>TARA_R110002110_G_scaffold10715_3_pt1 | contig 10295 bp, 12 predicted proteins | sample TARA_R110002110 | Tara Oceans TARA_R110002110 (sample SAMEA4397330) | marine metagenome | biome: Polar Biome; feature: [SRF] surface water layer (ENVO:00010504); material: water (ENVO:00002006), including particulate matter (ENVO:01000060) such as... | depth 5 m
GCAACAAATACAACAACAAATAATGGACCTTAACGCGTTATTTGCTGATATGGCGGGTATGGGTATGCCAACAGGTGATGGTGATATTGAAGATGATAGTAAAAGAATTAAATTAAATAAAGATATGTTTGGTTCTTTAGGTGATGATGACAACATGAACGAAGCTATTAAAAGATTTAATAGACTTATTTAATGTATTTAATCTATATCAATAGAATAGGAACAACATTTAAAGGAGAACATATATTTGAATTTTTATTCTCTGATTCAATAGAATGGGAATGGGATGATTCTTGGTATGAGTCCTCAGTTATGACAGACACTAGAGAATTAGCTCCCAATGAATCTATTGTAAAGTTAGTTGGTAATTTAAAAACCGATTTGTTTGATATAGAACTAGTGCAGGAGGATGGTGTTCGTGATATTTATAATGCAGTGGAAGGAATTATTGCTTTAGGTTGGGAAAAAATAGAAGAAGAAGAGGAAGTACCTGAAAAACGTAGGGTATTTAATTTTGGTGATACCAAAGAGTCTGTTGACGAACAACTTTATGAATATGACCTAGTATTAAAATATAAAGAAAATAAAATAACAAGAGATGTCTAATAAAGAAAAAAACACAAAGGAAGAACCTTATCTTTTACAGGATAGTGAGTTAGATGAGGTTGAGGACGTAACTAGAGAGGTCCCAGCTGAAAAATATGAAATAGGTCTAAACCCCAACACTGGTAAATTTGATAACCCAAAAGATTTCGAGGAATTTAAAAATAAAATCGACAAAATGGATTCTAGCCAATCAGATAAATTAACTATTTCAAACGATAATGAAACCGCGACAGTTGATAAGACACAAAAAGAATCTACATTAAAAAATGAAATAAATTTGTCAGAATCAGATATTATATCTATTATTGAAGGAACTAACATAAAAGTTTATAAAAAACATGAGTTAGTAGAAACGATAAAAAATAAAATACTAAAAGAAGCACAAATGGATGGTGACGTAAGAAGAAATTTTGAATCTGGTGAAAACGATTATTCAGACATTTTAGGTACTGAATTAACAAATAGTTTAGCTTCCCAATCTTTTGATGATGCAGCTTCTAGTATTAGACAAAAAATAGGTAAAGATGATGTGACCATGGATGACGTACAAAGGTTACTTGGTACATCATTAATGAACGCCGCAAAAAAAGAGTATGAATATGGGACTGATAGATTAGAGCAAAAAGCGATTGCAATGATTCGTAAACAATTCAACATACCCAATGACGCGGTTGATTTTGAGGCTACAATCACTGGTTTACCAGCACAAATGTTGGTTGGTGGTGATGTGACACCACAAGAAGCAGCTAGATTATCAGCAAGGGTTGGGGTGAAAGTTGGTAAAATTAATAGGGAAGGTCTTAAGATACAAAAAGGTACAAAAGAAGTACCACAAGGTAAAACAGAAGAAGAATTAAAACCTAAAATTAAAAGACGTAGATTAACTAACGCTATGATGCATGGAGCAGCTAGAAAATCACAAAATTTACACCATCTAGACGACCAATTAAGACAAGAAAACCCACAATTAGGTACTGACTATTCTAATATAATGGCAGCTAATGACGCTAGTTATTTTATGTTAAATGATGAAACAATTAAACAACAAGGTCAGCAGGGTATTCACGCAGGTAATAGTAGGGTTAAACTTTCTAATGATGGTGGAAAACCAAAGATAATAGCACAAGGAATGGTTTTCCCAATACTTTTACATGAATTATCTAAAGGTGTTGTTGAATTAATGTCTTTATGGTCTTTACCAAAAGATAGAGATGTTAGACAATATGTTTTAGATAAAACAGATAATTTAGATTCAGAAACCAATGATATTAGATTGGGTTCTAAAATTTGGGAAAAATTTGTACAACAAATACCAGTTGACAACCAAGAGGTTATTTCCCTAACATGGAATATGTTACAAGAACTGCCTGACAATGATTTTAATGAGATTATAGAGGGTTTAGTGTCTGGTAGTGGTGATTCACAGAATAGGGTTAGAAGAATATCCGAGGAAGCTTTAGAAGAACTAAGACAAGAAGCTTCTGATGATGCTTTTGGTGGTTATGAAGATAGTCCGGAAGATAGTTCAGAAGAAAGTCCAGAAGAAAACAATGACGATGAAGATGTTTTAACACCACCCGAAGAAACTCCTGTTGGGTTAACACCTGTAGATGAACCACAAGAAGTTAATTATGAGAATATGTCAAAAAGAGATTTAGAATTAGAAATTGATTCAGCTTTAGATTCTGGTGACATGGAATTGGTTAGGTATTTAGGTTCAATATTAAACAAGAAATAAAAATAAACGGTTAGGACCGCTGTAGTTTACGGACTACTAAAACCCACTAAGTTCGCTACTAAGTGGGTTTTTCTTATTACTATAATATTTATTGGTATGAGTATCACCAAAGGTCAAATGTTATATGAAATGGGGAAATGTCTAACCGACCCTGTTTATGGTATAGAAACTTATCTTGAAACTGAAGATAGAACACAGGGTGGTTTTGTGCCATTTAAATTATTCCCTAAACAAAAAGAATTGGTTAACGCTTATAAAAGTTATGAGCATAATATTGTGATGAAACCACGTCAAGCTGGTATATCAACCACGACTGCAGCCTTTTTAGCTATATTAACGGCTTTAGCTTCAAATAAGAGTACACAAAAAATTCTTATCGCAGCAAACAAACAAGAAACTGCTAAGGAGTTTCTTAAAAAAATTAGGGACTTTACAGTACAATTACCTAGTTGGATGGATGTATATAGACCAGCTGGTTCTGATTCTTGGTTTGACCCTGAAAAAAACTCTAGTTCACATTACAAACTATGGAATGGTTCGGAAGTTAAAGCGGTAGCTTCTTCAAAAGATGCTTTAAGAGGTTATACACCATCTGTGATTGTTGTAGATGAAGCGGCCTTTATTGAAGGTAATAAGGGTGAGGAATTTTATACGGCAGCACAACCCTCGTTATCAACAGGTGGTAAGTCAATCCTTATTTCAACACCAAATGGGCATGACCCACTTTACCATAAAGCTTATATTACAGCACAGAAGGGTAAAAATAATTTTAATATTACCTCTATGAAGTGGTATGAAGACCCACGTTATAATGGTAAAAATGATGGTTCGGGTATGTCTTGGGTTTTAAGAGATGAAAAAACTGACGATGTTGTCGAAACAATAGTTGACCCTAAAAGTGGGTTTGGCCCTGAAGCAGTCGTACCAGAAGATAAATGGGCTGAGATGGTAGAAAAGGGTTATGTACCTAAATCACAATGGTTTGATGGTATGTGTGCTCAACTTAATCACAACACTAGGTCTATAGCACAAGAGTTACTCTGTTCTTTCGTTGGTTCTGGTAATGATGTTATAGATGATAAATACAAGAAAAGACAAGAGATAAACAATATTAAAGAACCAATTAGGAAGGAGTGGATAGATGGTAATATGTGGATATGGGAAGAACCAATAAAAGGACATCAATATATTTTAGCTGCAGACCCATCATCTGGTTCATCAGATGATTTTGCTGGTCTTTGTATTTTTGATTATACAACGGGTAACCAAGTGGCTGAATACCACGGAAAAGTCGCACCAGATGTATTGGGTGAGATTTGTAAGTACTACGGTGAATCATATGACGCTTTTATTGTTGTTGATATTACTGGTGGTTGGGGAGCTTCTGTTGTTTTAAAATTAATAGAACTAGGTTACTCTAAAAGAAAACTTTATTATGACGTTGCTGTTGGTATTGACTCTGTTGAAAACAATAAAGCTTTACAGAAATATATGGATAGGGGTAAACTACCTGGTTTAAACTTTCAAAGAAATAGAAACACCATTATTTCTGAGATGGAAAAATCAATTAGAATGGATAGTTTTAAAATTCGTTCTAAAAGAGCTTTAATAGAGATAGAAACCTTCGTTTTTTTAAATGGTAGAGCAGACCATATGAAAGGATACCATGACGACCTTTTAATGTGTATAGGTATGTGTTGTTTTGTTGCTATGACATCTTTTAAAGATTTGGAAAAGTCTAAAGGTCAAGCTAAAGCAATAATTAATAGTTGGTCTGTCGAAACTACAACAGTTGATGATGATAGTAAACTAAGTGAGGCAATAAATGTTGGGTTTTACACTGATAATGACCCACAAAAACAAAAACAAACAGCAAAAAGCACACAAGAGTATGCTTGGCTTTTTAGTGGTATGAAAGGTTTTAGAAAATAAAAAATAAAAAATAATGGCTAGACAAATATCATCAAATAACCCTTTTAAAGGTAAACCTAATGTAAGGGCTGGAGCTGGAACTGTTAGGTATACATGGAACCCACCAGTTAATACCGCCCCAGGAAACAGTAGGAACCAAAACACAACACTATCTCCATGCTCAGGACCTTATGACAATTTAGTAAGGTATGTTTTTGATGTAGATTTGTCAAATGGTAACCATTTAGCTTATGTTGACTGTGATTATGTTGACTAGTTATTATATAACCATAAAATAAACTTCACATTACCTTCTTGCTCATTACATTTAATTAGCATATTTATATATGATAAATTTACAAAAATTTTAAATGGCAGAAAAAAAAGATAATCTAACAGTATACCAAAAACTATTTCAAGTATTTGGCCAAGGTGGTGGTACCCTTAGAAGTAGGCCTCAAGACAATCCAAAATACAACCTTACGGATAAGGACTTAATCGTAACTAAATCAAAACAGGATTTTGAAAAAGAAAAGCTACAATTACAACAACAAAAATATTTAGAATCACAATGGTCTAAAGTTGAGAATGAGATGTTCCAAAAGGCAACTTATTATGAAACAACCCGTTTGGCTTCCTTTATGGATTATGAGGCAATGGAGTTTACACCAGAAATAGCTGTAGCTTTAGATATAATGGGTGAAGAAAGTTGTACATTAAATGAACAGGGAAATATAATGTCTATTTTTTCTGACTCATCTAGAATTAAAAAAGTTTTAGAAGACTTATTTTTTAATGTTTTAGATATCCACTCAAACTTACCTATGTGGACTAGAAACACTTGTAAATATGGTGATAATTTTGTCTATCTAAAATTAGACTATAAGTATGGTATTGTTGGAGCTTCACAATTAACAAACATTGAAATAGCTAGGGAAGACAGTAACATGTTTAGCCAAAATGCTGATAATCTAAATAATAGTACTGAAACAAACAAAGGTGTTCTATTTAAATGGAAAGCGAAAAGTTTAGAGTTTAATGCTTGGGAAGTCGCTCATTTTAGGTTACTAGGTGATGATAGAAAGTTACCATATGGTACATCCGTTTTAGATAAAGTGAGAAGAACTTGGAGACAGTTACTTTTAGCTGAAGACGCTATGTTAGTTTATCGTGTTACTAGAGCCCCAGAAAGAAGAGTTTTTAAGGTTTATGTTGGTAACATTGATGATGACGATGTTGAAGCTTATGTACAAAAAGTTGCTAATAAATTTAAAAGAACTCAACAGGCAGATAATGAAACTGGTCAGGTAGATGTAAGGTATAACACTTTAGCGGTAGACCAAGATTACTTTGTACCCATTAGGGACCCTAATCAATCAATGCCAATAGAAACTTTACCTGGAGCTACTAACCTAGACCAAATAGCTGACATCCAATTCATACAAAGAAAAATGGTTACAGCTTTAAGAGTACCAAAAACATTTTTGGGATTCGAGGAACCAATAGGTGAAGGTAAAAATTTAGCTCTAATGGATATTAGATTTGCTAGAACTATTAATAGGATACAACAAGCCATGGTTCAAGAGTTAAATAAAATAGCTATTGTCCATTTATATATTTTAGGTTTCCATGACGAATTAGATAATTTTAAGTTATCATTAAATAACCCATCTACTCAAGGTGAAATGTTAAAGGTTGAGCAGTGGAAAGAGAAAGTTTTATTATATAAAGATTTAGTAGCATCAAGTGATGGTATAGCTCCAACATCACACACTTGGGCTAAAAAGAACATATTTAATTGGTCTGAGGACGAAATAAAATTAGATTTAGAACAACAAAGACTAGAAAAGGCTGCGGCAGCTGAATTAGAAAAAACAGCAGAAGTTATTACTAATACAGGTTTCTTTACTAAGATAGATAAACTGTATGGTGATATAATAACTAAAAAAACAACTGAAACTAGCGAAGAGTCTGATGGAGGATTCGGAGGTGATGACGCTGGTGGATTCGGAGGTGATGACGCTGGAGGATTCGGAGGTGATGACGCTGGTGGATTCGGGGGTAATGACGCTGGAGGATTCGGAGGTGATGACGCTGGTGGATTCGGTGAAAGTTTTAGAGGTGATGAAAATGTTATAGATAAACTTTTGTTAGAGGGTAAAAAGAAAAATGAAGATATATATAATATGACACAAGGGATTGAGGATTTAATATCGTCTAGTGAAGAAATAGGTGATATTTCAGAAGATGATGAACACTCAGTAGATTAATACATATTTATAATAAAAAAGATTATATGAATTTTGGTACAATAAAAGATATTTTTACAAATAAGTTAATTGAGTCTTATGTTTCAGGAGATTCAAACTTAAACGAACACGGTAAAAAATTATATAAAAGTTTTTTAAAAGAACTTAAAGAAAACGAAACTTTAAGGACGGCGTTTATTGTTTATAAAAACATTGAAGAGAAGACAATAAAAAATGAATCATTAGCTAATGATTATTTAAAAGAAAATATTTCTTTTTTAAATAAATTTAGAGGTGACAAGTCTTTGGTTTCACAAACCAAGAAATTAGTTAAAATACTAGAAGATAAGGGTTTTAACTTTGAAAACGTTAAAACTAAAGAAATCCATGAATCTTTAGAAAATTTAATAAAAACAAAAAAATCGGTTGTAAATATAGACAAAATACAAGAATCAAAAAGTAATTTACTTTCTTGGTTAATGTCTGATAAAAATAGTAATGTTATAAAAGAGGAAGAGTCTGAGTGGGTTAAAGAAAATATTAATTTAAAAGATTTTATAAAAATAGTTACAAATAAGTTTAATGAAAAGTATAAAGATTCATTAACGGAGGAGGAGAAAAATATATTAAAAGTTTTACGTGAAAATAATGAAGATACTCTTAAAGATTTAGTATCTAATTTAGTCAAAGAAACGGTAAGTCTAGTTAATAAACATTTAGAGGGGAATAGAAAAAATATCACTATTAGAGAAAAATTGTTAGAGACCAAAGACGTTATATACCAAATGACTGAAAATAACGACAATTTTAGTGAAAAAGTTTTAAAATTGTATGAACTAAAAAAGAATTTAATTTCTTAAAAAAAATTAAAAATGGTAGAATTAGTTAATTCCGTTTTATTAGCTCTAATTGGTGTTTTAGGAACTCTAGGAGCAATATGGTTAAAACACAAACTTAGTAGTAGGAAAAAACCAGACATGGTAAAAGAAACCCTTTTATTATCTGAGATAATTACAAGTAAAATTGAGGAAATAAGAGAAGGCACAAAATCCGATAGAGTTTGGATAACCCAATTTCATAATGGTGGACACTTTTACCCAACAGGTAAATCCATGGCTAAATTTTCTATTATTTACGAAACTGTTAATACTGGTGTGAATTCAGTACAAAGTAACTTTCAAAACATACCTGTTAACCTATTTTCAAAATCATTAAATAGGTTAGCTATTTCTGATACTATAGAAATACCTGACTACAAAGATGTGAGTGTGGCTACATATGGTTTAAAGTATGCGGCTGAAGAGTATGGTGGTAAGTCTGGTTACTTATTCGCTATTAATAATATAGAGGGAAGATTTATTGGTGTTTTAGGTATAGACTTTTGTAAGAAGAAAGTAAAATTAGATGATGAAGTAATGAATAATGTTATGATTCACGCATCATCATTAGGTGGGGTCCTAATGAATCACTTAGGTGAATAATATAAATTAAAAAAGTTTTATAAAGATGTTAAAAGATATGTTAAAAGAAAAAGGTAAATGGTCACAAGGTAGGGTCTATCTTTTGGTCTCAGTATTAACCTATTACATTACGATATTGTTTTTAATGATAGCTGGTTTACACAAATCTAATAGTGATTTAGACTTAACTAAATTTAAAGTTATTATTGAAGCTTTAGAATACGCAATGGTATTGTTTGGTGGTTATGTATTTGGTGGTAAATTTTTAGAGGTGGTTAAAATTTTTAGTGGAAAAAGTAACGAACCCCCAAAAAAAGAAATACTATAGTATAAAAAGCCTCCAAATTAAGGAGGCTTTTTTTTGTTAATAACATTTAGTATACTTAAGGTATAAATAACAAAAAAGTAATAAATGAGAATAAATGAAAATAAATATTTTAAGTAATGGGTAGAGGAAAAGAAATAAAATTAGATTTACCTTTTGAGTATAATGTTGTATCAGGTACAGTAGATAATAAAAACCCTAAATCAGTGTATATACAAATATCGGCTTGGGGTAAACCTAAAGATTATAGTGAAGATTCTTATGAATCTATAATTAATAAAAAAGCTAAAAGTGTTAAGAGTAAACTATTTAATATTCTAGACGATGACGTTTTTTATAAAAAAAGAACTATAGTTGATTTTAATATGGCTTCTTCAGGTATTAGTAATGAAAAAAGGAGTTATATGTCAGTGGAAATGACTTTTTTTAAAAAAGAACCCTTATCACCTATAAATTCTAGTTATCTAACCAATACCATGAGTAGTATTTCCGAAAAAATAATTTTAGACTTTTTTGAAAAGGATGAACATTTTAAATTTTATAAAACTAAGAAGTAAATAAAAGGATGATACGTCATCCTTTTTTAATAACTTAAACTCTTATCGGCATATTTATAAAAAAAAGATAAATATGAAGATATTAAAACCGGGTGAAGAAGGTCATGGATTTATAGTAGAGTACGATTCAGGTTTTGTTTCATCAGAACTAACATGTAAAGATGGTGTTTGTTCAAACTCTAATTTAATTCGTGAATTTAAATCTGGCACTAATCTAACACAGGATGGTCCTTTACCAGATAAAATAGAAATATATGCCGTACTACAAAAATGGGGTGTAGAAAATAAAAACGGTAGGGTTTATCCAGAAGAAATTTTAAGAAGAGAAGCTAAAAGATATCAAGAATTTATTGATATGGGAACTTCTTTGGGTGAATTAAACCATCCCGAATCATCAATTATTGATGCTGACCGTGTATCACATATGATTACTGAGTTATGGTGGGAAGGTAGGACCTTAATGGGTAAAATGGAATTGGATACAACTCCAGGTTATCTTAAAACAGGTATTATATCTTCTGTTGGTGATAAGGTTCTTAATATGATTAGAAAAGGTTGGACCGTAGGTATCTCATCAAGGGGTGTCGGTTCACTTAAAAATGAGGGTGGTAAAAATATTGTACAAGACGACTTTGAGTTAATTTGTTGGGATATCGTTACCTCACCATCAACTCCAGGTTCTTGGATTTCTTCTAGTGAAAAAGATTTAAAACCTTATATGGAATCAACAAAAGATAATAAAACAAGGTTAGTAATCGAAAATGACTCTGACTTATTAAATAATTTAAACAAATTTTTATTGTAATGAAAAATAAAATAGTAAAATTAACAGAACAAGACTTAGAAAAGTTAGTTAAAAAAATAATCAAAGAAGATGATTATGGTGATGATTTTGAAGGGAAATACCCTCGGTTAGCTAATTTATATGATGAGGTTTTATATATATCACCTGGTTACAAATTAAGTCATGGTAGAGCACCAGGTGTTGGGGTATTTGAACAATTGATGCAGGCTATAGAAGAGGATAATTTACCACTTACTGATAAAACTAAAGGGATGATTAAAAGACTTGAGTATGACCTTAGTGCTTTAGATGGTTTTGATGAAAGAGTGATAAAATTATATGAAACTATCAGTGGTCAAAATTTTAATGATTAAAATATATAAATTATGAAAAAGAAAATAGTAAAATTAACGGAACAAGACCTAGAAAAGTTGGTTAAGAAAATAATCAAAGAAGATGATTATGATAAACAAGAACTTATTGATAATTTACGCTTACCAGGTAAAAGTAGGATTGGTGTCCCACCAGACAATATGAGAATTGAATATTTAGAGAAGTGGGTTGGTAAAGCCTATGAAATAATGGAATCTATGCAAGAAAGGATTAATAATTTAGAAAAAAATATATAAATTATGAAAAACATTATATCAGAAAGAGAATTAAAA
>TARA_R110002110_G_scaffold415331_1_pt1 | contig 10293 bp, 13 predicted proteins | sample TARA_R110002110 | Tara Oceans TARA_R110002110 (sample SAMEA4397330) | marine metagenome | biome: Polar Biome; feature: [SRF] surface water layer (ENVO:00010504); material: water (ENVO:00002006), including particulate matter (ENVO:01000060) such as... | depth 5 m
AGGCGAGTAGGAGAATCGAACTCCTGTACACGGATTTGCAATCCATCTGAAATCCATGAAAATGCTGCTGAACATTGTAAACGCACCCCATTTCAGGGGGCAGCAAAAACAAACGGTTACAAGCCACATGTAAACGGCAAACCCCGCTCGAATATCTCGAAATATATCGCCCCTAATCACAAGCGCATGGCACGGGTCATGGGCTATGTGCTGACGCTACACGATGCTGCCGCTTGGCTGGGCTTTGCCAAAGTCGCAACGGTGCGCATGTCTGAGGAAGAGCGTGCTGCGCTGGCAATAGCTGCCCTGCTATCGCTGTCACCCGTCAGCGCCGCCTCATGTGCCTCAGAGGTGCTGCGGCCCGCTGGCGACCCATTGCCAGCCTTTCTGGGAGGGATGGAAGATGCGCGACATTGGGCATCCATCGCTACTGCCGCAGAACTAAAAGCATACGCAGTCGCTGCACATGACGCCATGAGCGTCCATGATCAAAACGCCTTCTTTCAGTATATAAGAGAAGTGGAGATTGCAGCATGAAAATGCTTGTACATCGCACCCCCGCTCCCTCTGGTTTCCCTTTTAATCTGGACACTGTGAAAGAGCATGTCCGGTTGGACGGCTTCGAGAATGATGAAGAGATCACGAACATGGCCAGAGCCGCCGCTGCTGAATTGGAGCAATTCGCCCAGATCGCGCTGCTGACCCAATCCATCCGTGTGACAGTATTTGATCCCATGCCCGAACCGGGCTTGCTCCTGCCGATCGGCCCTGTGCTTGGCGATGATCTGCCCACTGTCCTGATCGACGGTACGGCCTTCACGGGCTTTGACTTCGTGCCGGGCAACCGGCCCTATCTGCGCTGGTATGGTCAATACCATAGCCTGCTGCCGCGCCGTCTGGTGATCGAGTATCAGGCGGGGTTTGGTGCCTCTGCTGCTGACGTGCCGGACGACCTTGCACATGCCCTCATGGATCAGACGGCCCTGTACTTCGATGGGCGTTCCCCCATGGCGGCTAAGTCCCTCACCACATCGCCGCACATGGCGCGCATCGGTGCGAAGTATCGCGGGGTGCAGACATGAACACTCAGGAACTGGATGAAATCCTGACCTATCGCTGGCCCATAGTCATGCGCCGCGCAATGGGCGGCACAGATGAATGGGTCAAAGGATTTGCACGGTCCATCGCACGACACGGGAAGCGGGCGAAGTGGCACCCCACAGCCAAGCAAGCGCAGATCATGCGCAAGCTGGTCTCAGAACTGGGCAGCGCGCCTGAGGAAGAGATTGAACTGATTGAGAGATGAGAAAAAGAAAGCCCGCCGTTGGAGCGGCGGGCCTGTGCGTCAGTCGGCTTTTACGGGTTAGCCGGGGCTGGCGCATCACAGTGCTACTGGGAAACGGGTCACAGCACAAGGGCAGCTATTCCGCGTCACGCGGTCTCTCCAAGCCCGAAGACCCCACTGCCACCCTCTAAGGCGGTGAACATGGGAGAGCGGACTGTGCCGGGGGAAAGGCAGGTCTGACCTAATGCTGGGGCTCGTCTGAATTGAGATGGCAACATGGCGGCGGTCAGGGCGGGAGGCGGGTTTTCAACCCCGCTACGTTAACCCGCTTTCTGACCGTCAACCGAGACTGAACTGATTGAGATGGGCCTAAGACAGCAACGATTGAATGAAGAGAGACGCGCGATGATTGAGATGGCAAAGAAAAAAAACAGACAGTGGCGCGATGCGAACGGCGACAAGCTGATCGCCGCGCCCGCGTCTGCGCCCGCCGGCATTAGCACTGCCGATCTGTTCGATAATGGTCCCAATGCCGCAACATCTGTGCAGACGCGGCACCGAGGGTGGGACATTTCTCTTTTCGCGCAGGACGCAGAGTTTCAAAAACTGCCGCCGCCGGAAAGAGCCATGCAATTCATGCATGGCCTTTGCATCCCCGAAGGTCCGAACGCCGGAAAACCCGTGGTTCTCGCGCCTTTCCAGCGCCAATTCATTGAAGGTGCGCTTGCACCTGATATCGCCAACGCTGTTCTGAGCATCGGGCGCGGCAACGGTAAATCAGCGATCACGGCGGGCCTTGGTCTTGGTGGTTTGCTGGGTATCTGGGACCGACAACCCCGCCGCGAGATCGTCGCCGCCGCCCGTACCCGCGATCAAGGGCGGGTCATCTGGGACTTTGTGGCTGGCTTTGCACAATCTCTGCCGCTCGAAATTCAGCGCCGCCTGATCTACCGCCGCGCGCCCCGTCTCGAGATCGAATTTGAAGGCGATGGCGGCGGCCACGTGCTGCGCGTGATCGCGGCGGATGGTAAATCGGCACTGGGCGGCGCGCCAACAATGGCGATCCTTGACGAGCGCGGCCACTGGGCGCTGGATCGTGGCGACGAATTGGAACACGCTCTTTTGTCCGGTCTGGGCAAAAGGAATGGCCGTGCCTTTCTGATTAGTACCAGTGCCAGCGACGACACGCATCCATTTTCACGCTGGATAGATGAACCCACACACGGCACCTATGTGCAGGAACATCGCCCGCCGCCGGGCTTGCCCGCTGACGATCCCGAAAGCCTGCTGATCGCCAACCCCGGTGCGCCTCATGGCATCGGCGGTTCTCTGGAATGGCTCGAGGGACAGGCAAAGCGGGCGATTGCGCGCGGCGGTTCAAGCCTGACCTCTTTCCGCCTGTACAACCGCAATGAGCGGGTATCAGGCGAAAGCCGCGATCTGCTGATCACCTTGGACGAATGGCTGAACTGCGAAACCGCAGATCTGCCGCCGCGCACAGGCGGTGTGGTGATCGGCATTGATTTGGGCGGATCTGCCTCCATGACGGCGGCATCATTCTATTGGCCCCAAACAGGGCGGCTCGAGTGTCTTGGAACATTCCCTTCTATGCCAACCCTGCTTGATCGCGGGCAGGCGGATGGCGTGGCACAGCGCTATGTCGAAATGCACGACCGCGCGGAACTCACTGTGCTGGGAGATAAGACGGTTCCAATTGCCCCGTGGCTGATCGAGGTCATGAACCATGTTGACGGCGAACAGGTGCTGGCGCTGATCATGGACAGATATAAGCAGGCCGAACTGGGCGAAGCGATAAGCCGGGCGGGCATCCGCGCACCATTGGTCTGGCGCGGCCAAGGGTTCCGCGATGGGGGCGAGGACGCGGAACGGTTCCGCCGCGCGGCTTTCGATGGGCAGATCAAAGCAAAGCCGTCCCTGCTGTTGCGGTCTGCCTTTGCTGACACGGTGTGCATCCGCGACCCCGCCAACAACATCAAAATTGCAAAAGCACGAAGCACTGGGCGCATAGATGCTGCTGCTGCTTCGGTGCTGGCCGTCGCACAGGGCGCTCGGATCGCAGCTCAACCAAAAACAAAAGGGAAAATGATGTGGGTATGACAAACGCCTTCCAACTGGACCGCCGGGTGCAATTTTGTCGCTCTGAATTGGTCGATGATGAGTTTAGCCAGGTTGAGGTCTGGGCGGATTACGGCACCCCTGTATCTGCTGGAAAGCAGGAAATCAGCGATGCAGAACGGTTTGCAGGTGGACAGGTGCAAGCAACCATATCCACGCGGTTCACTGTCCGCTGGTCTACGTTCACTCGCGATCTGACGCCAAAGGATTGCCTGATCTGCGAGGGCCGCGATTACAACATTATCGGCATCAAGGAAACGCCAGACAGCCGCCGCCGGATGCTTGAAATCACTGCCATGGCGAGGGCCGATTAATGGGCGACCGCAAAGAATTTATTCGCCACTCGCGCAAGGTCACCCGCACAAAGCGCTGGAAGGCGCTGCGCATGGAAATTCTCGAGCGTGACGGGTTCAAATGCTGCCATTGCAGCGCGAAAGGACGGCTCGAGGTTGACCATATCCAACCCGTCAGATCACACCCCGAGTTGTCATATGAACCGCGGAACCTGCAATCGCTTTGCGGTAGCTGCCACACGCGCAAAACCCGCATTGAATGTGGACACAAACCGGCGCGGCAGGATCTGCGCGAATGGTCGCGGGCAGTTGCCGATCTGGAAAAGCCGGGTCAGCCAATGGAACACTGGTCTATTCCCCACGGCCTGACGGCATCGCGCATCCCCGTGAACATCATCTGCGGCCCGCCCGGCGCAGGCAAGACCACCTATGCGGAAGCCAATGCCACCCCCGGTGATACCGTGATCGACTTTGATCAATACCTGCAATCGGTGGGCGGCTCGAGTTGGGATAAAAATCCGGGGAAAGTGAAGGCGGCTTTCAAGCTGCGCGATGCGGCCATTCTCTCCCTGAGCAGTCAAAGCCGTGGCACCGCATGGCTGACCCTCACTGCCCCGTCAGATGCGGAGCGCCAAGCGTGGGCGCGTCAGTTGGTCCGATCCAAAATCATCATGTTGGCAGTCGATGCTGAGACCTGCAAGGCGCGCATCCGCGCTGACCCAGATCGGCAACACGCCACCGACCCCATGTGCGCTGGCGTTGATCGCTGGTGGCGCATTTATGCCGCCGATAGTGGCAATAACCCCGAGCATCAGAAGGAAATCAAATGCTTGTATCTGTGAAAATCGCCCGCCGTCAGTCGGAAATCCGTCAATCTCTCGCTGAGTTGGCAGGCAAAGACACACCTTCAGAGGACGAAGTGCGCACCATGAATGATCTGGACGCAGAGTATCGCAACAACGAAGTGCAATACCGCGCATCCCTGATCGCAGAGGATACCGAACGCCGGGACGCTGGCGATGAACTCGAAACCCGTTCCGCACAAGAATGGGCTGACCTCATGGGCAGCTTTGAATTGCGTCAGGTCGCACTGGCGTTGGACGAAGGGCGCGCGCTCGACGGTCAGACGGCAGAAATTGTTCAGGAACTCCGCAGCGCGGGCGGCTTTCGTGGCATCCCCGTTCCATGGCAGGCGCTCGAGGTCCGCGCGGGCGACACCGTATCTACTGGCACTCCTGATCCGATCAGCACCCGCCCGATCATTGATCGCCTGTTTCCCGACAGCGTGGCGTCTCGCATGGGCGCACAGATGATCAGCATCGACGCTGGTGCCGTGGAATGGCCGGTGACAACATCGGCTGTTACGGCAGGATGGGCAACTGGCGAGACGGGCAATGTGGCGGGGCCAACAGTTTACGCCACAACGGATCGCGCGTTGTCGCCAGATAACAACTTGGGTATCCAGATGCGCATCACACGCAAGACGTTGAAACAGTCCGGTGCCGCGCTGGAGCAGGCTGTTAGACGTGACATGAACGGTGCCATGGGCATGGCCATGGATCAGGCGACGTTCTTAGGTACTGGTGCCGATGGTCAGCCTTTGGGTGTCATTACGGGTGCAGGCACTTATGGCATCACGACAACGCCTGTTGATGAGCTTGTTAAGTGGGCGGCATTCCGTTCTGCCATCGTAAGGTTCATGACAGCCAATGCCGCATCACTGCCAAGTGACGTGCGGGCGATGATTCGCCCTGAAGTGTGGGACCAAATGGACAGCCTGCTAGCAGCGTCCACAGCTCCGATGTGGGAATGGGATCGGCTGGTAAAGGCACTTGGTGCCGGAAATATCACAATGACGACAAACGGCTTACCCGCACCAGCAGGTACGCCGCTGGCAAGCTCTGCGCTACTGACAACTACCGCTGGTGGCGTTGCGCCTATCTTTATCGGGGCATGGGGCGCGGTGGATGTAATCAGAGACGTTTTCAGTGATGCACAGTCCGGCGGCTTGCGCATCACTGCACTGGCAACAATGGACGTGACCGTAGCGCGCCCGGCGCAGCTGGAGCTGCTAACCGGTCTCGAGTTGTAATGCTTTGGGGTGGTCACATCGGCAGTCTTGAACTGCGCACCGAGGGCGGAGAAATCCGCCTTCGGGCATCTTTCCCATATGGGAGTGAAACCGTGCTGGCCCAACGTGTCGGCACGGGGCGAGAAAGGCGTGAAATGATCGCCGCACGCGCCTTCGCAGATCGCATTGAGCGGGGCGAGGACGTGCATTTTCTGTCCGGTCACGACTTCAACAAACCGCTGGCGTCAAGATCGGCGGGCAGTCTGAGCCTGACAGAGACAGACGATGCGCTGACAGTTGAGGCGCGCATCAGTCCAGATATGGCGCAGGTCAGCTATGTGCGCGACTTCCTGTCTGCACATACGGCCGGGCTGGTGCGCGGCCTTTCCCCCGGCTTTCGTGTTCGTCCAGGCGGCGAAACAGTCCAGGAACGCGGCAGTGCAATTCTGCGCACTATCCGCGCTGCTGATCTGTTCGAAATCAGCGCCGTGACGAAGCCCGCCTATCCGCAAGCCCAGATCGAAGCGCGCAACTGGCAACCCATTGGCGAGGTCGCACAGCAAGTTGTTGACCGCACCGCCGCCTATCGTTGGAGAAAATAGTCATGCTTGGATGGTTCAAGAATATGATCCGGCCTGTTGAGGTCAGATCAAGTGGGGCGGGATATACCGCACAAGTCATGGCGGCGCGCGATAGCTTCATCAGCGGGCGGCGCGGCGTGGCTGAATTGACCGCGACGGTGCAAAGCTGTGTTAGTCTGTGGGAGGGCGGCTTTGCAATGGCTGACGTGACCGGCACCGATCTGCTGACACGGCAGGACATGGCGATGCTGGCCCGCGCCGTGGCCCTGAATGGGGAAGCGGTCTACCTGATCACCGATTTGGGCCTTGTCCCTGCAACCGATTGGAATGTGAGCACCCGCGATGGACGCCCCCGCGCATATCGCCTGAGCATCCCTGAGGCGGGCGGTGGGCGTAGTGTCACGGCCCTTGCCGCCGAAGTGTTACACCTGCGCATCGGGTCCGATCACTTAACGCCATGGATTGGCACAGCTCCATTGCGCCGCTCGAGCCTCACGGGTGCGATGCTCCACGCGGTAGAAGCGGCCCTGAGCGAGACGTTTGAAAATGCCCCACTCGGATCGCAGATCGTACCGCTGCCCGATACCGGCGCAGATGACATGGCGACCATGCGCGGCGCGTTCAAAGGGCGGCGCGGCTCAACGCTGGTGATTGAGGGCGTGGCGCAGGCAACGGCAGCTGGTATGAACCCGACAATCGGGCAGCGCCCCGATCAGCTTTCCCCTGATCTGTCAAAATCCATGACATCTGAGACGCTGGCGGCGGCTCGGGAAGGCATATCCATGGCATATGGTGTCTTGCCGTCTCTGGTCAATCGTGCCGCCACCGGACCCGCCGTGCGAGAGGCGCAGCGCCAGCTTGCGATCTGGACCCTGCAACCTATTGCGGCCCTGTTGGCAGATGAGGCGACGAACAAGCTGGGCAATCTGGTGGAAATCGACACGATCCGGCCCCTGCAAGCCTTTGACGCAGGCGGGCGCGCCCGTGCCTTGTCTGCGATCATCAAGACGCTGGCGGAAGCGAAAGCCGCCGACATTGCACCCGCCGATGTGTCCGGCGCGATGCGCATGGTGGACTGGGAGAGATAGGCTGTTTCTGCCTCTGTTTAATATCCAGAAATGAAACCGGATCAGTCAGTGAGTGCCGTAAAACCCTGACAGCGCGCGGCCTGCTAAGTCTTTCTCGGGCGCGGCGTGCAACTACTTTTTCAGCCGAACACCTGCACCGCCGCCATTTTCTGAAATGAACTCGACGCCAGCGGCTTCGAGAACGCCTGCAATGGCATCAATTGCATCATCTGACGCGGCCAAAACACCTGCACCTTCGGCCCTCTTTACAGTCGGAACGGAAAGGTTTGCCGCTTCCGCGACCTCTGCTTGGGTCATCCCCACTAATGCCCTTGCGGCTCGAAGCTGGACTGAAAATATCATTGCCTATTGATCCCATGGGATCAGTGTGCAATATGATCCCTATGGATCATTAACACATTTGGAGATCAAGACAATGACAAAAGAACACGCCCACATGAACAGTGCAACCACGTCCCGCCGCACCCTCTTGACCGCGCTGCCCGCCTTGGGCGTGGCGCTGGCCTTGCCTTCATCGACCCCCGCAGATGATCGCGGGACAATCCTCGAAGTGATCCGTGAACTGGAAAGCTGGCAAGATTGGGAAACCTCAAGCGTGGTCGCCGCGAAAGCATATGCGGCATACCGGCTGCGCGAGGCGATGGGGCTGGACCTGCCAGACCCGGAAAATGCTCGGATGCACCTCCACTATCAAGGCCGGTCTTTCGAGGACTATAGCCGCACGGCTTGGTTCGAGCGTGACCGGGCAGAAGGCAAAATAATCGTGCCCCCGCGCTCTTCCACATCCATCTAACGGACTTGCTGTCATTTAGACTTGACCTGACCCCTAAGAGAGCGGTAATCATTTAGCATGAAACTTTCTCAATTCATCACTTTTATGTCCGAGATCCTTGGCGTCGAGGAAAAGACGATCAGGATGATTATCCGCATCTTGCGCGAGGCCGGATTGTTCACGACAGGTGCCCGAGGTGTGAACGCCCCGGACATCACGCCACTGGATGCTGTGCGTGTGGTCATTGCGGTTGTCGCTTCCACGTCGCCGAGCCGGGCGGTGCGGGACGTCAAGTATTTCGGCGCGCTCAAGCCGGATCGCCGGGATGAAGATGCGGCTTCCATATGGGGGCTGGCTTGGGTCGATGAGAACAAGACGCTGGAAGATACCCTTCTCGACTGTCTGTCAAATCGAGTGCCTTACGATGAAATTTCTTTGGGAATGTTGCACCTTTCTGAACGAGGCGAAGCACATATCGCCACCGAGACAGGGCGACAGGACTATCATCACCGCGAACAATGGCAGGCGGTCAAGGACGAGTATTCGGCCTCGAACGATAAGCCCAAGAACTATGCCGTTCTCGAAGCATGGGAAGCCATGCACCGCATCTCGAACACCAAGGTGAATCGGTCCGCTGAAATTTCGCTGGCAGAGTTGCACCAGATTGGTTTCGAGATCATCGGCTGGGAGGTGGATTGATGGGGGAGCGCCGTCCTGCCGCTATGCGGAAAAGTGACTTCACTCCGGCGTTCAGCGCCGCGAAAGAGGCGGGCTTTGATCAGGTTTCCGTGGTCATGGAAGGCTCGGATGGGCGGCGGTATCTGATCACAGCCACCTGTGGGCCAGACCTTGGTAAGCCCGACCTGACACCATTTGACGAATGGAAGGCCGGGTATGTCACAGAGTAACCTGCCTAAAGGAGTGCATCGTGTCAGGCGAAAGCTGGCAAGTGGTGCGTCCCGTTTCCACTTTTACGCATGGCGCGGTGGCCCGAAATTTTGGGAAGATAGCCACCACAAGCCGTCTGATCCCTCTTTTTACACTGCGTTTTCAGAAGCTACGGCCCGTCCCAAGCCGCTGAATTACATGGTTCCGCAGATGGTTGACGACTTTCTGTCTAGCACCGCCATGCCGAAGGGGGACCGCTCGAAGCTGGATATCCGCAAGTGGGCGTTGCGCTTTGCTGACTATTTCAAGGACGCGCCCGCGATTATCTTTGAAGATAAAAGGTCACGGGGTGAAGTGAACTCTTGGCGTAAATTGTGGAAACACTCCCCCAAACAACACGACATGGCGGGCACCCATGCCGTGCGTGTCCTGAACTGGGCAATGGGAGAGGGCAAGATTGCGGAGCATCATTGCCACAATCTCCACCGGATTTACGAGGTTGATCGCTCTGAAATAGTATGGACGCCAGCCGACCGCGAAGCGATCAATGCCATCGCACCCGAGTGGGTTCAACGCATTTTGTGTGCGGCTTGTGAAACTGGCTTGCGTCCGGGTGATCTGATCAAGCTGACCCGTGCGGCTGTGGAAGTTACGCCAGCGGGGCGGCGTCTGCGTGTTCGCACAAACAAGCGCAAACGACTGGCACACATTCCTATTACGCCCGCGCTGGAAAAGTTGATCGACACGACCCCTCTCGGGCAACTGTTGATTTTGACCAATGCGAGCGGGGGCCAGTTGACCGAACATCGCGCCTCTGAAGGTCTCCGCCAGTGGCGAGACAAGGCCGGATTGAACCGTGATCTGCGCTTGTACGATTGCAGGGGGACAGCGGCAACGCGCCTCTTGGATGCTGGCCTTACCCTTTCAGAGATTGCAAGCCACATGGGCTGGTCAATTCGCACAGCGGCCAATGTGATCGAGAATTACGCCCGCGTTTCACCTAACGAAACAGACGCTGTTCTGGTCAAGCTGGCACAGGCGAAAGGGGGTGCAAAGTGAACAAAACTGTAAACGCCCCTGTAAACCGCGCATATCGCGCAATCACAAAGGAGTGCCAAGTGATTGAAAAGACTTGGAGGCGAGTAGGAGAATCGAACTCCTGTACACGGATTTGCAATC
>TARA_R110002110_G_scaffold8755_3_pt1 | contig 10291 bp, 11 predicted proteins | sample TARA_R110002110 | Tara Oceans TARA_R110002110 (sample SAMEA4397330) | marine metagenome | biome: Polar Biome; feature: [SRF] surface water layer (ENVO:00010504); material: water (ENVO:00002006), including particulate matter (ENVO:01000060) such as... | depth 5 m
TCTATAGTAATCAACTGAACTAACAGTTTCCGTAGTTGCTCCATCGTAACGATAAACTGCTAATATTTTATCATATGCAATAGCAGAGCCTTGACCTAAAGACTCATGGTTATTGGTATCCTCAGAATCCCAACCATTCACTTCAGTCTCAGACGCAATTGTCCATAAAAATTTTTCAGGTAAAGCTGATAGTAAAAACTTTGAACCTGCGTTTATATAAGGGATTAAATATCTAGATTTACTACTATTCCCTGTTATATTATTTACTTTTTCCCAAATTCTCATTTATAGTCTTTCAAAATACACTACAGGGGGAAGCAAAGTTCCCCCCATATGTATTGATTATTGGTTTATGATAACGCAACACTACCGACATTTACCAAAATTGTCCCATCACCTGCACTGTCGAACATTACGACAATACATTCATCAGGGGCATTTAAGGTAACTATAGTATTAGTTCCGTTCCAAGTCCCACTAGCAAGAGTTACTGTATGAGCAGCAGTGCCAGAAGCACTAGTATCTTTAACAGAAACAACTTGACCAGCGTAATCGGCACCATCGATTTTAGTAATAGCAATTACAGTAGACGCATGATTTAACTCAATACATCTAACCTTTCCACTATCACTTCCCATAGCAGCTGTGGCAGTATATTCTTTTACAAATACATCGCCATCAGAAACGACCGCTACTTCAGTATCAGCTTTATTTTGTCCATACATTGGATTAGCCATTATTCATTACTCCTTAAGTTGTCCAGATAGCATGGGCTTCGGGCATATGTATCTCGAGACCAGCTTCTGTTTGGATTAAGTCGACCCTACGGTCAACGCCACTATTTTCAAGAGTCTGAACACCAACGTAAACCGATGTATCACGATTTTGTCCGTTACCAACTAGAGGTCGGTAAGCACAATATCTCATGTTAACACCAAGCAAACCAATGTTAGTTCCGTCAAGGTGAATATTTCTAGCAACACTCATATCTCCATAAGGAGTAGAGATTGTTGAAATATCAACACCAAAGACTTTACGTTTTCCAGTCATAGACATTTCAGCACGACCATAAGAAGTACCATCAGTTTGTGGAGTTTGACCTCCAGTACCTACGATACCTACGTTGTTGCTAAAGTATCCACTTAACTTATGTAACCAGTTGTAAACAGCTGTGCTACAAAAGAAAACGGTTGCATTTGCATTGTTGTAACGAGGGTCTAGGAAAGCACTCATATCATCAAGAAAATCATCTTGAGTTTTTGTGCCTGTCGCTAGAGAGAATTGATTACCAAATCCACTAATGTAGTTAACAACACCATCTGTAGTCCAAGCATCAGAGCTTGAAGAAGCAGTGCCATTAAATAACAATGATTGCTCAATGTCATATTTGTGTTCAATCATTTTCTCTTTCCAAACCCTTGCCCATTCGCTAGAATCATACTTAAGAACAGTTGCTCTTGAAGTATTATCCATAGCCATTGCAGTTTTCCAAATCTGAGTATTTCCATAACCAGTTTTGAAAGGTTGGTCTTTCCATGTTTCAGGATAACCACTACCTTGTTCGTGGGCAGTTCCAATTACATAACTACGTTTTGCAGATAATGATTCTTGTGAACCAGCACCTGTTTGGTAGTCAGTTTGATGTTTGTAAGTGGTTTTTAAGACACTTGGGGTTTTTATTACTTCCACAGTAAGCAGTTTTGCTTCACCAGCCGCAGCTAGAGCCGCACTACCACTTCCACCAGAAGCAGGTATTGATGCATCTTCAACTTTGGTGACTTTATATACACCATAATCTGTTGATGAGGCACTACCTAGAGTTGCATGAGCTGGTACTTTGATAAGTTGACCAGGTACAAAGAACTCTGGTTGTGTTCCACTTCCGCCAATGTCTATAATGTCCGAGCCTGTTTGTCCATACACAGTCCCCTGGTTGCCCGCTGATTTGTAATCCGTAACCATAACAAGTTTGGTTGTGGATGCACTTAAATCACCGTGACGAGCAGGTAAGCCTGAGTCGGCAGCTCCGAAACAATAAGAATAGCGTTTGTGGAAGGAAGGTCGCCTCTCAGTAAATTTAAACTGAGGGTCGTCGCATGGTTTCTTAGAAATCTTTGAAACTAAACGGAAGAAGGGGTCTTGTGCTATTGCGAGTTCAGACACCCTACTACCGAAGTTATACTTCCGTCTAAGGTCACCAGTTGACAATGAGCTATTATCGTCAGCGACTCCCAAGCCGCTTAGATTAAATAAATCAGCCATTTGATTTTTCCTTTAATTAGGGTTAATGCAGATGGCTAATAGTCTAATTCATTTAGCTATTAACCAAATGCGTTTTCTAGTTCCTTGTCAATCCCCATTATAGCATCAAAAATTTGTCCTTCTTCTGAAGTTTCTACTTTCGTAGAGCCTTTAGTAGCAAGTGATTTTGGTCGTTGTTGAGTTTCTTGAACTTTACGAACGGCGTTTTCACTAGAAGTCCTTGCGATATTATCTTCTCTTTTACCACGATTTTTTAAATAGTAAATATCATCTAAAGAAAGTGATTGATTATCTGCAAAACTTTTAAATTCATTCCATTCAGAATCATTCATTTCATGCTTAGAACGAAAATCTTGCACTTTTCTTTCAAGAGTAAACTCTTCTTTTTGTTTTGCAAGTTCATTGCTAAGCCTTCTTTGAACGACTCCTTCAATAGTACCATTTAAAACTTTCGCTGATTCACTTTCAGGGTTACTAATTGCTTCATCGGGGTCAAAGATAAAATCTTCTCCAAGATTCATTTTTTCCACCATACTTTTAGGAGCTTGACCACCACCGTCAAAATAATCTCTCACATGAGTGACTAAATTGGGGTCTTTACGCATTTCGTCAAGAACAGGCATATAAGGTTCTAATTCTGATAATCGTTGATTAAGACGTTTACCTTCTGCACTAGAATCTGAATACCTCTTTTTAAGAGTCTCAACATCCTCTGTCTGAGCTTCGCTAACAGTATTTTTCTCTTCTATGTTACTAGGTTGAGATACGTTTTGTGAAGTTTCATTTGTATCGGCATCTATTATTCCTCCATTTACTGACCTATCTAGGTCAGCAAAGAAATCGGAACTATCATCAGAAATAAAACTTTCGGGGGCAGAATTAATATCTGCGTTGCCTACTTGTGCTTCTTCCATTTTGTTTATAGCCTTTTTTAGTTATTGAATTTATTTCTCTTCATCTTTACTTTGCAAGTTATTTTTCATTTCATCATCTAAAATTTTTCTGTAGTATTTTTGTTGAGCTTCTGTCTCTAAAACATCTTTCTTAGTCTCCATTGAGCCTGAGTCAATATTATGTCTTATCCCTGCTTGTACTAATTGCCTAGAGAGAGTTTCAACTGTACCATCTTTATCTTTAATTTGCTCTTCCATCTCTTTAACTTGAGATTGCAATTGAGCATACATTGATTTTCTTTCAATAATCTTTTCTTTGCCTCGGACATCTGTCTCAGATAACATAGCAATATCATCTATAAGACCAGCTTGATACCATCTAAAATATTCTTCTAATAATGCCCATCTATTAATAGGCATCGATGCTCCTGCTACTATCCTAATATCAAATCTAGATGTTGAATAATCAGACCATCTACTTATTTCTTTTCCATAATCATTGTAGATAGGAATATTAATTCTTGTTTCTTTTTCTGAATAATCCCCACCTGCATTAGGTTGTACTATTCTAAATACTTTATCAATTGTATAATGGGATTGAGCTATTTCTTTAAATACTATACCTGTATGCTCAAGGGCAGGTTCTAATACACTTCCCATCCAAGCTTTAATTCTTCTTGTGCCAAACTCATCATTCGCTAGTAAACCACGATAAGTATCAGCCTGCTGTTGAGTAAATCCCATCATTGCACTTGGTATTCCAGCAATATACTCCATATCTGCCTTACCTTCTTGAGTAATAGTATAAAAGGCATTATTAATAGCGGCAGGTAAGATTGGAGTTGGTGGAGTAAATCCTTGTCTATATTTCAATAATGCACCTGGGGCAGAAGAATATTGTTCCCATTCATCTTCAGGAACAGAACCTTCTTCATACATCCATCTAAGATTAGATGCCAAATTTGCATTATGAACCATAACTTGATGAGCTTTGTTAATTTCTTGTTGCTTACCAATCATAGGGGATACCGCTGACATAGGGTATGGAGTTCCTGTATACATATAAGGGACAGGAATTATTGGGTATTCTCTCACTGGTAATATATATTCATATAAAGTAATATCAGAACCAAGCGTACAAGTTAATTTTATTCTAGTTTCAAAATAATCAGATGACTCAACAATACTTGAAGCGACTTCTTCATTTTCCATTAATAAGTCAAACTCTTCTTTGCTTACAACTTTTTCTTCTACTCTATTTAATTCTTCTTGAGTAGAGTAATCAATTTCTGCTCTTTTTTGCTGAATACTATTAATTAAACCTTCTTCAGTTTTTTTAATTTCAAGGTTTGCTCTTTCTTCAATAATCTCACCTGCTTGAAAAGCTTTCTGTATTTGTAATATTTTTTCTTTAGTAGCAACAGATGCTTCATCTTTAAAAGCTTTTAATTTAGATTTAGATAATTCTTTTACTTTATTAATATCCTCTTTTGTTGGGAATACTTTCATGCTCATATTAACATATGGAACACGAACTTTTTCAAAACATTCATGATAAGCAATTATATCATCAGAATTACCATCTTTGTCTATACTTGTTACAATATCTTCAGGTATAATAGCATCTGAATCAGACCTATCTGCTTGAGAGTAAGCTTCAATGCCTCCTTGCTCACTAGCTTTGATAATTTTCCTAGAATGTTCAGGGAACATTATTTTAAGTTGTTCTCTAGCTAAAGTTTTTCTAATAACAATAAAAGAAGCATCTCTTAATAAGAAATCTCGACTCATTGGGTCAGGGAAAACATCAAAAGGGTCTATTTTATTAAATACAACATCCCCTTTCCCATTATCAAGGTCTGAATCAATATCAACATAAAAATAACCTATTCCTTTAGTTAGTGTATCAAGGACTACACTACTATAAACAGATTTTCCATTAGAAAGACTCCAACAATACTCAGATATATCACTATGCACTTGTGCTATATTGGTGTCACTACCCTCAACAGCTACGGCTTTCCACTTAGGATTATTTGCCGTAACAAAATATTTCATTGTTTCTATAATAGGAGTAATTCTATTTATTTCAAAGGTAGGCATACCTGATTCTCTTAATGTCTCTAATTCTTTTTGAGTCAATTGCTCATTAAGATAAAAATCATATCCTTTTTGACTATTAGACTGCCATTTAATTCTTTCTTCAGAATTAGCAGCGCTCCACAATTGATATATACGTTCAGCTTTTTTAGTTCTTGCCATTTTTTTTCTTCTTCTTCTTTTTCTTTGAAGGAGGTCTTCCTCGTTTTTTCCCGTATGTTCCTTTACCTGAAGGCATTTAAGATACTAACCACCCTTTCGCTTTTCTTTTTGGTCTATACCACTCTCTAGTTTTTTCTTTTTTCTTCATATTTGGAGGAAAAGCGTGTAAAAGTGAATAAAATAGTGTCTCAATGGTGTCATCGTGAGCCATTCTTGCCCCGAATGTAACAATTTCATGCTCTAAATCAAACATATTTTCCCGTAAATGTATAGTTCCAGTACTAAAACGACCAGAAAGACCAGAATATATCTTATTTCTCTTCTCTCTGCCCCCTGGTTTCTCAGGTATCACGCTAATACTAAATTTATTTTCTATTCTACGTCTTTCATTTAAAGATTGAAATACTGACCTATTCATAGCTACGTCTTCAACAGTAGATGATACACAATGATATTTTTCATGCATTTTCATAATATAATCAACTACCCCTAACTTTCCTATAACATTATCATTGCTATCTCGACCTGCTAAAGTCGGGATTGACCTATGACGTTCATATTCTAATACATATACTTCATTCTCAGGAGTTATTGCAACTGCCATTATAACTGAGAAATCAGAAGTTTTAGTATTAATATCCGTTGCAGGGTCACAACCAACGAAGGTATTGACAGGAATCTTTTCTCCTTCAATGTATATAAAATTGAGTCCTTCTTCATGTTCATAGCGACCTTTCCAATATTTTATATACTTTCTACCCCAAACTGCTTCATCCTCATTTTGTACTTCAAGTTCATACTCTTGATAGTATCCATGTATTCTGCCTGCCTCCTCGTATTCCTTTTTCATCACATCTAATCTTTTTCGAGGGAAATATGAGTTCCACAATACTCCTCCTGGCATTTCAGGTTGAGTAGATTTATAACTAATCACATCCCAAGTATAATCATCTTTATTCTTTGCTTTTTCATAACCATCTAATATGTTTTGACATAGGCTATCAAAGTGCACAGGCGTTCCTGCGAATATTAATCTTCCACTATGTAAATCTAGAGCAGGTTTTACACCATTATATACAATGTTCTTAATCTTCTCCCTCGCATCTTGAGTAACAGTATTAGTTTCACTCTCTGTATCATCAAGTGCTACTACATCATAGCGTTTACCCAAGTAGTTCTCACCTCTTACACTAGATAGGTTAGAACGGCTTATCAACTTAGCCCCGGTGGTAGTTACTATATCTGTCTCTGTCCATTTATCTCCAACAACATTACCAAAATAATATTGTATCACCTCATTCGATGCAAAGTGTTGTTTAATATATTGAAGATTTAATATGGATTTTCTATGATTATCAGACACCCAAGCTATAAACATTAACTCATCTGACTTCTTAAATAGAATCTTATTCATAAGATAAGTTTTAAATAACTGAGTTTTACCACTTCCTCTAGGCAATATTAATGCTAAAGACTTTGTAGTTGTCTCTAGTAATGCATCTCCTATCTCATAATGGAATGGTGGAGATTCAGATTTACCAAAATCACCAGGGAGAAAGAGCTTTCCAAAGGCTATGAGGTCTGTTCTTGCTAATTCTAATACTTTTTCAGCTTCAGAGACATCTCTAGAGTTAATATTAGCCATTATTTAATTTAAATTTATCTTTATTTGGTAGTTTTCTAGTGTCGAGCACTTCTTTAATATATTCTTTAAACATCTCTGCCCCTTTAAATCTTGGAGGAGGATATATCTTATCTTCATTTATCATAAAGAATCTACACATATTACCTAAGTCCTCAAATGAGACTGGATTATTATAATATAGCAATATTTCATCTTCAGGGTGTTTTCTACCTTGAACTATAGTCCATTTTTTAATTACACCCATTATTTTTTACTCCTCTTCCAAGTTAAATATTCAGCCCCCTCGTTTGGTTCAAATATAGTTGTTATAAGTCTAGGGTCATTATCAGCATACTGAGGGTCTATAATTGTGACTGGACATTTGAATACATTTTGGTCAGGCAATCCCTTGTCATCAGCGTATCTATCCATCTCTTTATAAGATGCAATTCTCAATGCATGAGATATTAGTCCACTTGAAGGGTCTTTTAATACTTGGTATCCACTAACATGAGTATGTCCTGCTGTCAATACGTGGTCACGCCAACCCATTTGGATAGCCTTTACTAATCCATGAGCAGTATTCCACATTGAATGACCTGCAAAATTATGTCTTGCGTTTACCCTAACTTGTTTCTTATTAGGGAATATTAGATTCATTCTTACACCATTATTACTAAATACTCCATTGCTTTGACTACACATCCATTCTAATGGGTCACCTGCCCCGCTCCAAGCATCGTGATTCCCACCAACTAAGTATAACCAATCAACTTTTGATATAAAATGCTCAGTTAATCGCCAAGATTCTTTAGCTGAAGTAGATTGCTCACCATAGAGCCTAGCTAATCTACCAATCCAATTGTTTTGGTTATCTCCAATGTTCCCACCAAACATACCCTCTGTCTTTTGGATTAACTCTGCGTGCATCAGGAGTTCCGCAATATTTGTGCCATCATCATCTATATGAGGGTCGCCAAAATGAGCAATACCAACAGGACCGTCTACATTAATCTTTATACTAATAAGATTCTCAGCATTTCTCGCTTGACTTTTTAATGCATACTTCTTAATCCTATTATCAATTAATTCACCTATTGGCTCATTGCCTGTTGGCAAATCCTCAACAGTAAAGTCTTCAATCATCTTTTGTTTATTAACTATAGCTTTCCATTTACGGATTGTCCTTACGTGGACACCCATAACTTCAGCTGCATACCTATTATTGTATTGATTAGCTAATTCAGTCGCTTTTTTATAGTCACTTTCACCAAACTTATTATGATTTTGTTTCCTCACTTGATTTCTCCTTCAGTTAGTTCTTTTCTTTCGGCTTGTTCTAATTGTTTTGGAGAAAAACCTTGAAACATACCAACAATACCCACATCTCTTTTAGTAGTCGTATTTGATGTCCCAATGATTTTACCCAATTCCTTTAAAGATTGGAGAACTACATTCTCCTCTTCTCCTGTATCTGCTAATGCTTTTAGCCTACGGAGTACATATTCGTGGTTAATACCAAGTCCTTTTGCTATATCAACAACACCTTTTTCTACTTCATTCATTATACGCTCCTGTTTTAATAGTAGAACTGCTTTCTTTTTTGCTTTATTAAAGTCATTCTCTTTATATATATTTTGTACAGCACTTACAGCATCCTTACCTACAATAACCTCAGTGGCAAATAGTTTTTCTTTTTTAGTAATATTTTTTCGTTTTTTAAAATTAGCATTTGATTGTTTTAAATTCTTAGAGAATGTATACCTATTTGGGTGGGAATCAAAATCTGTATCCATTTCAGTCTTATCATTAAGTAAAAATGTACCAACAACAGTCCTTACATATCCTTTATGTGCTTTCCAGTTCTTCCTATCTGATGGATGTGATATATTATTTCTTTTTAGTATTTCGACAACTCCTCCATCATCTGCTATAACCCAATCTCCCTCTTGAGGGTCATCTTTCCAATCCTTCGCAGTTAAATCTTTCTTGTATTTTTTAAATTCATTAAGATTATCATAAACAAAGTGTTGTATTCCCTTTATCTCTTTATAATTCATAGCCCTTCTTCTTTAGCTTTTCATTCTCGGTAGCCAAAGAGTCAATTAGTTGGAGTACTTTTCTTGGTATAATGTATGCAGAGCCATCTATATCGATAACTCCATCTCCATTATCACCAACAGACATACTCTCTAAAGCCTCCTCTAGCTCACGATAGGTCTTGTTTGCAAGATTATTTATTATCTCAGCCATTGTAGAATCTATAGCTGCCCACGTTATATATACAAATTATAAAAAAAATATTTTTAGGTACGCCAGGAGTGTATTTTATCTAAAGACGCTTGGAGATTTTCAAAAGTAATTTTATTACTACGAAAAGCTTCCATGACTCTATCTTTCTTCTCCACCTTAATATCTTCCATTTCAGCTTCCAATAGAGCTTTGACAAAATACTTTTCATTATCAGTCATCTCCTGCCAACTCCTACTACTGTATACTACTGTCTATTATATACTATATTCTAATATTTAACTCCCACCCGCTCACCCTGAAGCTACCCCTATTGTCAAGTGCAAATCAAGAAGAAAAGTAAAAAATTCCGAAAAAATAGGTGGCAAATGCGGTGTATAGTATATTCACACCCTATACCCTAAAATGCGGATTTCCATTCTTTGGATTTTCGTTACGTTTCATTAATCTTAATTAGGAGGAATCTATTATGATTCTATTTGAATTAGTTGGTCGTGAAAAGGTTGAAGTAATTCTTAATGGCGAGTCTATTGTTGAGTATGCTCCCACTTCATTTAAGTGTGCGTACGACACCAAGACCAAGAAGTGTTATTTCTTGCGTAATGGTGGTGTGTATGGTGCTGAAGTGAGAGCCTTACCTCAAGGTATTATGGACAGAATCGTCGCCGCTAAGTAGGTCACAGCAAGCCCCCCTTCGGGGGGGCGACCCTTAGATTAAATGAATACAAGAATTGAATACATCGGATAACCACAAGTAATAGGAGGATATTACATTGAGTTTAACTAAAGACTTCACTTCGAAGCTTTGGGTCGTGCTTTTAACAGGCACATCTCATGTCTTGTTCTACTCTATATCTCGTACACAATGTATGGAATATATGAGTAACGTGGGCAAGTAACATGACACCCAGACTTCCTGACTTAGATTCGGAGCATTAAAGGGTTGCTTGGCAACAGAAAGACCCTTTCACAAAGATGAATAGTGTAGTATTACCATTTA
>TARA_R110002110_G_scaffold2836_2_pt1 | contig 10280 bp, 9 predicted proteins | sample TARA_R110002110 | Tara Oceans TARA_R110002110 (sample SAMEA4397330) | marine metagenome | biome: Polar Biome; feature: [SRF] surface water layer (ENVO:00010504); material: water (ENVO:00002006), including particulate matter (ENVO:01000060) such as... | depth 5 m
AAACAAACAAGCTTATGTTGAATTAGGAGATGTTATTTATGATGTAACTCCTATTACTTCTATCGTATCTGTTCAAAATATTTTTACAACAGCTAATGGTTCTATAGAAATTGTTACAAGCATAACTAATCATGGAAGATCAGAAGGTGATAGAATTATTGTTCAAAATGCTGCAGCTGTAGGAGGTGTAACTCTTCCTAGACTATTACCTTATACTATTACAAGTGTTACTAATATAAATAAATTTACATTTAATGGTCCTACTACAGCAACAGGAACAGCTACAGGTGGAGGTACTGCTGTATCAGTAGCATATTTATTAGATAATGAATTATCTGATAGTATACAAGGTTTAGGTTATGGTGCTGCTATTTTTAATGCAGGTGCTTCTGTAACAGGAGAAAGAGCATGGAATGTTGCAGCTTCATCTTCAGGAATTACCTTTCAAGGTAGCCAATGGAAGTTTGATAATTGGGGTCAAGATGTATTAGGACTACGTAGAGGTGGTAATATATTTTATTTTGATACTGCTGCTTCTATAACACCTTCAAGAATGTTGCCTATTACTAGTTCAACTAATGCTACTCATGTTACAGCTACGTCTGCTCCTTCAAAGTCTAATTTTTTAGTTGTTTCTCCTAATGATAGACATGCTATTTGTTTTGGTACTAATGAATTTTCAGGAGCAGCTTTTAATCCTCTGTTAGTTAGATGGTCAGACCAAGAAGACTTTACTAATTGGACTCCTTCTATAACAACAACATCAGGTGAGACTGTGTTAACTGATGGTACAGAAATTATAGGAGCAGTTCGTTCTAGAAATAATATAGCTATATGGACTGACAATGCTATGTATACAATGCAATATGTAGGTCCTCCTTTTATATTTAGTTTTACTCAAGTAGGTACTAACTGTGGTTTAATAAGTCCTCATGGAGCTATTGATTACGATGGTATTTCTTATTGGATGAGTGATAATAACTTCTATGCTTTTGATGGAAGAATAAATAATTTACCTTGTACTATACGTAGACATTTGTTTGGTAATTTTAATAATACAAATAAAGATAAAGTTTATGCAGGAATTAATTCTGAGTTTAAAGAAATTATTTGGTTGTATCCTAAAGCAGGATCAACTGAACCTAATGCTTATGTTATATATAATGTAGAAGAAAAGACATGGGTATATGGAGATTCTTTTTATAGTACGTTTAATGATCGAACAGTATTTAGTAATACAATTACAACAGGAAATACATCTGATACTGATACTGATACTCCTTATCTTTATGATAATGAACCTACAGGTGTTTATACTGGAGATGGAGTAGCTTTATCTTCCTTTCTTGAATCTTCTAAGTTTGATCTAGACGAAGGAGATGATATAATGTACATGGATAAGATTATTCCTGACTATGCTATTGATTCAGGAAATCAAATAGAAATATTTATTCAAACAAATGCTTATCCTAATGGACCATTAACAACTAAAGGACCTTTTATTATTCAACCTTCTACAGAAAAAATAAATTTTAGGGCTAGAGGTAGACAGGTTTCAGTTATTGTTTCAGGAACTAATGATGGTTCTTGGAGATGGGGTGAGGTTAGACTATCTACTCAAAAAGATGGTAGAAGATAATGGCTAACTATCCACAAGTACCTAGCTTTACTTCTTTTTCTACTTCTGAATTAAATAAAATGTACACTTTAATAAGAGAATGGAGTAATCAATTAAGTTTTGAATTAGAAACAAGAGATGCTTTAGTTGATTTTAAACCAGCAACAAATGTATATGCAGTAGTTACTGTTACAGAAATAGGAAGACCTAGTTCAGGTGATATAGCTTACTCAAAAAGCCAAGGTAAATTTAAAGGTTATGTAGATGGAACAGGATGGGTAAATTTTAACTAATGAATAAACAAGAATATTTTAATTTAATAAATAATAGTACTTATATTGAAAATATTAATACAGGAACTGTGCAAACAAATGATTATTTTGGTACAAAAACTGTACAAGGTATGGCATTAAACATTGGTTCGTTGTATAATAAGAGTAATGATATGCAAAGTAATATAAGTAATTTTCAATCTAATATGACAAAGGCACAGTCTAATTATACTATGCCAAATAAGGTGAAAAATAATAATGGCATACTTAGTTAATAGAGAAGCTCCTATGAGTGGGTTATCAAATCTTCTTGCTTTAAAAGGTAGGAAAGGTGATACTGAATTAATTCATATGTCTAAACCTGAAGTAAACGTGTTAGAACGTATGGGTAAATTATCAGTTAATCCTCGTACAGGTTTACCTGAAGCTTTTCGTTTAAATGAAAAGATACAAAGTATAGGTGATATGTCTTTAGAAGAAAACTCTGAATCAGCTATGCAACAATTAATTAATTATGGTAGAAATAAATTAGAAAAACTTAATGTAATATCTACACCTAATGAAGGACTACAACAGATAATGCCTAAACCTCCTTTAGAAATGAGACAACCTATGCCACCTAAACCTCCTTTAGAAATGAGACAACCTATGCCACCACAACCTATGCCTAATCAAGGTGGTTTATCTGCTATGTTAGCTGAAGGTGGTCAAGGTAAAAGTGGTTACTTTGAAGGAATGGTTGAAGGAGAAGGTGATGGAATGGATGATACAGTTGACTTTAAAGTTGAAGGTGATCCAATTATTAAACGTGCTAAACTAAGTAATGAAGAGTATGTAATGCCAGCAGATAGTGTTGCTATATTAGGTAATGGTTCTTCTGATGCAGGTGCAGAAAAATTAGATGACTTTATAAAATATATAAGAAGTAAAGCTTTTGGTACAACAGAACAACAGAATGAAATAAATGCTAGTAAAGAATTGAAGGGATTAGTATAATGGCAGTAGATATAACAGGTAGGTATAGTGTTCCTGATGATTATAAATCAGGATTAGCTGATGTATTAAAAGAATCTAAAAATATATATGAAACTAAAAAAGAGATAGGTTATCCAACTTATACTGGTGATAGATATTCCGGGTTTAATCCTGAAGAACTAGCAGGTATGTCAGGTATTTCTAGTTTAGTAGGTAAAGGTCAAACATATTTTGATCCTGCTGAAAGTTTTTATAAAGGTCAGTCTGATAAATTTAGTGATAACATGGCTTCATATATGAATCCTTATCAACAAGCAGTTATTGATGTAGAAAAAAGAGAAGCAGGCAGAGACTTTGACACAGGCTTACAGACTATAGGAATGGGTGCAGTAGGTGCAGGAAGTTTTGGAGGTTCTAGACAAGGTGTAGTTGAGTCTGAAGCATTAAGAGATTACCAATCAAAGTTAGGTGACATACAGACTAGGGGAAGTAAGGCAGCTTTTGAAAATGCACAGAAAGCTTTTGAATCTCAGAAGTCTAGAGAAAAATCTGCTGCTGCAGGTCTATCATCTTTAGGACAATTAGCTCCTCAACAAGCTTTAAAAGAATATACAGGTATGACAAGTGTAGGTGAAGCTCAAAGAGATATGACTGATAAAGGACTAGGTCAAAACTATGCTGACTATCAAGCTCAATTAAATTTTCCAAATACCTTATTAGATAGATATCAATCAACCTTATATGGTTATCCTTATCAATCTACTGAGGTAGGTGATGTATATAGAAAACCTTCAGGCATGAGTAACTTTATGAACCTTGTAGGAACAGGAGCTAAACTATATGGTATGTCTCAAGGTATGCCTATGGGTTTTAAAACAGGTGGTCAAGTAGCTTTTGATTCTGATGGTGGTTTATCTGCTATGTTACAAGCAGGTTCTCAAGCTAACAGTGTTAATAATCCTACTTCTATATTTGATAATCAAAAAAGTAATAAGAATCAACTTACTAATAAAGATCAACTTATGAAAATGTTATTAGGTTCATATGGAGATTTATCTAATACAATAACTGAAAGTCAGGAACTTCAAGAAGAAATGGCTAATAAACAATTAGCTAGATTAGATAATACTTCTGGAAACATGGCTAATTTTATTGGTGATGCTTTAATTAATGCAGCTCAAGTTGATCCAAGAGCAGGAACATTTAGTGCATTAGCTCAAGGTGCTGCTGAAGCTACAGAAAATTTACCTAATGTTGAAGAAGAGAAATATAAAATACAACAAGCTTTATTACAAGGTAAGATATCTGCAGCTGAAGCTAAAGCAAAGCTTGCAGGATTAAATATAAAAGGTTATACTGATCTAGCAGCTTTAAGTGCAGGAAAATTAGATGCTCCAATTTTATCAGCTTTATCAAAACAAATAGCTGCAAAAAATAATATGGTGTTTAGTGATGAAAATGGTTTTACACTTATTAATGGACAAGCTGTAGATCAAGCAACTAAAGATTTAATGCAGAAACAATTAAAAGAAGTTTTAAATTTTTATAATCAATCTGGAAATTTAAACGATACTATGAATTATCTTTTTGATTTAAGTGCAGTAAAAAAAGACAACGAATCTCAGAATAAAATAGAAGGTGATCCTGATATTATTAGTCAACTTCTAAAAAACAAAACAATTCAGGATAATTAAATGGCTATAGCTTTTGGTACTCAAGAGTATGAAGATATTTCTAATGAAGTAGCTTTACTAGCAAAAAATAATCAAATAAAAAATAACCAAGATTTAAATAATTATTTAACTTCTAAAGATGTTTCTATTCTTGATTTTAAAAGAGCAGTTGATGAAGAGACTACACAAAAAACTCGTGTAAAAAGTGGTGAAGCTTATGGAACTGTTGCTGATGGTATTGAACTATTTGGTGTAGGTGTTCCTATGCCTACTAAAATAATAGATCGTGCTTTAGGAAATATAGCTGATGATATTACAAGTGCTGTAGGATCAGGTATAGAACTTACTGCAGGTAAAGAAGCTAGAAAAAATGTAAGTAATTTTTTTGGGGAAGCAGGAAACATTATTAAAAATGTTATAGGTCAAGAAAACACTGATTCATTAAAAAGAACTTTTGATCCTAAAACTAATACAGCAGAACAAGTAGCTAGTTCTTTTGCTGAGTTTGCTTTACCTTTTGGAATTGCTACTAAAACTTTAGGAACATTAGGAAAGATTGCTAAGATTCCTAAAGCTACTACTAAAGCTCAAAAAAGAATTAGAGATTATTCTAAGTATGGTACAGCAGGTGTAGCAGCAGATGTTTTTACAAGAGATGAAGATGAACAACTTACTATGAATTTAGTACAGATGATTCCCGGTATGGAAGATTCTTTATCTTCTTTAGCTATAGACCCTGATGATTCTTTTGCAGAAAAAAAACTTAAGCAGTCTGTTGATTCTTTACTAGGTCAAATTGCTTTTGGTGGTCTTATAATTGGTGGTATTGGTGTAACAAAAAGTGGTATTAATGTAGGTGGAAAAATAATTTCAAAAACTGATCTTGTTAATAAACTTAAAAAAGGTTCATCTTCTTTAACTAATAAAGTTAGTGCAATAAAAAATAGTAAGATTATGACTCCTATTAATAATAGTGCTAATACTATAGTATCTAATGTAAAAGCAACTAAAAATTCTTTAGGTCAGTATATGCAAACAGGTACTGCTAAAAATGTATTAGGAAAAATAGGAAATATAAATAGTTTTTTAGGTAAAGCTTTTACTTCTAAAGCAGGAATGAGTGATCCTTTATTTAAAGCTAATATTCTTAGAAGAGAATATGCAGAAGCTAGAGATATTCTTGCTAAAAAAGAAGCTAAAGATTTAGAACGACTTATAAAAAAACATAACTCTGATAGAAACTTAGTTAACAAAGTTTTACAAGGTGCTTATGTTTCTAATCCAAATAATAATCCTAAGATAGCTAAAGAAGTTATTGACCAAGCTCAAAAAATGAATAAGATGATACAAGATAATACTCCTATAATTAAAAGCTTATTAAAATTAAAGGATGATGATGTATTATCTTTACAATTAGATGCTAATAATGGTACGTATTTAACAAGAACATATCAATTTAGTAGCAATCCTCAATGGACAAAACAAATAGGTAAAGTATTAGATGGTAAATTAAAACCTAACTCTCAAAATAATCAAGACTTAATTAATATAGTTGAAAATGCTAGATCATATATTTTAAAACAACATCCTTCATTAAATAGGGATCAAGCAGATAACATATTAAATGAAATGTTATTAAAAGGCAAAGCAGGAGAACAAGTTAATTTATTTGAAACATTATTATATGAAGGTGTAGGTGGTGTTGGTAAAAAAGTAGGAGTAAGAGTAGGTAAAAAAAGAAAAAATATTGATAAACCTATCTTAGAATTTTTAGGAGAAATAAAAGACCCTACTAAAAATTTTGTAACAACTATTCAAAATCAAAATAGATTAATAGCTAAAGCAAAATATATAAATGATATTAAAAGTATTGCTGAAAATTCTTTAGGAAGACAAGTTAAGTTAGAAGGTTTATTTCCTTCTCTTCCTACAGAAGTAAGTACTTTTGTTAAAGCAAACATTGCTCCTAATAAATTTATTAATAAAAAATTAAGTGACTTAGAAGCAGTAAAAGAGTTAGAAGGTTTAGGTGTATCTTCTAAACGATTAGGTCTAGATGATATATATACAACACCTGAGATGGGTACAGTTTTTGATAGAGGTTTAGATGTTTTTGGTTTTGAAGGGTCAAAAAATTTTTATTTAAATGGGTTTGCTAAACTTGCAGGTATAGGACAAGCTAATCAAACAGTTCTTGATAATGCTACTCATGTATTAAATGTTTATGGTGCTGCTCAACAAGTAGCTATGAATGGACATTTTTTTAATAAACAAGTTTATAATAATTCAGTAAGTGCTTTAAAAACTGTATTAGAAAAAGCTAAATTACAAGACCCTAAAGCTTTAGAAGAATTAGCTTATTTAAAACAATCAGGATTAATTGATTCTAGTGTTGATGCAGAAATAGTTTTAAAAAATTTAAATTTAAGAGGAACTTCAGATGATATAGTTGGAGAAAAATCATTAGCTAAAAAAATATATGATGTACCTTTTAAAGGAATTAAAAAAACACTTAAAATAGCTTCAGGAGTTTATGGTGGTGTTGATGATGTATCTAAGTTAATAGCTTTAAAAGCAGAAGTAGCTCAATATAGAAAAGCATTTCCTAATTTAAGTGAAAAAGAAATCTTAGATAAATCAATAGAGATAGTACGTAATACAATGCCTTCTTACTCTACTGCAGCTCCTGTAGTTAGACTTTTATCTCGTGTACCTTTAGGAACATATGCTACTTTTCCTGCTGAAATGGTTAGGACTACAAAAAATATAGTAAGTCAAGGAATAAGAGATGTATTAGAAGGAAGAAGAACAAATAATTCTGCATTAAAAAACATAGGATATAAAAGATTAACATCAGCAGCAGGTGTAACTACAGGTTTAGGAGTAGGTATAGCAACATACAATCAATTAAATGATGTGACTCCTGAAAATGAAAGAGCAGTTAAATTATTAAGTGCTGATTATTCTAAAAATAGTCCTAAACTATTTCTAGAAAATTTTACAGAAGATAGAAATGGAAATATTGTAGCCAAAGTTATAGACTCAGGATCAATAGATGCAGCTCAATATGTTAAAGGACCTATAAGAGCAATCATAGCTAGACTAACAGCAGGAGAAGAAGTAACTCAAAGAGAATTAGATGATGTATTTAAAGAGATAGGAACTGAAGTTTTAAGTCCTTATTTTTCTCCAAAGTTTTTAACAAAAGATTTAGTATCATTAATATCAGGTTTTGATGAAAAAGGAAATGAAGTTTCTAAAGCAGAAGCTGTTAAAAATTTAGCAACAACTCTTATTTATCCGGGATTTGCAGAAAATATTCAAGCTTACATACAAGCTAAAAAATCAGAAGAGTTAATGGGAAAAGGAGAAGCAGTTAATCAGTATGGTTTTCCTACTAGTTCTGAAGATCAAAGCACTTTTAATAAGTTTGGAATAAGAAAACAAACTATTAATTTAAATAAACAATTAGGTTATAGTATCTTCCAAGATTTAAAAGAAATAAGAGAAACTAAAAAGTCTTTATCAAATTTATTAAATAGAGAAACTCCTATAAAGGTATTGGATTTAGATGAAAAAAAAGATATAATAAATAAATATCTTAAATTACAATTAGATAAAAAAGAACGTCAAGCTAGATTATATGATAAGATTAAAGTGTTTGGTGATATAACTTATACTGATAAAGAAAATAATAAACAAACATTAACAGCTTCAGGTATTATAAAATTATTATCAAACCAAGGACTTAGCAAAGCAGATAAAACTACTATGTCTAGTGCAATTAAAAATGGTAGGTTTGTACCTGATACTTTATCAGTTAAAGAAATGCAAAGACTAATACAGACTAAAAAGTTTCCTACTGATGTATTAAGATCAATAGTAGAATACTCAAAACAATTAGAAGGTATCAAATTAAGGGATTATTAAAATGGCAAAGAAGAAAAAGAATTTAGCAGACATGGTAAAAGCTCCACGTAAGATTGACATCGATGGTCAACTACATATGCTTGCATGGATTACAGCAGACGAAGGTAAAGCTTTAAAGTTATTAGGTGGTGCAGGTACTCCCGGACCTATGGGTATTCCTGCTTATTATTCTGGTCATTCTGAAGATACTGAAGGAGATACTTCTGGAACATATGGTGGTGACACTGATACAACTGATGAAACTGGTCAAGACGATGACATGAATTACACAGACCCTGATTATGGATATACGACTAAAGGTCCTGATGGAAGAACTGATATGGAAAATGCTTCATTGATTGGATTTCAGGCTTATAATGATAGGCAGCCAAATCCCGGTGGTGATGAGCCTATTAAAAAAGCTATACAAGAAGTGGCTGAAAAGATACCTGATGAATCTCCATTAACAGATGCTATGAAAGCATACTATGGAAAAGGAATAGGAACATCAACAATAGATATGTCTACTGCTGCAGGTAGATCAACTAGTCTAGCTAATATGACTAGTCCTTCTACAAGTGCTATAGGTGGTAAGTTCGATCCTGCTACAGGAAGATATATATTTCCCGATGGTAGGATTTTTGATACTGCTACAGGAAAATTCTTACCTATATCTCAATCTAATAAGATAGAAGGATTAGATTTATTTAGACCTCTTGAAGGAGTTAAGTAATGAAATATAAGATAAATATTTTATTAGATCAGTTAGTTGACTTTGAAGGATTAGTTCTTAAAGTTTACCAAGACCATCTTGGAATAGATACAATAGGTATAGGTAGAAATTTAATTGACAGAGGTATCTCTGATAAAGAACTAGAAGTAATGGGTAAAACAATAGAAGAAGTTTATGCTGAAGGTATAACTAAAGAAGATGCATATATGTTAGCTGCTAATGATATTAAAATAGTTGAAGCAGAGTTATGTTTTCATCATCCATGTATAGAAGATTTAGGTGAAGCTCGTCAAAGAATATTAATAGACATGGCTTTTAATATGGGTGTTCCTCGTCTTTTAAAATTTAAAAAGATGTGGTCTGCTATACATAAAGGTTCTTATAGTACTGCATCGAAAGAGATGTTGGATTCTAAGTGGGCATTGCAAGTAAAAAAGAGAGCTATAAAATTATCCTCATGTATGCAATCAGGTGATTGGTAGAATAAATATAAAGGAGATGAACAATGTTTAGTGCATTGATAGGACCTATTGCTAATCTAGCTTCTAGCTGGATGAATAGTAAGGTTGAAAAAGTTAAAGCAGATGGACAAGTTAAAGTAGCTCAAGCTAGAGCTAAGTCAGTTGTAGCTGAGAAGGTTGCAACAGGTGAGATTCAATGGGAAAAATCTATGGCAGATGCTACAGACTCAAGTTATAAAGATGAATTTGCCTTGATTGTTTTATTATTACCTGCTATACTTGTATTCATTCCTAGTATGACAGAGTATGTTAGAGTAGGATTTGAAGTTTTAAATACCTTACCTGAGTGGTATCAATATTTATTATTTATAGCAGTCAGTAGTTCATTTGGAATTAAAGGTGTAGGACAAGCAATGAAATTAATGGGAAAAAAATAATGAAAAATGTAAAACACTATTTTAAAAATGGCACACTACACACAGGTTCTACACATAAAATGAAGGATGGTACACTACACACAGGTAAAACTCATACCATAACTAGTAAACCTTTAGTTCACTTAAAGGATTTATCTAAAACAGCACAAGCTAAAGCAAAGAAAGGCTAAGTATAATGGCAAAAAAAAGTTCTCCTAAACCT
>TARA_R110002110_G_scaffold5945_13_pt1 | contig 10279 bp, 11 predicted proteins | sample TARA_R110002110 | Tara Oceans TARA_R110002110 (sample SAMEA4397330) | marine metagenome | biome: Polar Biome; feature: [SRF] surface water layer (ENVO:00010504); material: water (ENVO:00002006), including particulate matter (ENVO:01000060) such as... | depth 5 m
CCTCCAGCCGGTCGAGCAGCGCCCCATATTCTGCGGCGGGGACAACATAGAATTCCGGCCGGTTGAAATTCAGCACCGCGAAGGTTTCGCCTTTCGCCTCCGTGAAGCTGCGCATCGGGTTCTTCTTGAACGCCGAAATGCTCAGGAACCGCCTTGTTCGCAGTTCTTCCATCCCCGTTGCCTTGTCTCCAGTTCCAGGCTCTATTTTTCGCGCCATATAAAGCTCCCGGTTTCGTTCTCAATTTGGAGTCGCCCTCCCGGAGCACGTCTGGCGATGCTGCCCGGCTTCGAGGGGAGGGCCTGCATTTCCCGATCCCCAAATTCAGCTCCGGGGGAAGGGCGGTTCTCGTATTTTCAGTTACCCGGCACCGGCCGGGGACAAACCCCGGCGGCGCGCTATCCCCGCCATTTGTGACAGTAGGGTGACAGCAGGGCACCGGATTTTCCGGCATCCCCATTTCCGGCCGAATCCCGCCATTTTTCAAATTGTGGCAGAGCTGCCGGAGAGGCGTCGCGAGAGGTGCGCGAGAGGTGCGCGAGAGGTGCGCGCGCGGCGTCGCGCTCTCCGCTTTTCCTGCGCGTCCGGCCCCTTCCTCACAGGCACGTCCTCACAGGCCCGTCCTCACAGGCCCGTCCTCACAGGCGCGTCTTGACAAGCGGCGTCCTTTCTCTTATTTGATAATAAGTCGCAATATCAACTAATGAGGATGAAGGATGCGCGACCTTGTGAAGACCATGACCTACGCCTCGCTCCATTTCACGGTGGGTTTCGCGGTCACCTATGCGCTGACGGGGCAGCTCGCCATTGCCGCCGGCGTGGCGCTGATCGAGCCTTCGGTCAATACGGTTGTCTTCTTCTTCCATGAGAAGGTCTGGGCGCATTATCCGGCGAAGACGCTCAACCTTTTCCCCTTCGGCCATACTCATGGCCACGGCCACGGGGCTGGTCCGGTGCCGGCGGCGTAAGGCGCGCCGTCAGTGTGCGGCGGAATGCATCATCGAAAAAATAGCTCATGCTTTTTCATAGCATGGCTGGTCAGGGCATGGCTGGTCGGGGCATGGCTTTTACCAGATGGCTGTTCGGCTGCTATGGAAGGGGCGGCGCGGCCGCGCTACACTTCTCGCCCGTTCCCTCCTCCCTGACGAGGCAGTCATGCGAATCGGCGTTCCCAAGGAAATCAAGGTTCACGAATACCGCGTCGGCATGACGCCGGCAGCCGTCCGCGAGGCCGTTCATCACGGTCACGAGGTCGCGGTCGAGACGGGCGCCGGTTTCGGCATCGGTCTTTTCGACGCGCAATATGCAGCCGCCGGGGCGACCATCGCCGGCACGGCGGCGGAGATTTTCGCCACCGCCGACATGATCGTGAAGGTGAAGGAGCCCCAGCGCGCCGAATGGAAGATGCTGCGCGAGGGGCAGATCCTCTTCACCTATCTCCATCTCGCGCCGGACCCCGATCAGGCGCGCGGCCTCATCGGATCGGGTTGCGTCGCCATCGCCTACGAGACCGTGACGGATCGTCATGGCGGCTTGCCGCTGCTGGCGCCGATGTCGGAAGTCGCGGGCCGCATGTCGATCCAGGCCGGCGCCCATTGTCTTGAGATCGCGCAGGGCGGGCGCGGCCAGCTTCTCGGCGGTGTGCCGGGCGTTCCGGCCGCGAAGGTCGTCATCCTCGGCGGCGGCGTTTCGGGCACCAATGCGGCGCGTATGGCGATGGGCCTCGAGGCTCATGTCACCGTCATCGACCTCAATCTTCATCGCCTCTACGAACTCGATACGCGCTTCGGGCCAAGTCTCAACACCATCTATTCGACGGTCGATGCGATTGAGGAACATGTGCTCGGTGCGGATCTGGTGATCGGCGCGGTTCTCGTCCCCGGCGCGGCGGCGCCCAAGCTCGTGACCGAAGAAATGGTCATGAAAATGAAGAAGGGATCGGTGCTTGTCGATATTGCCATCGATCAGGGCGGCTGCTTTGCCACCTCGCATGCGACCACCCATGCGGAGCCGAGCTATATCAAGCATGAGGTGGTTCATTATTGCGTCGCCAATATGCCGGGTGCCGTCGCGCGCACTTCCACCTTCGCGCTCAACAATGCGACGCTGCCCTTCATCCTGGCGCTCGCCGACAAGGGCTACCGGCAGGCGCTGCTCGACGATCCGCACCTGCTTGCCGGCCTCAATGTCCATAAGGGCCAGCTCACCTATCGCGCCGTCTCCGATGCGCTGGGCGTCGATTACCGCGAGGCTGAAAGCGTCCTGGCGGCATAGCATCAAGCCATTGATTTTATTATATAACTTTTTCCGGTGCGGGATATCTTGTATCAAATCGAGCCAGATTAAGCGTGAGTTAACCTTAAATGGCGAGTCTCGTCCCGTCGCCGGTTTCGGGCGGCGGGGTAGGAGGGGCTCCCATGTTCGACAAGGTTCAGCGCGACCGCTTCTGGCTGGTTCTCGGCGCAATCCTGATTGCACTGTTCGTCATGCAGAAAGAGCGCGGCGTCGTCGAGCCGCGGCAGACGGCATCGGCGCGGTACGACAGAAGCGGCATGAGAAGCCTCGTTGAAAAGACCATCGGTATTCCAACGGCGCCGCCCGCCGCCGCGCGGCCGCGTTATCGAACCGCGTCCTTGAGCGAGGATCCCTATGCCGGTCTCGTCACCGGTTCGATTTTCTCTTCCGCGCCACGCCCGCTTGCGCGTCCGGGCCAAGCCGCGTTGCTCACCGTCGCGCCGCTCGCGGCGCTTCCCTCCGGGCGTTACTACGTGCAGCTCGGCTCCTATGGCAGCATCGACAATGCCAGCCGGCGCTATTTCGATATTCTCGCTCGCGAACCGGACCTCAAGGGGTCCGAGCGTGTCTCGATCGACACGGCCCGCGTTGCCGGCGAAGAGTTTCACCGCGTCCGCATGGGCCCCTTTGCCAGCGAGGCGAGCGCAAAGGCGGCCTGCGCGCGCGCTGCGGTGCGGGCGGATGAATGCGCTGTCGTCGCCCTTGAGTGAGGCAAAACGCCGGGGATGAGGGCTCGCATGTGGACTTCGGGGCCGGTTTCACTGTATAAGGCCCGCCAAAGGCCGCCCGGGCTGTCGTTCTGCCGTCCGGGGCATGGCCAATGTTTTGTTTTCAAAGCCTTTTTCGTGAGGCAGGGCCGCCGGGGCGATCCGGATGCGCCGCGCCGCCGCGAAGCAATCGGAGCCCGACCGTCATGGCCGTCCCCAAGAGGAAAACCACCCCGTCCAAGCGCGGCATGCGCCGTTCGGCCGATGCGCTGAAGCAGCCGGCTTATGTCGAGAACCCGGATTCGGGCGAGCTTCACCGTCCCCATCACGTCGATCTCAAAAGCGGCATGTATCGCGGCAAACAGATTCTGAAGCCGAAGGGCGATTGATCTCGTTCGCAAGGGACCGCACGCATTTTTGAAACGCCGCCTTCCGGGGCGGCGTTTTCAATTTGGGTTCAGTCCTGGAGGCCCTTGAGGGCGCGCGCGCAGATGTCGCGTGCCTGCGCCGTCACCAATTCCTTCCAGTCGTCTTCATCGACATAGAAGGCATCGCGGATGCGCTTCGCGATGTCACCTGCCTGGGGATTGTCATGGCCTCCGTTCTGGTGGAGCCAGTTGTCGGATTGCAGCGCCAATGTCACCTGTGCGATCGGAACGGTGCCGAATTCGAGCCCGCCCGATGTCACCTCACGGCCCGGCAGTTCCTCCGCGAAGCAGACCGGGATCGAACCCGGCACGTCGGAGGAAATCGATGCGCCGCCCACGGTCGAGCGCACGATGGAGCCCCACCAGCGCTGCATTCTTTTGAACGAGCCGCTCGTCTCCGGCTCGACGCAGATCATCTCGCCTTCGCCGCGCGCGCCGAGGCCGGTGTGGAGATCGACAAAGATCACACGGTCCGCCGCGCTCATTTCCGCGTGGATCACGGCGCGCAGCGTCCGGTTCGACCAGACGGGTTCGAGCCCGCCGAACTGCACACCGTCTGGATGCGTGTACTGGCCGGCGCTCAGCGCATGCTGCATCGCGCGGGCGCCATGCAGGTCCGCATAGGCTTTCATCGCGGCGCGGCTCGCCGCCATCGTTTCCGGCGACAGGTCGGGCGGGTTGATGATGCCGGCCAGTTCCTCATAGCCGGGGTTTTCGGGATGCGGTTTCGCGTGGTCGAGGAAGTTGCGGTTGAGGTCGACATTGTCCTCGTTGACGCGCCGGTTCCAGGCGAAGCCGTAAGGGTTGATCGCGTGAATGAACAAGATGGCCGTGTCGTCGGGAAGATCGCGGCCAAAGCCTTCCGACAACAGCGCTGTCTGGATGCCCGAGCCGCAATAGCCCTCGACGCCGTGCGTTCCCGAGCCGATGGCCAGAATGCGGGATGCGTCCGCGGGTCCGAGCCGCGCCACATCCATCGCCAGCGTTTCGCCGGCCGGCCCCTTCAACGGATGCAGATGATGGTTAACGCGCGCGCCCGCATCCTTCGCCGCTGCAAGGAAACGGTTCCGCGCTTCTGCATAGCTTTGGGAAAAATGCGCTGCTGCTGCGGTCATTTTTGAAATGTGCCCCTGTTTTGCATGTCACTCAATCATGACCGAATTCATCCGCCAAGGGAGAGTTATGGTGCCGGATTCGTGCTAGAGTGACACAGAAGATGCAGGTTCGTGGGGGCAAAAAGAGGGGTTTGACATGTTTGGCACGTTGCCGCTGATGGCCATTATCATCATCGCTTACAACATCATCGTTTATCTGACGGGTATGACGATGGATACCCAGTTCACGACCGTTACCCTAATTTCCGGGGCCGTGTGGACGATCACCGTCGGCGATATCGTTCTCTTCTTCGGGTTGGTGCTGCTGTTCCTCGAACTCGTCAACGCCACGCGCACGGGCACATCCACGATTATCAATCACGCGCTTTCCATGCTCGTGCTGCTGATCGCGCTGGTCCAGTTCATCGTCCTGCCGCAGTTCGGCACGTCGATCTTCTTCATACTGGTGCTGCTTGCGCTTTTCGATGTGGTGGCCGGTTTCACCGTCACCATCACGGCGGCGCGTCGCGACTTCACGGTCGGCGAATAGGTCAGTCGTTCTCATCCGCGGCGTCGAGGAGCACCTCGTAGGCCGCGGTGAGGCGCGCCGTCATCGGGTGGGCGGGAATATCGCGTCCGTCGATCCGTGAAAGCGGCACCGGCCCCATCACGCTGTTGGTCACGAATGCGCCCGACACGTGGCGGAGGCGCGCGGGTGCGATTTTCTCCTCGCTCACCTTTATGCCAAGGCCCGGCGCCAGTTCGAGCAGTGCCGCGCGCGTAATGCCTGGCAATATCGCGCAGCCTTCCGACGGGGTGATGAGCCGGTTTCCTTCCCAGAGAAAAAGATTGGCGGCGCTCGCGCAGGCGAGATTGCCATATGTATCGAGCATCAGCGCTTCGTCCGCGCCCTTTTCTTTCGCTTCCTTTTTTGCCAGCACATTGTCGAGATAGGGCAGCGCCTTCAAGTGCGTCGAAGGCGACCACGGATTGCGGCGCGGCGTGGCGATGATCGCGGAAAGACGATCCGGCGGGGCGGCGGCGGGCGCGCAGGTGATCAGCATGGTGGGCGCGGGCACCGGTGGCAACGCCAGCCCGCGCGGGCCCGGGCCTCGCGTCAGTGTCGCTCTCAGCGCTACGCGCGGCGCATCCTCCAGTCCGTTGGCCGACAGCAGGCTGCGGCAGGCTTCCTGGATATGATCGGGCGCGAAAGGCATGGCAAGACCGATCGTGTCCGCTCCGCCGATCAGGCGCAGCAGATGTTCATCGAGGAAGGAGATATGCCCGGCCCGCGCCAGCATCGTCTCGAAAAGTCCATCGCCCAGCAGGAAGCCGCGGTCGGCGGGATCGATCCGCACTGTGGCTGCATCTTTCAGTGTGCCGTTCAGCCAGAGCTTCATGCCGTGCGTCTCGCGGAAACCGGCGCGGCCTGTGCGAGTGTCAGGAAATTGCGCAGCAATGCGTGGCCATGCTCGGTCAGCACGGATTCGGGGTGAAACTGCACGCCGCGGATCGGCAGGCTTTCATGAGCAAGCGCCATCGGCACACCGTCTTGCGTATGCGCCGTTATGCGGAGCGGCCCGTTCCGCGGCAGTTCCGCGATCAGCGAGTGATAGCGGCCGGCCATGAACGGATTGGGCAGCCCACTGAACATATCCGTGCCTTCGTGCAGAATGGGCGAGGGTTTGCCATGAACGGGCTTTGCCGCGCGGACAATGCGCCCGCCAAATGCTGCGGCGATGGCCTGATGACCGAGGCAGACGCCCAGCACCGGGATGGCGCGCTCCGCCGCAGCCCGCACCAGGGCCACCGAAATCCCCGCCTTGTCCGGCCCGCATGGTCCCGGCGAGAGAAGGATCGCGGCGGGCTTCAGCGCCAGCGCTTCCACGACATCGATCTCATCGGTGCGAATGGTTTTCCGCTCATATCCCAACTCGCCGACATAGCGCGCGAGATTGTGAACGAAGCTGTCGAAATTATCGATAACGAGGATCATGAATGAGCCCCAGCCAGAAGGAGAGCCGCATTGTCGCCCGTCTCCTTGTCCGCGCCAAGCGCGGCGCGCATGTCGCGGGCTTTGGCAAGCGTTTCCTCGTATTCGGCGGCCGGGTCGGAATCGCAGACGATGCCGCCGCCCGCCTGAAACGTCACACGGCCGCCCTTTACCACCATCGTGCGGATGGCGATGGCGCTGTCCATGCCGCCATCGCTTCCCAGATAGCCGATGGCACCGCAGTAGGGGCCTCGTGTCGTCGGTTCCAGTTCGGCGATGATTTCCATTGCGCGGCGTTTCGGTGCACCCGTGACGGAGCCGCCGGGAAAACAGGCGGCCAGAAGATCGACCGATGTTTTGCCGGCCTGCAATTTGCCCCGTACCGTCGAGACGAGGTGATGGACATTGGCGAAACTCTCCAGTTCGCAGAGTTTATCCACGATGACGGAGTGATCCGCGCAAACACGCGAGATATCGTTTCGCAGCAGGTCGACAATCATCACATTCTCGGCCCGGTCCTTTTCGGATGCCAGAAGCGCCGCCGCCATGCGTTTGTCGTCGTCCGGATTGTTTCCGCGCGGTCTTGTTCCCTTGATCGGCTTCGTTTCGACATGGCCCTCCCGGCAGGCGAGGAAGCGCTCGGGCGATGAGGACAGGATCGCGCCGTCGCCAAAATTGAAGAACGAGGAGAAAGGCGCGGGGCTTGCCGCGCGCAGCCGCAGATAGAGCGCGTAGGGTGTATCGCGCGGCGCCAGTTGCGCCTCGAAGCGCTGCGACAGGTTTGCCTGGAAGACATCGCCTGCATGGATGTAGTCGATCACGCGCCTGACGGCGGCCTCATAGTCCGCGCGGGTAAAATTCGAGCGGATGGGAGAGGGCATTGCCGCCGGGGGCGGTGCAAAACGCGGCAGTCCGGCAAGGCGCGCCCGGATGCCGGCTATGCGGGCTTTCGCACGCTCGTGTCGCGCCGCGGCCGCTCGCGCGGGCCATCCGGTCGAGACGATGAAAGCGCGGGTCTCCGTCATGTCGAAGGCGAGCACTGTGTCGTAAAAGCCAAGCGCCAGGTCGGCGAGATGCTGGTCATCGGTTGCGAACGGCTTTTCCTCCATCGGCAGGTGTTCCAGCGTCCGCCCAAGCCCATAACCGAAGAAGCCCGCCGCACCGCCCGGGAAGGGCGGCAGCTCCGGTGAGGCTGAAACCGGCGGCAGGGCTGAAAGCCGCGCCTTCACTTCGTCAAAGGGTTTGCCGGTGTCACTTACCCGGCGCGTCAGCCGGTCGAACGGATCGAATGCTATGAAGCTCCAGCGCCCATGCAAGGCCGGGTCGCGGCCGGGTGCCGCCGTCGCGCTGTCGAGCAAAAGCGCGAAAGGCTCTCCGGCAAGCGCCTGAAAAACCTCATGCGGGGCTCTCCATTCGATGTCCTCGACGAGCGGGTCACTCAACGCCTGTCACTCTCTTTCTGTCGCGGCTTCACTCCGGTGGCGATGGCGCGGCACCGTCTTGAGGATCATGGCCGCAGCCGCCGCATTGGCGCGCTTCCATCCGCGTGAGCGGTCCACGCGGCTTTCCGCCCATGCCGGACGATGTCAGCTTCGCATCCTGCACCCGCAGGAAGCCGATTATAAGATCGTTCACGAGATCCGGCTTCTCGAAGGTGATGTTGTGTCCCGTCGCAGGATAGGAACGAAGCTGTGCTTGCGGCATCAACGCCATCAGCTTTGCCGCATTGGTGTACGGCACTGTCGTGTCTGCCTCGCCCCAGATCGCGAGGACCGGATGCGATGAGCGGCCGACCTTGGCAAAGGAGGCATCCGCGCCCGTCAGGGGATAGTGGCGCAGCGTGGAGAGGAGCGCGTCGCCGAAGCCACGATAATCGAGCTGCCGGCTGAAATCGGCCAGAAAAGAGCCGGGATTCGGCGCGTATTGCATGGCGTCGGAGGCTGCGCTGTAGAACAGCCGCGTCCCGAAAAGCCGGATGATCCAGTCTCCGATCAACGGCTTCTTCAGAATTTCCACGCGCTCATTCACTGCGACACCGAGCCCGGCGGGCGCGATCAGCGTCAGCGAACGCACAAGCTCCGGGTGCCGCGCCGTGAATATCGTGGCGAGGGCGCCGCCCATCGAATAGCCGACGAGATCGACGCGCCGGTCGATTTTCAACGCGGCGAGAAGCCCGGCAAGTTGCCGGTCCATCAGCTCCGCGTCATAGGTCGTGTCCGGCCTGTCCGAGTAGCCGCGGCCGTAGATGTCATAGGCGAGCACGCGGTAGCCTGCGTCCGTCAACGGCGCGATGTAGTCGTTCCAGACAAAGGAGGGAACGGAGAACCCGTGCACGAGAACGACGGTCGGCGCGGCTTCGGGGCCTTCGAGGCGGTAATGGACGGTGCCGTCCGGAAGGCCGATGAAACTGTGGGCCAGTCCCTCCGATAGGAGAGCGCTGCGCGCTTCGGCGTCGAGCGGCAGCCTTGCCCGGCCGGCCGCCCAATAGCTCATGAGCAAGATGAGCGATAGTGCTGCCGCCAGAATCGCCACGCCCTTCACAAATGCCATGATGCCGCTACCGTCCGTCCACCGCTGCCGCGGGTTTTTCTTGTGCAAGAATAGTGAGGGCGCAGTCTAGTCGGTTGGAGGGGCACTCACAAATGCCCCGCCGGGGTTGCGGGCGGGCGGAAATGAGGGCTTGATGCGCGGCATTGTGCGGAAATTGGAGAAAATATGACCAACGCATTCAGGGATCAGGTGCTTGCCGGCAAGACGGCCTTTGTCGCCGGCGCCTCAAGCGGGATCAATCTCGGCATCGCGCAGCACTTTGCGCGGGCGGGTGCGAAAATTGCGCTTATCAGCCGCAGTCACGACAAAATCACGGCGGCGGCGAAGACGATTTCGGATGAGGGTTTCGAGGCCATCGGCATAGCGGCCGATGTGCGCGACTTCAATTCGGTCGACACCGCCATGAAGCGGGCGCAGGAGCATCTCGGAAATTTCGATATCGTCATTTCGGGCGCGGCCGGAAATTTTGTCGCTCCCGCGCTCGGTATGTCGTCCAACGGTTTCAAGACGGTCGTCGATATCGACCTGATCGGTACCTTCAATGTGCTGCGCGCATCCTTCCAGTATCTGACGCGGCCCGGTGCATCGCTTATTTCGATAACGGCGCCGCAAGGCGTCAATCCGTCGCTTTTTCAGGCGCATGTCTGCGCCGCCAAGGCCGGCATAAACATGCTGACCAAGTGCCTCGCAATGGAATGGGGACCGGCGGGCGTGCGCGTCAATGCCATCTCGCCCGGCCCCATAGCGGACACCGAGGGCATGGCGCGGCTCGCGCCGACGCCCGAAGCCGAGAAGATGATCAAGGCGCATATCGCGCTTCGCGACTATGGCGCCAAGACAGACATTGCCGATACCGCGCTCTTCCTTTCGACCGATAATTCAAAATACATCACCGGCACCATTATCGATTGCGACGGCGGCACGAAGCTCGGCGATGCCGGTGGGGACGCGCTGGCCGATTTCAAATAGACCGATGCCTAGATGACCGTTCCAGAGCGGGGCTCGCCGCATTCCCTGAAACAGCTCGAATCGCTTGAGAGCATGGAGGGCATCGTGCTGGTGGAGCACAGTGCACCTTCCTCCAGGTCGTTGCTTTCCTGGCTGCCTAAGGGCGCACTTATCCATGCCGTCTATCCGGGCGTTCTCGTTGCGGTGACGATTGCGCTCGCCTCGTCATGGCTGTCGCAGCATTACGGCGCGCCGGTCATGCTGTT
>TARA_R110002110_G_scaffold216406_8_pt1 | contig 10276 bp, 9 predicted proteins | sample TARA_R110002110 | Tara Oceans TARA_R110002110 (sample SAMEA4397330) | marine metagenome | biome: Polar Biome; feature: [SRF] surface water layer (ENVO:00010504); material: water (ENVO:00002006), including particulate matter (ENVO:01000060) such as... | depth 5 m
GCGTTTTTGAAGGAGAAAAATTCATCATAAATTCTGAAAAATCGGCACGTCAATTAGGAAGTAACGCTAGACGGGTCCACGGTTTTTGTATGGAAAGTCTTGAGATGAGGTAATATCAGCCTTCGATAAATGGGCCTGTTCGGTCTCCACGCCTTCCATGTAGTCGTTTTAAGCCATATTCCATTCGAAATCGACGGAAGAGCTTTCCATTTCAGATTTTTTTTAAAATCGAAGTCGATTTTCTTTGTGTCTAATATTTCCTCCAATTTTTCTTTATGTTCCAACCATTTTGGCACTTTCTCAAGTTCCACATCATTCCGCCAAAGAACCAGTAATTTGGGACGTGGGTTAACCCATAATCTAACATTTGGGTTAGAAACAAAGTCTCTGACCAGAGGCATTGGTTTTGTACCGGCTACCCCAAGGTTTGCGAGATTTTCGATGACTTTTCCATAGCTAAAGATAATTTCTTTTCTAATATTCTCGACGGCCAGCAAGTTTTGATAGTCAATCAGCTGAGCGACAACTCTAGGCTCTTTTCTTGAACACAGCTCTTTATTATTTACATATTTAACCTCGATAAAACTCAAACGAAAACCATCTTCAGTCTGTTGTAACTGAACCAAATCAATTCGTGGAATCGATCGTTTAATATCCAGAAGTGGTTCGGCAGAACGCTTTGTCGAGACAGCAACTTCAACATCAATAATATTTTCCTGATTTCGCAGAAATTCTTGAATCGCCGACTTCTCGCGAGTCCTCGTTTGATGTGCTTTTGTTGAAGCAATACCAAAATGAGCATTGGCCTGGGCTTTTATAACCTCAATCTCTGACAAAAGCCTGGGAGATACAGGCTCTTCAAATTTACCATCTTCAGAGATGACTCTGTTCTGAGTTTGTGGTTTGACGCACTTTAGGTAGGCTTTGTGTGTCTCTCCACGTATTTTACCCCCCCTGGAAGGAGACAGCTTAACCAAGCTATTGCCATGGAAATATACATTTAAATAGTTATCCCGTATTCCTATAAAAAGATCAGGATCGTTTACAATCCGGGACCACCAGCTTTGCTTGTTCAGCGCTTCGATAAATTCTTGCTTAAGATAACGCTTAAATATTTTGGTTTGGTTTTGTTTCATACGGTCCACCATTCACCATCATTCTTGGTTTCAACATTATTGAAAAATTTTCCGAAACTAGACGTTTCAAACGAATGAATAGGGATTAAGCGCTTCGGCGAAAGGGAATTAGCAAAGTCCTGAATTCCCATCAAATGGCGCATTGTACGAATTATTCGAAGTTCTATCCCATTAATTGAGATAGACAAATCAATAAAAATCACACCATCATATCAGACGAACAACAGTAAATTTATCAAGAATAGGTCAAAATAAAAACAACTTACTTGATAAATTAAAATGAATACCGTCCCATCAGAAACAATAATACTCAAATAACGTTTTGATTTATGGGGTGGATTATTTTCATGGCACATGGAGAGGCATAAAATGAGTGACCCTGAATTCCAAACTGGAAATTGCCAGAAACATTTCAGAAAGCTAATGGGAATCCCCTTAGCTGCAGTGTTTGCACTTTTCCTGTCAGGACATGCTGCGGCTGAGTATCCGGATAAAGTGGTAACGATTGTCGCACCCTACGGTGCTGGCGGATCATCCGACATAGCCTCCCGGACATTGGCCAAACATGCCGAAAAATATACCAAACAACCTGTGCAGGTTATCAATCGTACGGGAGCTGGCGGCGTTGTTGGCTCAGCCAGCGTTCTTGCCAGCAAGCCGGATGGCTATACCCTGCTGCTTGGTCGTATCGGCTCACATGCTGTTACTCCCGCACGCAACAAAAAAATTCCCTACAATTGGGACAGCTTCACTTATCTCGGTCTGCTGGAACTGAACCCCTTAGTTTGCGTCGTTAATGCCAACTCTCCCTACAAGACAATTGGCGATCTTGTGGCAAAGCTGAAAAGTGAGCCAGGGGTCGTTAACTTTTCCAGCGCGGGCGTTGGCACTGTCGACTTCATGACGAGTTACAGGCTGCTTCTGGTTACAGGTGCCGGTAAAGATGCTGCAGTACATATTCCTGCGGGCAGCGGGGGCAAGGCGGTGACTTCAGTAGTTGGTGGCCATACCGATTATACATGTCAGAACGTGGCTCCGGCGAAAGGAAGTCTTGAAAGTGGTCAACTGCGAGCGTTGATGGTGACAACACCAGAGAGACTTTCGGAGTTCCCAGACGTACCAACGGCACGAGAAGCCGGTTATCCGGATCTTGAAGGTATGGTTGGCTGGAGTGTGCTGGCTGCACCGCCAAATCTTCCTGCCGACATAAAATCCTATTGGGTCGATCTTCTTGCCAAAATAGGAAACGATGCCGAATGGATTGAAGCGGAAAAGAAGCTGGGATCGGTTCCGTATATTCTCTCGCCGAACGATACGGAGCAGTTCATCAAGAGACAGTACGATATTTACAGCGCCCTGGCGCAAGAACTTGACCTTATGATCAAATAATACCCGGCAACGATGGCGACAGCCATTTTAGTGAGAGCTCGCATCCTATGTCTTCTTCAATGAGGGATCGAATTCTTGGATGTTTTCTGGCTATCGGCGGCGCAATACTTCTCGGGTATCTGATTCCCGTCAGCGTCGTCGTGCCAGAAGATATCAAGTCGGTGGCCCTGTCTCCGAACCTGTGGCCACGGGTAATTGCAGGCTTTTTCCTTCTGGCTGGTCTGGGACTGCTCGTCAGTTCGTTCATGCAAAGCCGCAAGCCTGTTGATGTGGCGGATGCCGATGAGGGAGTGGATGTGGAATCCATTCCCGACAAGGACCGCAGGAAGCGTGAAGCTATCGGAATTCTGTTTCTGTTCGCCTACTTCGGGCTGATAGAAATTCTCGGAATTCCCGTATCATCGGCCATCGCGATCACCGCTTTTTCACTGCTCTACGGTGAGCGGAAATATTTGATCGTCTTGAGCGTAGCCTTGGCCACACCGGCGGCGCTCTATCTCTTTTTCACATATGTGGCGGGTATTCCCATACCGCTCGGTCTGTTCGACAGATAAACCGGAGAAGTTGAACCAGATGTTTGAAGACCTTGCTACCGGGCTGCATTTAGTTCTGACCATCGACAGCATTTTTTCCATTGTTGGCGGCGTGGCGATAGGGATTGTCGTTGGGGCTCTCCCCGGTATGTCGGGCACAATGGGTGTTGCCCTGGCCCTGCCGTTCACATTCTACATGCAACCCGTGAGCGCCATCCTGCTGCTGCTCGGACTTTACAAAGGTGCTATTTACGGTGGGTCGATCTCGGCGATTCTGATCAATACACCGGGGATGGCCTCATCCGCCTGCACGGTACTGGATGGATATCCGATGGCCCGCGCCGGGAAAGCGGGTAAAGCCCTCAAAATGGCGCTTTATGCATCCTGTATTGCTGATTTCATATCAAATCTCGCGCTGATTCTTTTAACCGGGTTGATCGCGGGATTCGCCCTCCGGTTCGGGCCTCCCGAGTTCTTCTCACTGATCTGTTTTTCTCTGACGATTATTGCCGGAGTCTCGGGTGCCTCCGTAATACGTGGTCTTGTTTCAGCCGGTTTCGGGCTGATCCTTGCCACCATAGGCATTGACATCATCTACGGTACCGAACGCTTCATCTTCGGCAATGTCACGCTGATGGGCGGACTGGGCTTCATTCCGGTGTTGATCGGCCTGTTTGCCATTCCTGAAATCCTCAATCAACTGCGATATCCGAGCAACCGGCGCCAGCTTATGGGTGGCGTCAGTAAAAGCGGCGTCTCCTTGAGGGAGATGCGCGACAGCCTGGTCACCATTTTGCGCGGCAGCGTTATTGGCGTGGTTTTAGGGGCAGTGCCCGGAATTGGACCAGCGCCTGCTGCTTTTCTGTCCTATAGCGAGGCCCGGCGTTCATCCCGCAATCCGGAACAATATGGCAAGGGTGAACTTAACGGAATCGCGGCCTCTGAATCAGGGAATAACGGTGCCGCTGGCGCGACAATGATTCCCCTGCTTTCACTCGGGGTTCCCGGCGACGTCGTAACGGCAGTAATTCTTGGCGCATTCATGGTTCATGGACTGAGCCCCGGGCCAATCATGTTCCAAGACAATATTCACATGATTTATGCGCTCTACATCGGAATTCTGATCAGTTCGGTCTGTATCCTGTTGATAGCTCTGATGGCAATCCGAGTCTTTGCACGCGTTGCTGATTTGCCCAATGGCATTGTTTTTCCAACAGTCCTCGTTCTCTGCGTCTACGGCTGTTACGCGGTGAACAATTCAATGACTGATTTGCTGGTCATGATGATTATGGGGATCGTTGGATTTGGTATGTTGCGGTTCGATATTCCCGCAGCACCATTTCTGATCGCCTTCGTGCTTGGACCATTGTTCGAAGACAATTTCCGGCGCTCCATTCTATTGGGGCGGGGGGAAATTGACGTGTTCTTCAGAAGCGAGATTACCTGGGTATTCTATGCCCTGACTGCAATTACCCTGTGGGTATTGTTCCGCCGAATACTTCGCGACAACGCCACCCAAAAGAAAATCTGAATTGAGAAGGAGCTCCGAAATGGTCGATCCAAGCAGTCTGTCTGCGACCGAAGCATCACAACTAATGAAAAAGGGCCTTCTGACATCTGTTAAGCTGGTTGAGTCCTGTCTTTCCCGCATATCAATGCGAGATCCTGCCGTTCAGGCCTGGCAAGTTGTCGATGAAGAAGGTGCTTTGGCTGCGGCTCGGAAATGTGATGCTGATGAACGTCGCGGTCCGCTGCACGGTATCCCGGTCGGCATGAAGGATATCATCGACACCTGCGATATCATGACCGCTTACGGATCACCGATTTATAAAGACAATCAGCCAAGTTCCGATTCTGCCTGTGTCGCCCTCACCCGGGAAGCCGGAGGAATTATACTGGGCAAGACTGTTTCGACAGAATTTGCGACCCGACATCCCGGAAAAACCCGGAATCCGCACAACCTCGACCATACCCCAGGCGGTTCATCAAGTGGTTCTGCTGCGGCTGTTGCTGATTTCATGGTGCCACTTGCGCTGGGTACTCAGACAACCGGTTCGGTCATCCGTCCTTCCGCCTACTGTGGTGTGGTCGGGTATAAACCGTCATTCGGTTACGTGAACAGGACAGGCGTTAAACCGCTCTCAGACTCACTCGACACCATCGGTTTTCATGCACGCTCTGTAGCTGATATCGGACTGTATTTCTCGGTCCTTTCCGGACGAACTCCGGTTGATTTCGAAGGCGAACAGAGCCGTATACAAGCCTGGCGTATTGGGTATTGTCGCACGCCAATGTGGGATCGTGCTGATGCTGAGACCCATGCATTACTTGAAAATGCAGCCGGTCGCCTGACGAACGCCGGCGCTGAAGTCGCTGAGATTGTGTTGGACCCTGCGTTCGAGAAGGGAACCGCAAGTCAGGATATCATTGCTGAATTTGAGACATGGCGGGCCCTTGCGTTTGAACGCACACAACATCCGGACAAACTCTCCCCAGCACTGACGGAAAGGCTGGAACGGGCTGGCAATCGCAGCGTCCCTGATTATGAGAATGCACGCCTCCACGCAGAAGAATGCCGACGAAAGATTGCCGCGATTTTTAAAGACTGGGATGCCTTGCTTGTACCAGCCGCCCCGGGCAGCGCACCCGAAGGACTGGCCTATACAGGAGACCCTGTCTTCAGTCAGCTTTGGACGTTACTTCAGGGGCCCGCAATCACCATTCCGGCAGGGGCAAGTGGCAATGGGATGCCATTAGCGGTCCAATTGATAGGGAACTACCGCAAGGACGAAGATCTGCTGCGCTGTGCTAACTGGGCGGAAATGATATTGAGGGATCAGAACCTGTCCTAGCCAGTCCTGTCTCGGTACGCGTGTCCGGGAGCTTACATCAGGGAAGTTCGAACTCGTCGAACTGTGCATGCATTTCATCTTTGATGATGGTGACAAGCTGATTAACCGTGGGAGTGGGAACGGCACTTTTAGAAAACAGCAGTCCGAAGCTCATTTCGACACGAGGCATAAGCGGCACCATCTTAATTGCATGACCGAAGGTTTTAGCGATTACCGCATCGGCGATAGCGACGCCAGAACCACTGGCAGCTAGGAAACATGTCATTCCAATCTGAGATACCAGAACTTTAGAATGAATAGCTACGCCAGCGTTACGGAATAGGTCAGTAACTTTCTGCCCCATCATTGTTTCCGGCGTCATTAAAATCAGTCGCTCGTTCTTCAAATCAGCAATACTGATAGCACTGCGCGATGCGAGCGGGTGATCCGGGTGAAGAACAACGACTGCCGGTACATTACAAACATGTTCAGTGATGATTGAAGTATCACTGGCTGGCAATGCGCTGATACCAAGGTCGAACTCCTGACTGGCTATCCAGCGTTCCATCAACTGTTTTGGCTGAATTTCGATCGATAGCTCTGCGTCAGGATATTCTGCAAGGAAGCGAGAAACAGCGGGAACAACAATAGCCTCTGCGATGCGCTGCAATGCAACGATGCGGACATGTTTACGGGTGCCAAGTTTGATCTGGTTCGTGATATTGGGAAGCTGATCAATCGATTGGAGGAGTCGTTCCGCATCGGAAAAGAAGTTTTTTCCTTCAGCCGTTGGGATCAACCGGCGTTTTTCGCGAGAAAACAACTTCAGCCCTATGCTTTCCTCAAAAAGCAGGAGTTGTCGGCTTAAAGCAGATTCGCTCGTATTAAGGTCTTTGGCGGCCGCCTTTAATGTGCCGGTTATCATGATTCGAACAAAAGCGCGAAGGCCCTTGATATTCATCTATAAATCCATCAATTATTTACAATTGAAGTCACGTGAATACTGACATTTGAGAGATCGTCACATTAACAGTCTGTATTGTCACGTTAGCACCTATCGCGCTGCTGTAGCTGCAGACTATGAATGATTGTTTCAGATAGGAGACAAATTCGTTCTTGAACATACGCGAGATGGTCATCGTGGATAGAGCAATGTTCCGCGATAGTTTTAAGCGGAAGGGAGTGCCCCGGAACATTAAGCATAGCTATTCGATTATGGAAACTTTTCGATGCCTGTATGCAAGAAACGCTTACTCTAAACATTGGAAAATTTATTTGTGCGGACTCCAATAGCGTTAGCAGGGACGCCAACATCCGTTCAGTGATACTCCAGCGACTTGCTTAGTCGCAATCATGCCGACAATCAAATATGGTGCGAAGAATACCTAGTTTTACCAGCTTCTGCTTGATTGCAAAAAAGGCTGACAATGGGATTAAGGTCATCTTTCTTGAGAATTCATTGGCTAATGCCTATTCGAAGCCGCAGCCGTTTGGCGCACATCTGCTTCCAGCTTTACATATAATCTCGACAATATAGCGCTAACGTTAGTCTCCGGTTGCTAGACTCGGGGCTAGCCTGACTATGCGCTATGCAGCTTGGTTTTATGGCGACCTGTCTATCTTCAATATCTATCGATGCATCTTGATGGAATAAACAAAAAAACATCAAATGTCTTTTAAGCTTGACCATAAACTATCTATTGTCTTATAAGCGTGTCGTGAAACAACCTAGAACTGGCACGCTGTCTTATGAACCTGACCACCTCCGGAGAATTGATAACCGTAAAGGATATCGCTGATCTGATCGCTTTTGACCGCACGGATCAGGGTGTCGCTAGGACAATGCGCCAGTTACGGCATTGGACCGAGAATGATCTGATACGGACCTGTAGCGAGAAGAAAACGGGTAAGGGTATCCCTCGATTATATGAAGAGCAGCCGACACTGGAAATTGCGACGGCCCTGTTGGAGCTTTCAAGATACGGCGCAAATATCGATATCCTTCAGCATGTCTCGAAGGAGCTTTATGAGCATTGGGATGGTGACGGCGGCCTCTACATTCTTCAGACCGAAACCGAGAACAATTCATATATTCAGGTGTCGTGGAAAATCGACCCTGAAACTGGAAAGTTCATCGGGGCAAACGTCCATATGTTCGATGACTTTGATGAAGAAGCAGATTCGCTGAATCGTCTATCCACCAGCTCAATTTTGATCAACATGACGACACTTATGGACAGTGTTCATGCTCATCGGGAGGCATGAGTTTTTTTGACCATCAAAAGACAACAAATGTCCGGCTGGCGCGATTGTTCAACGGGCCGTCTCAGAAAGCAGAATCCCGACCTCATGAGGTTGCCGGATGAGTGATCCACGGGAAATCATGAGTGCCGTTAATCAACGTATGAACCGCATTCTGACTGTTGCTGAAGCGGCTTTGCCGCAGGATCAGTTTCAGGCTTACCGGAAAGTGGTTCTGGAGGAGTTCGGGCGAAAAGGTCTCGCCCGTGACATCGATGATCTGTGTAACGGGTCATCAGGCAAGGCAAGGTATGGAACGGGCCGGTAGCATCCTGGCATGAAAGGAGGTTTCCAATGAGTGCCCAACGCAGGATCGACTGAAAAGCGGGTTCCTGAAATGTTGGTTTCATATGACGGGCAGGATCATCTGCCCGTCACTGAAGCTGAGCTGGAACTCTACGAAGAGCATTTGCTCAACATTCTCTCAGACATGGTTCAAGATGACTGAGGAAACAAACTGAAGGCATTGGTCATGGAAAAGAAAGCAGCTCTCTATCTTCGCGTGTCCACAACGCGACAGGCCGAGAAAGACCTCTCGATTCCTGACCAACGCCGACAGGCTGAAGCCTACTGTCAACGTAAGGGCTGGAAGGTAGCTTGTGAGTTTGTGGAACCGGGAGCATCAGCGACCGATGACAAGCGCCCGGCATTTCAGAAGATGGTTGAAGAGGCTTCGGTTCGGCCAGCTACTTTCGATGTAATCATTGTTCACAGCTTCTCCCGGTTTTTCAGAGACGCCTACCAGTTTGAGTTCTATCGCCGGAAACTGGCAAAGCAGGGCGTCGAAGTCATTTCGATTACCCAGGAACTCGGAACAGACCCAATGGGCGACATGGTGCGCCAAATCCTGAACCTGTTTGATGAGTATCAGAGCAAGGAGACTGCAAAGCATGTTCTCCGCGCCATGAAGGAGAACACAAGGCAGGGCTTCTGGAATGGTGCGCAACCTCCTTATGGATATAAGGCAGTTGCGGTTGATGTTCGGTCAGACGTGATCAAGAAACGGCTGGCGATTGAGCCGACAGAGGCTGAAGTCGTTAAGCAGATATTTGACCACTATCAACATGGAAAAGGTGTTCGCGTCATTGTTGACATTCTGAATGGCAAGGGACTGCGCACCCGAAGCGGGAAGCTCTTCCACTCAAGTCTTGTTCATAAAATTCTGACAAACACTGCCTGCAAAGGCATCCACCATTTCAACAAACGTAATCATAAAACCCGCACCCTGAAGCCCGTTGAAGAATGGGTGCCGCTCGAAACGCCTATAATCATTGAGCCGCAGGTTTTTGATGTTGTACAGCAAATGCTGGCCAACCACCGCCCCTCAGTCACCCCGCCCCGTATCGTCAATGGCCCTACACTGCTTACCGGGCTGGCGAAATGTGCATCCTGTGGCGGCGGCATGACCCTGCGAACCGGTAAAAGTGGGCGGTATCGCTACTACACATGCAATTCACGTTCGACCAAGGGGCCGCAAGGTTGTGGCGGACGCAGTGTTCCAATGGAGAAGCTGGACGAGTTGATTCTATCTGAGCTTGAACAGACGTTTTTTCAGAGAGACCGTATCAAGGTCATCATCAACGAACTGGTTCGACGCCGTTCCGGCAAAGCTGATGATGGCCATCTTGAAGAGAAACGTCTCCGCTCGGAACTCCGGGCAGTTGAATTGAAAATCGACCGCCTGATGGATGCTGTTGCTGACGGGCTGGTTGGTAACAGTGACAGCTTCAAAGCCAAACTCGCTTCATTTGAACAACAGCGTGATGAATTAATCCGTCAGACCAGCGTGCGAAAACGCTCGGACAATCTGCCAGCCGTGCCATTGTCGGATAAGAATATCGACCGCTTTACAAAATCAGTTCGCCTGAAACTCCGCGACAGGGATAGCAATTTCAGAAAACGCTATCTGAATCTGTTTGTGGATCGCATTGAGGTTGATGATACGGAAGTGCGTATCTTTGGCTCAAAATCAGCACTTGCGGCTGCGATTTCTAAGGTAGAACAGTCGGACACGGCCAAGGTGCCCGCTTTTGTTCGGGAGTGGTGGGCCCGGCAGGACTCGAACCTGCAACCAGACCGTTATGAG
>TARA_R110002110_G_scaffold78921_5_pt1 | contig 10271 bp, 7 predicted proteins | sample TARA_R110002110 | Tara Oceans TARA_R110002110 (sample SAMEA4397330) | marine metagenome | biome: Polar Biome; feature: [SRF] surface water layer (ENVO:00010504); material: water (ENVO:00002006), including particulate matter (ENVO:01000060) such as... | depth 5 m
TCCATCCGTGCGGCGCGCTCGGCCTCCAGATGGGCGTCCTGCAGGGGTTTGAGCATCACAGAGGTGGTCGCCACGACCACGGCACAGACAAAGGCCACGATCACGGCGATGCCCACGGTCTTGACCCGGTCGTCATTGGGCCGCGCCAGAAACCGCTGCCAGAAGTTCTGCGGTTCATCCATTTGCGCGCCCTGCCCTGTTCCGGCGCCGCCGCACGTTCACCTCGACCACGAGGTAATCCAGAAGCGGCGCAAAGATGCTTGCCAACAGAACGGCAAAAACCACGGCGTTGGCGCTGATCGCGGGACCGGTATCGGCCGCGAAGAGCGCGATCAGGCCGCCCACAAGCGCCCCGTAGAGCCAATGACCAGCGCGCGTGGCTGCCCCGCCAACCGGATCGCAGGCCAGGAACACAACCCCGAACAGCACTGCGGCACCCGTGTCGGTCAGAGTGACGGGCGTGCCCGACAGCAATCCGACAGCCGCGACCATCAAGATGGCCGCCACGAACGTGCGCCACGGCGCAAGCCCCACCGCCAGCAACAGCACCGCGCCCGGTACTGCCGCGGCGGCAACCCAGAGATCGGCGGGAAGCAGCGCGACGCCGGGAAACGAAAAGACCAGAAAGGCCAAGGTCGCCACACCTGCGTTCAGAAACCCAAAGCCCCGCCCGCCAAATATCAGCTCACCCAGCACGAAGCCGAGCGAGACGGCGACAGCGATCTGCCAAAGCGGCAGGGACACGGGGGCCATGATGGCGACGATCAACGCGGTGGTCAGCCCATGGGCCGTAACCGGACGGTGGCGAATGAGGGCGAAAACGCCTTCCCACGCCAGCGCCGCGACCAAGGCAACCGTAAGGGTCGCAAGCACCGCCGGGCCGTGCGTCGCCCAGACAGCGATCAGCACCGGCAGCATCGCCGTGGCCTGCGTCACGCTGACATTCGCGGGCGTCCATCGGAAGTTCACAAGCGGCGACGTCATGCTTCCGCCTCCAGATCGTGGAGCACATGCCGCAGCAACACGCCATAATCTGCGCCGCTGGTGCAAAAAGACGTCAGCAGAGCCATGTCCTCTTCGATCAGGGATAACGCCCCAAGCCGAGCCGCCGTTTCGGCGTCTCCGATGGACAGGGCGCGCATCAGCGGAACTGGAAGGATATGCGGCGGCAGGGCCCGTTGCAGCGCGGACGTCGGAATGATCGCGCGCGGCAGATTTCGCTGCTTGCCCCGTGATTTCAACGTCGTCCGCCCGACGTTCCACCACCGAGCCGACCCCGAAGCATATCCGTCGGCCAAACCCGTTGTGATCTGCCGATGAAAGCGCCCCAGCCAGTTCGCCTTGCGCCCGGCAAGATGCGACCCCGAGATCACCTGTCCCCCATTCCCCGCAAGCTCGCGCAGCGATGCGCCGGGGATCGTGCGGATCAGTTCGGACTGCTGCGTTCGCGCATCCGTCACGGCAACGATGCGCGTCGGATCGAAACGGCCGGTTTCGATCAAACGCCCGACCGCTGCGGTGTCCTGACAATCAATTGTCCAGACCTCCTGGCCCGGTCCCACCGGATGCAGGGTTTCGATCTGGGCGCTTGCCAGTCCCGCAGGATGCGCCCCGTCAAAGACCACGTTGCGGATACGCGGCGTTTCCTCGACCAACGCGGCGCCGACGGACTGACAGACATAGACCGATCCATCTGTCAGCAGAGCCAGCAAAGCCACACCGGCACGGAACGCCTGTTCCTGACCGGCCAGATACGCGCGCGGATCGGGGGCCAGTGGTTCACTGTCCGTGGCAGTCACAAAGATCGCATCCGGCACCCTGTCAGGATCGGGGAACCGCCCGAAGGGCCGCGTGCGCAGCGCAGGCCAAAGCCCTTGCGCCAGCAGGGTGCGACGCAACGAGTCGCGTGTCATCTTCTCGCGTTTGTTGACCGGGGGCGGTGCGTTTACGGACGTGGCCCCATCAATGACCAGCGCCGATAGCGTCCGGCTTGGGCCATGGTCGATGGAGGCGACTTTGCCCGCCATCGGCGCAACGATCGCAACCTGTGGATGCGTCCGGTCCGTGAGAAGGACCTGCCCTGCCCGCACCCTATCGCCCACTGCCACCTGTGGCGCGGGCCGTAACCCTTGGTAATCCGCACCGACGATCGCAAATGTCGTGACGGCTCTGTCGGTTATCGCCCGCATGTTTTCCACAACTCTCTGGCGGTCTTGCGGCATCGCTTCATCGCTCAATTCCTGTCCGATATAAAAACTGTCGCCAGCCCTACGGCCACCATTCAGGTTTTCGGCAACCTGTGGCATTAACTTTGGTCAAAGACAGGTGGACTTTGGATGACGCATCATGCCCGAGGTCCAGAACTGGAGAATGCGCTCATGGAACCTGCGATACTGCTTGCCGGTTTTGGCCTTCTGTTTCTGGCAGGACTCGCTCTCGACTGGGTGGGGCATATCGTGCATGTGCCACGCGTGACGCTGTTGATCCTGCTGGGGGTCGTGGTCGGCCCACCCGTGTTCGACCTGCTGCCGGTGACGATGACCGGAAGCTATGAAATTCTGGCGCCGACTGCGCTGACCATGGTCGCCTTCTTGCTGGGTGGAACGCTGCACCGCGATACCCTGCGTGAGCGCGGGCGCGAGATCATCGTCATCTCACTGACGGTTGTTGTTTTGTCTGCGCTGATCGTCGCCACCGGCCTGCTTGTCCTTGGCGCACCGCTTGCCATTGCCTTGCTGTTGGGGGGGCTGTCCTGCGCGACTGATCCTGCGGCCACGCGGGACGTCGTTGAACAAACCGGGTGCAAAAACCGTTTCACGACCAATCTTCTGGGCATCGTCGCGATTGATGATGCCTGGGGGTTGCTTGCGTTCAGTTTTCTTCTGACCCTCACCGCCGTTGTCGTGGGAGGAGAAACCACATCCGCGCTGATCCATGGCCTGCGCGAAGCAGGTGGCGCCATCGGCCTTGGCCTGGCCCTCGGATTTCCGGCGGCCTATCTCACGGGGCGCATCCGCCCGGGCGAACCTACCTTGACCGAGGCTTTGGGCGTGGTGTTCCTTTGCGCTGGTCTTTCGCTCTGGTTCGAATTTTCCTTTCTTCTGGCCGGCATGGTGACAGGCGCGGTTGTCGCCAATTTCGCACCTCACCACGACCGCCCCCTGCACGAGATCAAGCGTGTGGAATGGCCCTTCATGCTGTTGTTTTTCGTCATGGCCGGGGCATCACTGGAAATCGAACCGCTAAAAGGGATCGGCATGATCGGCTGCGCCTACATCGCGCTGCGGTTTATCGCGCGGCTGATTGGCGGTTGGGCTGGCGGACGGTTGGCAGGCTTGTCGGGACGCGAAGGTCGGCTGACCGGCCTTGCCCTCATGCCACAAGCGGGCGTGGCGATCGGAATGGCGCTTGTCGCCGCCGAAAGGTTTCCGATCTACGCGGACCAGATCCTTGCGCTCGCCATTGCCAGCACGGTTATTTTCGAAGTGACGGGGCCGTTTATGACCCAGATCGCTCTGGCTCTGGTCAATCATAGACAGACCGCTGCTGCGCGCGCGCAGTCGCGAGATGGCACACCGGACGTATGATATCCCCTAAGCCGCCGATCCAGTTTGGCAATCTCCTAGGGCAGATCGAATTCGAAATCATGGCATGATGCACAGAAATTCTGCGATGGCTCATGCTGCATATGGCAAAGGGAGCATTCCGTGTAGGGCGCCCCATGCGGTGAAGAATGTGGGTTGGTCGGCATCACATCCGCCGTCGCGGCGGCAAGTTCGTCCAGCGATCCATGGCACGCCTGGCAAACTTGCGTCGCCGGTTCGCTCATCGTCGCGGCATCGTCGTTGCCATGGCAGGACGTGCAACCAACGCCGGCAAGTGCGTGACTGTGATCAAGCGGCATCGTGCCCCGCAGCGACAGGGCGGTTTCCGGGGCATGACAGGCGCGACATTCGGTCAGCGACATACTGGCCGGCGGGACGTGAGCGTCAGGCAGAACCGATGTATCGGTGTGGCACGCCACGCAATCGCCCAGAACGGACGAGGCTGACCCATCGCCCATCAGACTGCCGTGATCAAACTCTGTTTCCTGAGAACGTAGCTCCGCCGAAGCGAAAAACATCGCGATTACAGTGACTGTGACCCCGACAAGGCAGGATTCTCCAAATTTTTGCATCATGGCTAGCTCCGGTCATATATTATGAGGCGCGCGAAATCGCTCATGATTTCCGCGCGCCTTTATGTCAGCCCCAGTTTTCTTCGGCGGCGGCATTCTTGCCTGCGATGCGCCCGAACACGAGACATTCAGTCGTCGCGCAAGACCCCAGCCGGGAGGCGCCATGCACGCCACCCGCAGCCTCGCCAGCAACATACAGCCCCGGGATCGGATCGCCGGTCACTACATCGAGCGCCTGTGTTTCTACATTCATCCCGATACCGCCCATCGTATGGTGAACCTTGGGCAGCAACCGCACCGCGTAATATGGCCCATCGCCCAGCTTAAACTGATCGGCCTGCATGTAGCGGCCCTTGTCGCCGTCCCGGCCCGCATCCACCGAAGCGTTGAACCGCTTGATGGTGGATTTCAGTGGTTCCAGCGGCACGTCATGGGCCGCAGCCATCTCCTCCAGCGTCGCATATTTCGTGAGTACGCCGGTCTCAAGCATCCTGTCGACCTTGGTTCCGCGCCCCTTGGCGTATTTAAACCCAGCGGCATCGGCGATTGCGATCGCTTTGTTTCCCGTCGCGATGATCGCATCTGCCCTAATCTTGCGATCGGCCAGCTCGTCCACAAAACGCTCACCTGTTTCGGTATTGATCCAGAGACCGTAGGACGCCGTCGTGCCCTGCACGAAACTCGGTGCCATTCCCATGCCTTTTTCGTCCGGACTGGTCCAGGGGCCAAGTTGAATCCATGACGGCTGGATCAAAATGCCACCGATATTCATGGCCTCACGCAAAACCTCGGATGTCGCACCTGGCTGGTTGGTCGTATCAAGTTCATCAGTCAGGCGGGGATCCTGCATCATGCGGAATATGGGATCGTTGCCAAACCCGCCGCTTGCCAGAACAACCGCCTTGCGCGCCTTGATGGTTTTGGGGTCGCCGCTTTCGGGGTCGCGATACGCATGCTTTTCACGCACCTCCACACCTTTGACGCGACCGTCCTCGTCGCGGATGATGTGTTTGAGCAAGGTTCTGGTGCGCGGCTCAATGCCAAGTTCTTTCAGCTTGGCCAACTGCTGCACGATAATACCGGAGCCGCTGCCATTGCTGGTGCTGTACGCGCGCGGCACCGCATGGCCGCCCATGTGGGTCAGGCTGTCCTTGTACGCCACCCCCAGTTCATCAACTGTCCACCGATAGACATCGACCGAATGCTCAGCAACTGTTCGCGCCAGCGTCACATGGTTCAGGCCCATCCCTGCCTTTAGCATATCGGCTAGCATCAACTCGGCGCTGTCTTCGATGCCCATCTTTGTCTGTTGGTCGGACCCTGCAACCGCCATGACACCGCCGTTGATGATCGAATTGCCGCCGGGCACCTGCATCTTTTCCAAAAGCGCCACCGACGCGCCCGCCTTCGTCGCCTCATGCGCGGCGGCCAGCCCGGCAAAGCCGGACCCGATCACAATCACGTCCACTTCCTCATCCCAATTGTCCGGCATCGCCCTGGGGGCCGCCGCGCCCGGCCCACCCAAGGTCGCCGCGACACCTGCGATGGCACCCGTTCCCAAAAGCGCGCGCCGTGTCATGCGGCCGGCTTTTCCACTGTTGTCGCTGGTTCCCATTTCGTTTTCCTCTTTTCTTTCGGTGCAACGGTGAAGCTGGCGCACCCTTGCCTGAACGTTCATTGCATCAAGTGTGCCCTTGGCGCGCAAAGGCGCATTAACGCCGGTTAATGGGATGGCTTATGTGCCCCGCACCGGGGCTGCCCCTGGTGGTCTGCGAAAGGCATCGAGCGAGACGATATCAGCGCGGGTCTGATGCATGAGAGCAGGCCGTGTCCATGTTCTGTCCGGTGTCGCTGCCATTGCGCACCGCTCACAGAGAATGGTCCAGTCTAGAAAACCCTGGATGACATCCTGATGCCCTTCCTCGGTGACGGGCGAGCTTTGACGCGGCATCGCATCTGCCGGGTGGTGTGAAACGGGGTCGATTGAACTCATGTGCTGCATTCCCCACCGCTTGTCGGGTTTGAACAGACAACTTTCCAGAGACCCGAACCAGGCGCATTAACATCGGTAAAGGACTATGGAATTCACCCGTCGCACATCACAAACTGCGCAAGCATGCAACAGAACGCCGCACGAAGCCTGACATTTGCGTTAGATCAATTGCCGCCATCGCGAGGCTTATAATCTGGCCCCAAGACAAGGGGGCCCGTGCCAAATCTGCGGACCGAGCCGCCCAACCTTTCATGAAATCGCGAAACGGGGGCGCGCGTATGTTGGAAACTGTCAATCACGCCATTGAAATGCGTAAAGCAGGTGGCAGGCCACAGTCCGGGTCTTTTTCTGGCCCCATTGAACGATTGCTGATCGCCAACGCAAAGACAGCCAGACCCGGCCAATTCCTGTTGATGGAGGGGGACGTTGACCACCCGGTTTTCTGTCTGCTGCGCGGCTGGCTTTCCCTGTCAAAATCCCTGCCGGATGGGGAGACTCAGATCATGGATTTTGCGATCCAGGGCGACATTATTGAACCCAGCGGCACTGCCAGATCGGGCGCACCGATCAATATCGAAGCCTTGACCGATGTCAGCTTTGCCATGATTTCGGTGCCCGCCTGGGAAGACGCAAAGCGCCAATGGCGTGATCTGGACCGTATTTCCGGAAGTATCCGTATGGCGGCGCAGGCCCGCACGGCGAACCGGATGTTGCGATTGGGGCGGGGCAAAGCGACGATGCGTGTGGCCCATGCCCTTCTTGAGCTGAATTTCAGACTGCAAGCCATCGGCCAGTCGAAAGACGGGAAATTTCATATTCCCATGAACCAGCGTATCCTGGGCGAGTTTACAGGCCTGTCATCTGTTCATGTCTGTCGCACCTTAAGCAGATTGGCCACGGCGGGGCTCGTCCGTGTGCGTGAACAAATGGACATCGAGATTCTTGACAGCGGCCAACTCGCTCAGATGGCAGGCGTGGACTTGCCGACCTTGCAATGTGAATGCTCCCCGGAAACCGATCACCTGCGGCCGAGGTATCCTTATCCGGCCTATGCCTGACGCGATATGTCACTGCCCTGGGCGAATAGACAGCCTGCGGCGGTAAGGCATCGCCATGCGACCTCGCAAATGGCGCTTCCTTTTGGAAAAACACGCGCCAAAGCCATCCCTGCCTGCCTCTCATTAACGCCTGTTAATGATGGAGGCTGGGCTTTGTGGCTGAATGCCCTTGCGAGCATCGCCCCCCATCGCGGTCGCTCGCGTCGCTGAACGCACGAAAGAGCAGTTCCCAAGGAGAGAACCATGAAAAGATTGACTGATCTGACCTGTATCGTAACAGGCGCCGCCAATGGCATTGGCAAAGCTACCTGCGAGCGTCTTGCGACCGAAGGCGCGAAAATCGCTGTGACCGACCTTGACGATGATCGCGGAACCGCTGTGCGCGATGCGATTACCCAAAGCGGCGGCACCGCAGAATACTGGCATCTCGATATCACCGACGAACCGGAGGTCACCCGCGTTTTCAAGGATATCGCGGAACGGTTTGGTCAGATCGACGTGATCGTGAACAATGCAGGAATATCCGGCGTTAACAAGCCAACGGACCAGATCACGGCCGAGGAATGGCAGCAGGTCATGAATGTGAACGTGAACGGCGTTTTCTACTGCACCAAGGCGGTGATCCCCTTCATGCGCAAGGCAGGCGGGGGCAGCATCATCAACCTGTCCTCGATCTATGGCATTATCGGCGCGCCCGACATTCCGCCGTATCATGCGTCGAAAGGTGCTGTCCGCGAAATGAGCAAGACCGACGCCCTGCTGTATGCCAAGGACGGTATTCGGGTGAATTCAGTTCATCCGGGATTCATCTGGACCCCGTTGGTCGAGGCGATGGCCGACACATCGCCAGAGGGCAAGGACGCATTTCGTAAACAGCTCGACGGTTTGCATCCCATCGGCCACGTCGGCGACCCCGAGGACATCGCCGCCGGGATCGCTTATCTCGCGTCAAAAGACGCAAAGTTTGTTACCGGGTCCGAACTTGTTATTGATGGTGGGTATACGGCGCAGTAGCAAATGGTTTGATCACCCAAATTCGATCAGCAGGGCTTGGGCCTTGCCCATTTTTGGCCGGCCAAACCGGTGCCTTTTTCCCGCAACAGCTCCCTCCAACGCAAGCGCAATGGGGAGGGCTGGGTTTATCGGCACCTGTGACAGGTTAATGCGGCGCAGAATGTACCTCCAAAACTGTCGGCGGCCAGCCCGGCTTAGCTGGAAAGAAGATCGGTCAAATCGATCCCACGCTTTTGCGCGCTTGCACGCACCGCGTCCTGCAATACTTCACTGCGGTCGAGCAAATGCTGGAACCGCTCCCCGTCGAGAACCAGAAGGGTGGAGGGGGCGATGGCCCGCACTTGCACGCGGACAGTTCGCTTCATCAGGATCGCCATCTGCCCGAACATTTCGCCGCGCCCCAACCGCCAGGTCTGGGCCGCGCTTTCCAATTCGACAGCGCCGGACGCAATGAAATAGACGCTTTTTGCAGTGCTATCCTTGCCGATTATTGCATCGCCCGGATTGACATATCGCGTCTGAAGCGCCCGACTGAGCCTTTTCAGCACGTCTTCTTCGAAGTCCTCGAACAAAGGAAACTGCCGGACGAACTCGGCCCGCTGGAGGGCGATATCGAGGCGTGGACGTTCTTCCGCCGCTGCCCGCCGCGTCGCAAGGTCCTGCATCAGCGCGGTATAGACTTCGGTGCCGATCAGACCGTCCTCGCGCATCGCGGCATATTCCCGTTCTTCCAGCCGGAGCGCCGTACGCCGGATCAAGCGGCGCTCCAATTTTTCCGCATAGCCGGGATATTGCAATCTGAGGCCATCAAGTGCGGTTTCAACGACCTCGATGCGGCGCGACAACAGTTCATGCAGCAAGTCGGCCACCCGCCGACCGTGGATGCGCCGGATGCGCTTGTCGATAAAGTCACCCAGATCGCGAAGAACCAGCCGTTGAGACAACAGCCGCTCGAACCGGTCAGCAGACATTCGGCCCAAAGGCCCGGAAATGCCCAACCGGCTGTGCAGCAGAAGGGCCGCACGGATTATCGGGCCATAGGCTGTGCTGCGCCGGGACGTGTGTTGATAACCGCCGCGACCGCCTACGCGCGCGGCTTCTATCAGCCCGCTGGCATCAGACAGGACCTGTTCGGCCATGCGGGCCGAGATTGTTCGCTCTCTCAATCGATTGAGGATGATACCGTGTTCATGCCCTGCAAGCGCGATAAGACCCAGCGTGATCCGGTCGCGGTCAAGAATTTTCGCGCCTTCTTCTGCTGTGGTCACCGCTGCGTCCAGCCGCTCGCCAAAGCGCTTGGCCTCCATGCGCACATTGTCACGGCTCAGCTCGTAGTTCTCGGTGACGCGGGCGACATCCTCACGCACGTTCTGTAGGGCGACGGCGACCACCTGCCGCGCCAGAGCGTCGTCGATGGGGGAAAGCTTGTCCAGACCGAGCCAGCCAATAACCAGTCTGAGGGTTGTACCCTGTACGATCAATGTAAACAGCGTGAACCCGGTGGCAAGGATGCCGACCACGCGCTGGATATCGTCGGGAACCCGGAAACTTTCGGTGACTGCAAGCGCGAGGGACAGTGTGACAGCACCCCGCAGCCCGCCCCACAGGATCGCAACGCGGTAGGGCCGCTCAACAACCGGCGAGAGTTTCATAACCGCCAATAAAGGCAACAGCCCAAACAATATTACGATCCGTGCGGCGATTGCGGCAAGGATCACAACGCCGATCAGGATAAAGTCATCAACCCGGACTTCGCCCAAAAGCCGGGGGATAAGCAGCGCGGCAAGGATAAAGATCAACGCCCCCGCCCAATGGGCAAGCACATCCCACAGCTCGCGCAGATTGGTCCAGGCTTGCGGCGGAATGCGCCCCGGCCCGGTCAGGTTCAGCGTCAGACCCGCTGCGACAACCGCGATCACGCCAGAGGCACCGATGATTTGCTCGGCCCCGATATAGGTCAGGTAAGGCAGTGCGACCGAGATTGAGATTTGCGCCAGTTCGTGACGGCTGAATGCCGCCATGATCCACA
>TARA_R110002110_G_scaffold35969_3_pt1 | contig 10270 bp, 8 predicted proteins | sample TARA_R110002110 | Tara Oceans TARA_R110002110 (sample SAMEA4397330) | marine metagenome | biome: Polar Biome; feature: [SRF] surface water layer (ENVO:00010504); material: water (ENVO:00002006), including particulate matter (ENVO:01000060) such as... | depth 5 m
CGGCGGGTTTGAGGCCAAGGCCGATATGCTGTCGATCACCGGCATGACGCTCGAACAGTTCGCCACGTTGATGGAAGGGCTTGGATACAAGGCCGAGAAATCCGAACGAACAAAGGTCAAGGCTGTCGATACGGTCGTGCCGCATGACGGCGCACCAATGGCCGCTGACAAAGGTGCCGATGCAGATACGCCGGTGATGGATGTGGCTGCCGAGCAGCCCGCCGGTGGGATCATCGAAGACCCTGCCGCGGCGCAAGCGGATGATATCGTACCCGCGACTGCGGACATGCCCGATGACGGCATTGCCCCTTTGGTCGAAGAGCTGGCCGAGACGCCCGAAGTCGACGATCACATCCCCGATGTGCCTGCCGAAGAGACACCACAAGGCACTGCGCCTGATGCAGAGATCGCCGGTGCCGAGCTCGAGACATTCTATGTCTTCACATGGGGCCGTGCCCCGCGTGCGAATGCGCAGGGGCAGCGTCGCGGTGGCGGTGATCGTCCGCAGGGCAAAGGGAAACCCGGACCCCGTGGCAAAAAGGGTGCGCCGCGCGGTGACAAGGGCGGGAAGCCGCAAAAGTTCAGCAGCAAGCCCGCACGCGCCGAAAAGCCGATTGATCCTGACAACCCATTCGCCGCTGCGCTGATGGGACTGAAAGACAACAAGTAATTGTCGCAGGCGGCGACAAAGCTGCGGCTTGATAAATGGCTGTGGCATGCGCGGTTCTATAAAACGCGTTCTTTGGCGGCCTCTCGCGTTCAAGCGGGGGCCGTCAGGGTCAACGGCAGCATTGCGCAGAAACGCGCAACGCTGATCGTCGTCGGAGACGTGCTGACCTTTCCCATGGGCGACGACGTGCGGGTCATCCAGATCGACGCGATCGGTATTCGCCGCGGTCCAGCCCCCGAGGCGCAGACGCTTTACACAGATCTGTCCCCGCCGGTTCCTCGATCCGAGAAAAAACAACCTGAAAATCCAGCATTCGAGGGAAAAGGGCGCCCTAGTAAGCGCGATCGCCGTGTGCTTGATCTTTCTCGGGCGCGCCACCTTGAATGATACGCTATGCTGACGTATCTCGTGGGTTAAACCTGCCATAAAAGATGATGTTATGACCTATATCGTTAACGATGCCTGTATCTCCTGCAAATACACCGACTGCGTTGAGGTATGTCCGGTGGATTGCTTTTATGAAGGCGAGAACATGCTGGTCATTCATCCCGATGAATGTATCGATTGCGGCGTTTGCGAGCCTGAATGCCCTGCGGATGCGATCCGCCCCGACACAGAGCCAGACATGGAAAAGTGGGTTGAATTCAACCGCAAATATTCCGAACTTTGGCCAGTGATCATCACCAAGAAAGACCCGCTGCCCGAGGCAGAGGAACGCGACGGTGAAGAGGGCAAGCTGGAGAAATACTTCTCTGAGGCACCCGGAGAAGGCGGCTAAGCGATTCGGCCTCTGGTCACGGGACGCGGGTGATGAAATCTGTCGCCAACCCCCAATAAACGCTGGATTAGCGTGTATTTGATCGAATATGCCTTGCCACCGCTTTCGGGGCATCGAAATTTGTGATATACGTTATCTCAAATGATGATACCCATGCGCCAAATACCAACCGTTTTGCACAGGTTGAATCAGGACATCTAAAGTTATGAAATGAGGCTGACGGCTCTTTGGGCCGGTCGGTTTTTGTTGTCGTGACTGTATATTTACCCATGCGGGCCGTCCCCGCGCCCAAGGAGCCACTTTATGAGCAAGTCGAAGAAGCTAGATTTTCGTCCGAATGAATTCGTTGTGTATCCGGCACATGGCGTTGGCCAGATCGTTTCGGTCGAAGAGCAGGAAGTTGCAGGCATCTCGCTGGAGCTGTTTGTGATCTCGTTCGAGAAAGACAAGATGACGCTGCGGGTGCCAACGCATAAGGCGACTGAAATCGGTATGCGCGCCCTGAGCAGCCCTGATGTGATTAGCCACGCGATGAAAACGCTTAAGGGTAAGGCAAAGGTCAAGCGGGCCATGTGGTCGCGGCGTGCTCAGGAATATGAGCAAAAGATCAACTCTGGCGATCTGATCGCGATTGCCGAGGTGGTGCGCGACCTGCACCGCACCGATGATCAACGCGAGCAAAGCTATTCCGAGCGCCAGCTGTATGAAGCAGCGCTAGAGCGTCTGACCCGCGAAGTTGCTGCTGTTGCCGGTGGCGATGAGCTGGCCGCGTCCAAGCAGGTTGGTGACGTTCTAGAAAGCCGTGTCGCCGCGGCTTGATCGACGACACTGGTATCAATTTAGCCGCGCCTGATGATGTATCGGGCGCGGCTTTTTTTTTATGTCATGAGCAGGCGGTAGGTGGGTGTTACGAGCTGCGCTTATCCTCTTGATCGATACGCTTTAAGAACGCGGTTTCCAGATCCTTTTGCAGCTCTTTAGCGCGCGCGACATAGGCCTTGTTCTCGCTTGGCGGGACATCAGGGCGCCATAGCGCGGCGAGCTCGCGCACAGAGGCACGGTCATGCGAATAGAACATCCGCTGCGCCTCAGCGGCCTCGTAGTCGGACAGACCGAGGTTCTCGAGCACATAGCGCCCCGCACGCAGCGAGCTGTCGAACATCTCGCGGACGATGTCATTCGCGCCGGCCTGGTACTGTTGGTATACATCGGTCCGATCATGGGCGCGGGTCACAATGTGCAAGTCGGGGCATTCCTTACGGGCATAGGCAATCAGTTGGAGCGCCGATTTGGGGTCGTCCAATGCGACGACAAGGACCTTGGCGTCGCGCAGGCCGGCCTTGCGCAGGATATCCGCGCGGGTGGGGTCGCCCAGAAACGCCTTGAAGCCAAAGCGTCGCATGACGGCGATGGTTTCAGGGTTATGGTCCAAGACGACGGTGCGAAAGCCGCTGGCCTGCACGAGCCGGTTCACGATCTGGCCGAACCGTCCGACACCGGCGATGATCACGGTGCCTTGCTCGTCGATTTCATCGGCTACAATCGGGCCGGATTTCTTGTCCATTCGTTTGCTGATCTGGTCGTAAAGGATGAACAAAAGCGGCGTGATCAGCATCGATAGTGCAACCACTAGCAGCAGGGTTTCAGCCACATCATTTGGAATAACCCCTGTGGCTACCGAGAAACTGACCAAAACAAACCCGAACTCACCCGCCTGTGCCAGGCCTAGTGCAAAGAGCCAACGATCGCGGCCATGCAGTTTGAATAGGGTGCCCAACCCGTACAGGATGACCCCTTTTACCAGAATAACGAGCAGCGCCATGCCTATGATGATGGTGGTGTCGGCGAAAAGTAAGTCGAAATTAATGCCCGCGCCGACAGTGATAAAGAACAACCCCAGCAGCAGCCCCTTGAAGGGTTCAAGGTCGGTTTCAAGCTCGTGTCGGAATTCGCTGCTGGCCAGAACCACCCCCGCGAGAAAGGCCCCAAGGGCCGGGGACAGGCCCACCAGCATCATCAAGAAAGAGATACCTACGACGATCAGCAGCGCCAAGGCGGTGTACATCTCTCGCAGGTTGGCTGCGTGAATAAAGCGAAAGACAGGTCGGGTGAAAAACACGCCAGTGATGATGATCCCTGCAATTGCCCCTAGGGTCACCAGTGTAATGCCCCACCCCGGCAACCCTTGCACAAGCGAGATCGCTGCCTGCGCGGTTTCGGCACCATGACCGGCTGCCGCCGGCCCGTGTCCCGCGGCAGCGTCTGCCCCATGGGCTGCATCCTCTGGGTTGACCGATATCGATCCGTCGGGCTGCATTTGTGCGGGAAGCTGCGCAACGAGCAGGGGCAGGAAGGCGAGGATCGGAATAACCGCGATATCCTGCGTTAACAGGACCGAGAACACCGACCGGCCGCCAGCAGTCTGCATCAGCCCCTTTTCCGACAGGGTTTGCAGCACGATCGCTGTCGATGACAGTGACAGCGTCAGGCCAATCGCAATTGCTACCCCTAGGGGCTGGTCATAGGCCATGGCGATGCCCATCAAGGCCGCAGCGCTTAGCACGACCTGCATGCCACCAAGCCCCAGCAATCGATGCCGCATGTTCCACAAGGCGCGGGGTTCTAGCTCTAGCCCGATGAGGAACAACATCATCACAACGCCAAATTCGGCGAAATGCTGAAGGTCTTTGGTCTCTGACCCCACGAGCCCAAAGGCTGGCCCGATTAGAATGCCCGCCGCAAGGTATCCCAGCACCGACCCCAGCCCCAAACGGGACGCGATCGGGACCGCTATCACCGCCGCGGCGAGATAGATCGAGGCTTGGAACAAGAAACCTTCCATAAGGGGCAAACTTTCATTTTTGTCGGGCTGGTCCCGAACGGGTCAATCAGATGGGCAGCGGCCCGTCTCGTTTAGGCTGATCCATAACAATCTGGCTATGCACTTTTGCGACAGCGGGATGGGGCAGCAGCACTTCATGGATCAGGTGGTTTAGGCTAGACAGGTCTGTACAGTAGACGCGTAGCAAATAATCCGCATCCCCGGTCATCGTCCAGGCGCTAACGATTTCAGCGTGGGTCGTTACAAGCTGCGCGAAGCTGACTGAATGTTCGGGTTGATGAGTGCCTAGATGCACCTGCACAAATCCTTGGACCATAAGTTCCAGTTTTTGAGGGTCGAGTTGCGCGGTATAGTTTTGAATATATCCTTCGGATTCAAGGCGTTGCCGCCGTCGGCCTGCCTGGGAAGGCGATAGATCCAACGTCTCTCCGAGCTCTTGCGCCGTGAGGTGGGCGTTACGCTGCAACGAAGCCAAAAGGCGTTTATCTGTCTCATCCAATGCCATGCGAGATTATTACATAGATCGGAGAAACAATGCGTCAACCCCGCGTCAAATGTCGGTAGGATCCATTTTCAAACGGCTTAAGCGCGAGATGCTGCGGAATTTATACGGATATTCAAAAGTGCATGAATGACTTAGATCCCACGCGTACTGATCAATTTTTAGGCAGCGTAAGGTTTCGTTTGTTAGAGAAGATGCAGCACCCGATTTGTCACGGTCCATGGAAGTGACAAAAGGGGGGCAGCGGCGCACGCGCTATCCGCGCGGCATCTTCAGTACAACGTCGCGCCCACGTCGATTATAGCGCAGCTCGCTTTCGCCGATCGCAGAGACGCGGCCACCGTCCAAACGATCCCCTACTGCGACTTTCTGATAGCGCCCGTTGCTAAGCCGGATCAGTGCGCGCCGACTGGAAGGTTTGCCGTAAACCCCGATCAGATTGATTGTACGAAGTTTAATCGCATTCTTCACGGTTGCTTGCTTTGAAACCGAAGTTTTGGACGGCACGGCCGGCTTGACCACCTGCGGCGTCACCGTTTTTGCGGCACTGGCGACAGTGACCGGCATCGGTTGCGCGCGCTCGGCACGGCGCACGAGGCGGGAAAAATTGGCCGGGCGCAGGTCGGGGCGTTTGGAAATATCGGTCGCATATCTAGTGGCGTTGTTGACCGGTTCCTGAGGAAGCGCAGCCTTGAGCGCCTCGGCCGCCGCCTTTGCTGCAGCGTCAACTTCGGCCTGTTGGGCGGCGGCTGCGGCTTTGATCACCTGAGCAGACCGTACCGTTGGGCGGAGTGCGGCGAGCTCATTCCGGATCGCGCTGTCAGCTTCAGAACTATCCGGGTCTGAACTATCCGAGTTTGTGCTTTCTAGGTTGGTTGTTTCTGGATTGCTGCTGTCGGTCGCTTCAGGGGGCTCTTCTGGGCGCAATTTAGGCCTGAACTTGGGCGGAGCGGAAGCGACAGACGCCTCAATCACTTCAGCGGCCTTAGGTGCGTCAGGCCGCGCTAAGGTGGCAGGGGGAACGCGGGCCGGCCGGCCTGCAAAGACAATCACCCCATCTGCATTCAACGTGCCCTTTTCGCTTGGAATGACCAAACCGCGATCATCCAGCTTGAACGTTGTGCCTGCGGTCGCGGGCGGTGCCGATATGATGTCGACAACATCGCCGCCGAACGACGCTAGCTTGGGCAAAGCCATCGCTTTATTCGAGGTGCTGACCGGATCAAGACCCCGTGCGAGCACGTTATCCAAGCTCAACATCGCAGGAACCTGAGGTGTTTTGGGCGCAAGGGCCCAGATGCCCGTGGTGGCGTATTTTGCCTCGATTTCCTGCGCGGTCATTTCTGTCGGTTGAAGGTTCTGTGGCGCAGACGTCTCATCAAGAACCGGGTCGCTTTCATCGCGCTGCGGCGTGGCGAGTGCTGCGACTGTCGTATCGTTCGCTTGTTTTGACGGCGCAGGGGGGGCTACATCGCGCTTTGTGCTCTGCTCTATCTTAGGTGCCGCGGTAGGAGCCGACGCCGCCGTCTGCGTGGTGTCACGGGTGCCGAAGATCCGCGAAAGGGTTAGCCCGTCGTCAAGAAACACGGAGGCCCATGCCGCAACGCCCGCCAAAAACACCAGCAAAGCTGCCGTTAAAGCCAATGCCAGAAAGCGGGGCTTGCCCCCTACAGTTTGGTCGTTGCGCGCCCCGAAGACAGTCATCCGGTCGGCTTCATTTACGTCTTTGGCGCGCGTTTTTCCGGCGACCGCAGGCGCGCTCGCGCGCGTTGGTCTGGACCGTGGCGGTAGAGGGAGAGACCTAAGGCGTTTTAAAAACGCAAAGGGCGAGGCTTTGGTCTCGTGGGCTGGCTTTGCGCCGGTCAAAGAGCTGCTATCAGGGACGGGGCCGCCGGCGTTTTCGAGGGGTTGCACGTGGCCGCGGCCGACCGCGGCTGCCACCCGTGGTGCGCTTCGGCGGCTGGAAAAATCTGCAGTGGCTTTCGTTGCAGCAGGGGCCGCAGGTGTCGACTTCGACGGCGCAGTTGTCGGCGCGCCGAGGGCAGGGGGGACTTTGCTCTCGACAGAGACTGTAGAGGTTTTGCCACCTGAGATCGCCGGTGCTTTCGCGGTGGCCGACGGTTTCGCCAACGGCGGCGTGACCGATTGGGCGACGGGCTGCGCATCCGGTGCGGCCGTTCCCACAGAGGTATTGCTGGTCTGCTGACGCGTCCCTTCGGGGGCAGCCGAGGCCTTCGGCGCTGGTTTTTCGGCTTTGGGAGGGAGGGTCGTTGCCTCGGCTTCGGCTTGGATTATCGGCGCAGTCAGCCCCAGATCGGTCTTTGGAGGCGCGACAGAGATTTCAGCGATAGGGTCAGATTGCGATTGTTTTTCCTCGGGCGGCGCAACATCGCCCAAAATAACGAGAGGCTGTGTATCTGGCTCCACTTCTTCGCCCGGTTTTAGCCATTGGAAGGCGGTGCCTGTCGGCCCGAAAAACGCCTCGCCCTTGAAGTCATGATCGTCAGCCTGCGCAACGAAACTGACGGGATGAAACCGGTGCTCCGTCGCGAACGCTTCAGCCTCGATCAAGGTTTCGCGCGCGACGGCGGCAATGTGGGTGAGGGGGCCATCGTTGCGTGTGTCAAAGACCAGATCCGTAACGGCATAGGGCGTGGCCCCGTCCAGTGCACGCTTGGCTGCTTCGCGTCGCGCCTGACCGTCCAGCCCAGCTGTATCGATCGACATGAACTTGATCTGATCGTTGGGGATCAGAACCTTGCTGCGCAGGCCGCTTGGTTCAAGCGCGGTTGCGGTGGCACGCAGGGTCGCCAGTTCGGCGGCCATATCTTCGGCGTCGACCGCGACCTCGCCAATCTGCCGCCAGCCGTTAGGGACGCGGTGCAGCAGGCGAATTCCTTGAAAGGAGAGAGACAGTGCAAAGTTAGGCTTCATGGATACGCTTTTATTAGAGGCTTGGAGGCGGTGGAACATTCAGGACAGCAATAGATTGCCATTACCACGTGGATTGCCAGCAAAACAGTGTGTCGGTTCAGAGCAAAGGAATAGAGCAGTAGTTTGCTCATGAAAAGAGTCGAGCTCACAGGGGGCTTGCAGCGATCTGGGCGGAAGGCCACACAGGAGCCCAGCGGAAATTACCAGAAAAAGGGTCAACAATATGCGAATGTTAAATATCAGAGTTTTCAAATTTGCGGCAATTCTTTGCGTGGGTTTCGCGTCTGGTGCGCTGGCGCAGCAAGCCCCACAAGGGATCACTGTAAGCGGCGAGGGTGTCGTTTCGCTTGCCCCGGATACGGCCACGATCCGCTTAGGGGTAAGCGAGCGCGCCGCGTCTGCCGCGGAAGCAATGGCACAAACATCCGAAAAAGTTCGTGGAATTTTAAATCAATTGGATTCACTAAAAATTGCTGGCCTCGACCGTCAGACAAGCGGGCTCTACCTGCGTCCAGTCTACGATAATGGGTCTCGCAACGACACGACGCCGGTACAAGTCTCGGGGTATGAAGCGGGGAACACGGTGAGTGTGACAGTGCGCGATCTTAGTAAACTGGGGCAGCTGTTGGATGCCGTGGTGGCCGAAGGTGCGAATGACTTTAATGGTTTGCAATTCGGGTTGCAGGATAACCAAGCCGCGCTGGAGCAGGCTCGTAAAGATGCCGTTTCAGATGCTATGGCGCGGGCGCAACAGCTTGCCGATGCCGCCGGGGTTAAACTTGGCAAAGTGGTGAGCATGTCGGAAACCAGCCAAGGTTTCCGTCCAATGGAGATGCGCAGCGCGCAGATGAAAAGCATGGATATGCCCATCGAAACCGGTGAGGTCGACGTTAGCGCGCAGGTGTCATTGCAGTTTGAAATCGCCGGTGCAGACTAACCGTGTGAGATAGATCAAGCGCGTACCCTAGGGTGCTTTGGTTAAGGCAAACCCCGCCAGCATTACGCTTTGGCGGGGTTTTTTGTGGTTAAGCGGTTGCTATGGACAAGGCTTGATCAAGGTCGGCGATCAGGTCTGCCGCATCCTCTGTCCCGATCGACACCCGCACGACATTTGCCCCGGCACCCGCGGCTTCCTGCTGTTCAGCACTCAATTGGCGGTGCGTGGTCGAGGCGGAGTGAATGATCAGCGACCGCGTGTCACCGAGGTTGGCGACGTGGCTAAAGATTTCCAGCGCGTTCACCAGTTTGACGCAAGCATCGTACCCGCCTTTGACAGCAAAGGTGAACAAACCACCGGCCCCTTTGGGGCACACTTTTTTCGCACGTTCGAAATAGGGAGATGATTGCAGCCCTGCATAGGTGACATAGTCAACCCGGTCATCGTTCTCGAGCCAAGCCGCGATTTTCTGTGCGTTTTCAACATGGCGTTCCATCCGTAACGACAACGTCTCAGTGCCCATAAGTGTATAATGGGCAGCCTGGGGGTTCATTGTCATCCCAAGGTCGCGTAACCCGATGGCAATGCCATGAAAGGTAAAGGCCAGCCCACCAAATGTCTCGTGGAAGTTGAGCCCGTGGTAGGCTGGCTCGGGCTGGCTAAGCGACGGGAACTTGTCATTCGCCGACCAGTCAAATTTGCCCGAGTCGACGATGCAGCCTCCAGTAACTGTTCCGTTGCCGGTGAGGTATTTGGTCGTAGAGTGGACCACGAGCGTCGCCCCAAGTTCGATCGGACGACACAGGTATGGCGTCGCCGTTGTGTTATCGATGATCAGCGGTACCCCCGCATCGTCTGCAACGTCTGCAATTGCCCGTACGTCCATAATGTAGCCGCCCGGGTTCGCGATCGCCTCGCCAAAGATGGCGCGTGTATCGTCGTCAACCGCGTCTTTGACGGCATCGATATCATCAAAATCCACGAACTTGCAGGACCAGCCGAAACGTTTGATCGTCTGGCTGAACTGCGTCACCGTGCCGCCATACAGCCGGGTCGACGCAATGATATTCTTACCCGGCCCCATGAGCGGAAATAGCGCCATGATCTGAGCTGCATGCCCTGAAGAGCAACAAACAGCCCCGACGCCTCCCTCAAGCGTCGCGATCCGTTCTTGCAAGACCGCCACGGTCGGGTTTGTCAGGCGGGAATAGATGAACCCCACCTCTTGCAAGTTGAACAATGCTGCTGCGTGGTCAGCATCTCGAAACACATAGGCTGTCGTTTGATAGATCGGCGTCTGTCGCGCACCGGTCGCCGGATCAGGTTTGGCCCCTGCATGTATCTGCAAGGTATCGAAACCATAATTGCTGCTATCTGTCATCGGTATTCTCCCTAAAATCGTCTGCAATATGGTTAGGTGAACCGATGTAGGCGCACAAGCCGTAGGTCGCAGGGACACCGGCTATGATGCTTCTGGATGGCGTGGGGTTAACTTGTGATTGAGCTTATCGAAGCCAATAGCCGTTTGATTTCAGGCGATTCCGAATGGCTTGTTCTTTGCGCGGAAGGTTCGTCTGGTCAAATAGGGCCCGTGCTTTACGGCCGCG
>TARA_R110002110_G_scaffold214424_2_pt1 | contig 10269 bp, 9 predicted proteins | sample TARA_R110002110 | Tara Oceans TARA_R110002110 (sample SAMEA4397330) | marine metagenome | biome: Polar Biome; feature: [SRF] surface water layer (ENVO:00010504); material: water (ENVO:00002006), including particulate matter (ENVO:01000060) such as... | depth 5 m
AGGCATGGGCTACGCCGAGGAGTACGAGATCAGTCGACTGTTCGTCGATGCCCGCGTGCTCAGCATCTTTGAAGGCGCCGACGAAACCCTTTGCCTGAAGGTCATCGCCCGCCAGCTGATCGCCACCAGCGAACAAAGCTGATCTTCGGCGCTGCCGGCTGACCTTCGCCCGACTGCCAGACGTGCTCGCCGGCTTCGACCCGAACCACGGGCAGACCAGCGAACTCCATTCGTTGGTTCCGATGGCGGCAAGGTTGTCGGACAGAATGTCGTCGATGATGCCAACGACATGGGCGACCACATCTCTGATCGACCAGTCGGGCGACAAAGGAACCGTCAGATCGGCCTCCTGTGCACACAAGCTTCGCACCAACACAATCATCTTTGCCCGGAGCTCGGCATAGACCTCGGCGTTCGTTGCTGGCTTGGTCATGAAATCATGATCACCGCGCTGACGATGACGAACGGCCTCGAACAATTCCAGCGTCAACATGGAACCCAGCATCCCTTCGCTGCTTCGCACCGAAAACTTCGTATGAAGCCATTTGACTTCGACACGTCGCTCCGCCGATCGCCAGCGAGCAGCCGCTGCCGTCGTTCGTTGCAACGGGTACTCGGCACCGCCGGTATTGCGTTGGCCCTCGCCAGCTGCGGGAGCGATACACCAGCCAGCACCGCTGCACCCAGCACCGCTGCACCCAGCACCCTTGCACCCAGCACCCTCGCCGTGCCCGCACCGACGAGGGCTGACAATCCCCCAACGACGATCGCTGACAATCCCCCAACGACGATCGCTGATCCACCCGCGACACCAGCGGCCACATGCCGACGGCTGACCGACTTTGATGACAGCGACTTTGACAGGGGCTGGGCCGTCGTGAACGACGGCGTCATGGGCGGACGCTCCAACGGCGCTCTCGAGTTCACCGACTCGGCAATGCGTTTTACGGGTGACGTCGTGACAGCAGGCGGTGGCTTCACGTCGGTCCGGCTGCAACTGACCGGCGATGAGCTCACAGATTCTGGCTACCTTGCGTTGCGTGTCCGCTCGGACGAACGCACTTACGGGCTGACCCTCCAAGACTCTGCACAAACCGGTCGTCGGCCCATTGCACACGGAGCCGACCTCACCATCGACGGACCATCCGATGCCGACGGATGGCAAACAGCAACCACGTCCTACGACGAGTTGCGTCCATCAGTGTTCGGCCAATCGCTCGACGCTCCTGCCTTTGACCCCGACCAGGCAGTCGAAATCGGCATCATCATCTCGGACGGCATCGATGGCCCCTTCGAGCTTGGAGTCGACTGGATCGACGCCTGCTCAACGCCGTAACCGGACACTCGCTCCAGCCCCTGGCTGTCTGGTTGTCCAGAAATGTCACACTGGCGTATGACCGAGATTGAGCTTCGTTCAGACAACGCTGCAGGTGTCGCACCCGAGATCCTGGCGGCAGTTGCTGCTGCCAACACCGGTTCGGCGCTGGCCTATGGCGACGACCACGTCACCACGCAACTCGAGGCCATCGTGCGCGACGTGTTCGAGCACCCGACGGCACGGGTCTTTCCTGTCACCAGCGGAACTGCCGCCAACGCCCTCGCACTCACGTCGCTGTGTCCGCCTTGGGGTGCCGTGCTGTGCCACGAGTCAGCGCACATCCTCAACAGCGAGGGTGGCGCTACTTCGATGCTCGGTGGCGGCGCTGTAATGCGAGGCGTGCCGGGCAGCAACCACCGGGTCCATCCCGATGGGCTGCAGGCCGCACTCGATGCTGTCCGCTGGGGTGATCCACATCATTCCCAGCCTGCCGTGCTCTCGCTCACACAACCGACCGATATGGGCACCGTATATACGGTCGCCGAGATCACCGCATTGGCCGACACTGCCCACGCTGGCGGGCTGCGCGTCCACATCGACGGGGCTCGCATCGCCAACGCAACAGCGCGGCTGGCCTGCTCCGCTGCCGACATCACTTGGCGGGCGGGAGTCGACGTTCTCTCACTCGGCGCGACCAAGAATGGAGCGCTGTCGGCCGAGGCGATTGTGGTCTTTGACAACAACGCGGCAGACGAACTCGTGTACCGCACCAAGCGATCTGGTCACGTCACGTCGAAGATGCGATTCCAATCAGCACAGCTGATTGCCTATCTCACCGACAATCTGTGGCTGCGGTTGGCAGCGCACTCGAATCAAAAGATGGAGCGACTGGCCACCGGCCTCTCCGATGCGGGCGTCGAATTCCTCAACCCGCCCGACGTGAACATGCTGTTTGCCTGCGTCCCAGACGAAGCAGCTACGCAACTAGAAGCCGCTGGGCTGCTCTTCTACCGGATCGGCCCCGGCCTGATTCGTCTCGTGACGAGCTGGCAGACCAGCGATGACGACGTCGACCAGACGTTGGAGCGCTTCGCAAACGTGACGGCCAAGCACCAAGTGACCCGGTAATCCCACCTACTCGGCGGCAGTGGCCAACATGTCAGCGGTGCTCTTCGCCATCTGCGCAGTGTCGGGAACGATCCTCAGCTTCAGGCGGTTCCGACGAGTTCGTCGGCCAACACCTGAACCGAGCTGATCCGCTCGAAATCAGCACCGTCGTGATCGTTATACGGATCGATCAGGATCGAGTGCAACCCTGCGACGCGCGATGACACGATGTCCATCGCGACAGAATCGCCGACGTACGCAATTCGCTCGGGAACGAATTCGGCGAAATGCGGCAGCGCAAAGTCGAAAATCCGGGCGTCTGGCTTCTCGACACCGACAACCTGGCTGTCAACGATGCATCGCATGGCGGTGAAGGCACCACGACCGACTTGACATACCGAACGATTGAGCGAGCCTTCGACCTGCCCGCTGGCGTTCGAGACAACACCCATCGGTATGCCTGCTGCTGCGAGCCGCCGGAGCGCAGCGAGCGTCTCAGGAATCGGCCATCGCCACAGATCAGGTGTGCGGGTCCGATTGAGAACATCGGCAGCCTCGCCCAGGTCACCATCGCGCACCCCGACTGCAGTGACGTAGGCCTCGTCGTAGACAAGCCATTCGGCCTCAGAAGAGCCTGCCCTCGACTTGGCTGCCATCGCGGCGTAGTGCGCCCGACGATGTGCGTCGACCGTGGTGTCACCACCGTAAAAGTCGAGCAGCGGGGCGAGCACCGTTGGATCGGGGAGGACGAGAACGCCGCCGGCATCGAACAAGACTGCGTCGAAACGAGTTGCCATGTTTGAGCTGTCAGCCGCCACCGAGTTCGGCGAGGCGGTCGAGTCCAATGCCGCATTCCTCGAAGACTCCGAGCATCGCTCCGATGTCACCGCTCTGGACAGCCGGGTCACCGAAGTCGAGGTTGTCGGCAATGCATTCCGCTTCCTCGTTGGCCAGGCCAATCGATACGAACTGAGCCACCAACTGTTCGCGAATCGTTCCATCGCCGGGGTTGAAATCTCCGGGCTCTTCGCCGGCATCGACAGTGTCGTCGCTCGCAACGCCGGTGTCTGGGTCTGTGGCTGGGCTGCTCTCGCCGTCGTTGCTACTGAAGCTGCGGTCGCAGTTGGTCTCTGTGTAGGCGTCGAGTTTGTCCGACGCCGCATCGAGCTCAGCGTCGAGCGTCAAGTCCTCCAGGAAACTGAGGTCTGCATCGAGGATGTTGTAGTCGGCGGCCTTGAGAGCATCGACCAGCATCTGGGTGCCGTCGGCGAGTTTCTGGGCGGCTTCTTTGATTTCGTCAGGCGCCTCATCTGGCAGGCGCTGCACGAAAGACTCGACCTGCATGATGCCCGCTTCCAAGTCGCTCGCATTGACGCCAAGCGACGCGAAAATTTCATCGACAACATCGGACTCCTCGGCAAAACCGCACCACGACTCTGCCGTTGCTCCACCGGCCGAGCTGGACGATGATCCACCACATGCGCCAAACAGCAGCGGAACGACAGCCAGTGTTGCGGTGAGCTTGCGATGCCGAGCCCTTGATTTATTCAGGATCATGGCAACAATGTTAGTTGCCCAGCACCGACAGAAACCAGCACCCGCAAGCGCACCTTAGCCGAGGTGCTGGTGCAGAAACGCCGTTGCTTGAGGCCAGATGGCAGCAATTCGCTCGCTGTCCTGCGTGCCGAGGGCGTTGTGCGGCGCCATAAACGCGTGGCCGGTTCCCGCGTGCACAGTCAGTGTGACGTCTTTACCCATTGCCTGCAGGCGGGCTTCGAGCTCTTTTGCTGCTGCCGGCGGAAAGAAGTCGTCATGCTCGGCCATGTGCCCCTGAATGGACGCGGTCATCGCGGAGTAATCGGGCTGATCGTCGCCCTGCGGAAATCCGTAGAACGGAACTGCGACCTTGACCCGATCGGGGCGCAGCGATGCGAGAACGAACGTCAACAGGCCACCCATACAGAAACCTACGACGCCGATGCCGTCGCCGATGGTCGCTTCGTGCTCGACGAGGTAATCGACCGCACCACTCATATCGCGGCCTGCACGATCAGCGGGCAGCGAGTTCATCAGCTCGCCGGCCTTGTCCATCTCGTCGTGAGCTGCAAGTTCGCCGTGGTACAGATCAGGGGCCAGCGCCACGAAGCCCGCCGTGGCGAGGCGGTCAGCCATCTCTTTGATGCCGGAGTCGAGGCCCCACCACTCTTGGACAACGATCACGCCGGGACCGGATCCGCTTTCGGGCACAGCGAGGTACCCGCGTGCGTCGTTGCCGTTGCTGGGGAACTCGACCATCTCAGTGCTCATCTCCCGAACGTATCGCGGTCACACTGTGCCTGGCACAGTGTGACCGTGTCTCAGCGTTCGGACGGGAAGCCGAGATCGATCGTGCTCTGAGACGGGTCGGGCCAGCGACTGGTGACGACCTTGCCCTGCGTGTAGAAGTTGATGCCCTCCGGGCCGTACATGTGCGTGTCGCCGAACAGGCTCGCCTTCCACCCGCCGAAGCTGTAATAGCTCACGGGCACCGGGATTGGCACGTTGATCCCGACCATGCCGACCTGCACATCGAACTGGAATTGTCGAGCGGCGCCGCCGTCACGGGTGAAGATCGCGACACCATTCGCGAACTGGTTCGCGTTGATCGTTTCAAGGCCCTCTTGGTATCCCGAGACGCGCATCACGCTGAGCACAGGGCCAAAGATCTCGTCGTCGTAACACGCCATACCCGGCTTGACGTTGTCGATCAGCGTTGGGTTGACGAAGTAGCCCTCGGCCGGGAGGTTTTCGCGCCCGTCGACGACGATTGTCGCGCCATCGCCAGGCGCACCGTCGATGTAGCCCTTCACCTTGTCACGATGCTCGGCGGTGATCAACGGGCCCATTTCGTTGTCGGGCTCGTTGCCCGGACCGACCTTGATACCGGGAATGCGGTCGGCGATCTTGGCAACGAGTTCGTCAGCGATCGCGTCAGCCGCAAGCACCACGCTGACGGCCATGCACCGCTCACCGGCTGAGCCGTAGGCCGCACCGATCAGCGCGTCTGCTGCCATGTCGAGGTCGGCGTCAGGCAACACGAGCATGTGGTTCTTTGCTCCACCGAGTGCCTGTACCCGCTTGCCGTTCTTCGTGCCGGTCTCGTAGATGTAGCGAGCGATCGGCGTCGAGCCGACGAAGCTCACCGCAGAAATGTCGTCGTGTTCGAGGATCGTGTCGACAGCAAGCTTGTCGCCCTGCACCACGTTGAACACACCGGCGGGCAACCCGGCCTGAGCGAACAGCTCGGCGATAAACATCACCGCTGAAGGGTTTTTCTCGCTGGGCTTCAGGATGAACGTGTTGCCGCACGCAATGGCGTTGGAGAACATCCACATCGGGACCATCGCTGGGAAGTTGAACGGCGTAATACCGGCAACGACACCCAGCGGTTGCCGGATCGAATACACGTCGACACCCGTTGCTGCCTGCTCGCTATAGGAGCCCTTGATCAACTCCGAGATACCGCAGGCGTACTCGACGTTCTCGAGGCCGCGAGACACTTCGCCCATGGCGTCGGACACGACCTTGCCGTGCTCGTTGCTCACGAGCGTGGCGATCTTGAGCTTGTTGGCGTCGATCAGTTCGCGGAATCGGAACAAGATCTCGGCGCGCTTCGTCAGTGACGTCGAACGCCAGCCGGGGAACGCCGCCTTCGCCGCGGCGATTGCGGCCTCAACCTCGGCAACCGATGCCAGGCCGACCGAAGCAGCCTGCTCGCCTGTGGCTGGGTTGTACACCGGCGAGGTGTTGCCCGACGTCGATGGCACGGCAGCGCCGTTGATCCAGTGTGCGATGGTGTCCATATCGTTCCCTCGTTCGAATAATTAGAGCGCTCTAATCTTGGTCCACCCTAGACGATCCACAGCGCTCGGAAAAGCACTTTCTTTCCGACGCCCTACTGCTTGGCGAGCGTCTGCTCGCGTAGCGCCGGAATGATGTGTTCGCCATACTGCTGCATCGTGTGGTCCTTGCCATCGTGCTGCAGATAGATCGCGAACTGATCGACGCCGAGCGCCTGGAGCGCCAGCAGCCGTTCAAGTTGCGCTTCGACCGGGCCGAGGATGCAGAACCGATCGATGATCTCGTCAGGCACGAATGCCGTGTGTGTGTTCCCCGCCTGGCCATGCTCGTTGTAGTCATAGGCCTCGCGACCAGCGATGTAGTCGGTCAGTGCCTGTGGCACCGGTGCAGCATCGCCGTACCGGGTCACGATGTCGGCCACGTGGTTGCCGACCATGCCACCAAACCAGCGGCACTGGTCACGCATATAGGCCAGGTCATCCATTGGGCCCACGTAGGCGGGGGCTGCGATACACATCGTGATGTCGTCGGGGTTGCGTCCGGCATCGCTGGCTGCGGTTCGAACCGCGTTGATCATCCACTCGGTGATCGAGAGGTCAGCCAGCTGCAGGATGAAGCCGTCGCACGTCTCACCGATCATCTTGAGGGCCTTCGGGCCGTAGCCCGCTCCCCAGACTTCGAGCTCGCTCTTGGCCGCCCACGGCAGAGTGATGGTCGAACCGTTGTATTCGACACTCCGACCACAGCCGAGTTCGCGGATCACGTTGATCGAGTCGCGCATCGTGGCCAAAGTGGTCGGCTTGCCGTTGGTGACGCGCACAGCCGAGTCGCCGCGGCCGATCCCGCAGACCGTGCGATTCCCGTACATCTCGTTGAGTGTTGCGTACGTGGAGGCAGTGACGGTCCAGTCGCGCGTTGCCGGGTTGGTGACCATTGGCCCGACCACGATGTTGCGTGTCTCGGCGAGGATCTGGGAGAAGATGACGTAGGGCTCTTGCCACAAGATGTGCGAGTCGAACGCCCACACGTGGCTGAATCCATACGTCTCGGCACGCCGGGCGAGGTCGATCACCCGCGCCGCGGGTGGGGTGGTTTGTAATACGACTCCGATGTCCATGACCTATCCCGATTCAGTGGATGTACTTGTTGAGGCTGCGCTTGACGAACTGACCGTGACCCTTGGCGCCAAGGTAGGTGTCATTCGCCACGACGACGCGACCGCGTGAGATTACCGTGTCGACCTTGCCGTCGACTTCGAACCCTTCGTAGGACGAGTGGTCCATTGCCATGTGGTGTTTGTCGTTGATACCGATCTTGGTCTTGGTATTCGGGTCCCACACAAGAACGTCAGCGTCAGCGCCAGGCTCAAGTACACCCTTCTTCTCGAGGCCAAACATGCGCGCCGGGGTAGTGCAGCAGGTCTCGACCCAGCGTTCGAGGGTCATCTCCCCCATCACCACGCCCTGGTAGATCATTTCCATGCGATGCTCAACGCCGCCCATGCCGTTCGGGATCTTCGAGAAATCACCGATACCAAGTTCTTTCTGATCCTTCATGCAGAACGGGCAATGATCGGTGGACACCACGGCGAGCTCGTTCATCCGCAGGCCCTTCCACAGATCTTTCTGGTGGTGCTCATGCTTTGAACGCAGCGGCGTCGAACACACCCACTTCGCCCCTTCGAACCCGGGCTGAGCGAGGTGGTCTTCGATCGACAGGTACAGGTATTGCGGGCAGGTCTCAGCAAACACGTTGAGGCCCATGTGCTGCGCACGCGACACCTCTTCGAGTGCTTCCGATGCCGACATGTGCACGATGTAGAGCGGCACGTTGCCGGCGACACGAGCGAGCTTGATCGCACGATGCGTCGCCTCCGACTCGAGCTCCTCGGGTCGGGTGTACGAGTGATACTTCGGATCGCTGTCGCCACGGGCCAGCGACTGGGCGACCAGCACATCGATCGCGATGCCGTTCTCGGCGTGCATCATCATCAACGCACCCGATTCCGATGCGTTCTGCATTGCTCGCAGGATCTTGCCGTCGTCCGAGTAAAAGACACCCGGGTATGCCATGAACATCTTGAAACTCGTGATGCCTTCGTTCTCGACAAGGTACGTCATTGCCTCGAGCGACTCCTCGTTCACGTCACCGATGATCTGGTGGAACGCGTAGTCGACATGGCATTCGCCAGCGGCTTCGACGTGACGGGCAGCGAGGGCCTCGCGTACGTCGAGCCCGACCGTTTGCGACGCGAAGTCGATGATCGTGGTCACGCCGCCCCATGCCGCAGCCCGCGAGCCCGTATCGAAGTCGTCAGCAGACACCGTCCCACCGAACGGCAGCGACATATGAACATGGGCATCGACGCCACCAGGCACGACGTATTTCCCGGTCGCGTCAATCACCACATCGGGTGTGATGCCATAGGCCGCAGCGTGCCCCGGAGCGAGGATCGCGGCGATCGATTCGCCGTCGATCAGCACGTCAGCTTCGCGACGTCCGATGGCCGAAACAACCGTGCCGCCCTGAATCAGTGTAGTTGCCACTGTGAGACCCCTCTCAGCCTTCCACCAACTCGCCGTACGCCTCGGGGCGACGGTCGCGATAGAACTGCCAGCCGTCGCGGACTTCACGGATGAGATCGAGGTCGAATTCACGGACGATCAGTTCGGGATCCGTTGCGCTTCCCTTGTCGCCGACATACTCGCCGCGCGGTCCAATGAAATAGCTCTGGCCATAGAAGTCGTTCTCGCCCAGCGACTCAATGCCGACCCGGTTAATCGCACCGACGTAGTACATGTTGGCCACCGCCGCAGCCGGCTGTTCGATCGACCAGAGGTATTCGCTCAGGCCGCGATGGGTCGCTGACGGGTTGAACACAATCTCGGCACCGTTCAAGCCGAGTGCTCGCCAACCTTCGGGGAAGTGGCGGTCGTAACAGATGTACACGCCGACCTTGCCAACAGCGGTGTCGAAGATTGGGTAGCCGCCGTTGCCAGGCTTGAAATAGAACTTCTCCCAAAAGCCCTTGACCTGGGGAATGTGCTGCTTGCGATACTTGCCGAGGTACGTGCCATCAGCATCGATGACCGCAGCGGTGTTGTAGTAGACGCCAGGCTGTTCGATCTCGTACATCGGCAGGACCATCACCATGTTGAGTTCCTTGGCAAGTGCCTGGAACCGTTTGGTGGTCGGCCCGTCGGGGATGTATTCGGTGTACTCGTAGTACTTGGCGTCTTGCACCTGACAGAAATAAGGGCCGTAGAACAGCTCTTGGAAGCAGATGATCTGTGCACCCTGTGCGGCTGCTTCGCGCGCCGCCTCCTCGTGCTTGACGATCATCGACTCTTTGTCGCCTGTCCAGTCAGTCTGCAGGAGCGCGGCCTTCACGATATTTGCCATATCCGGACACTACGACATGTTGACGGCCTGGCAAACAGTTCAAGCTGGTTGGATGAACCAGCCGGGGCTCAGCGCCGCTCGATGCCGACGAGTGCGATCACCAGACGATCTTCCTCGCGAGATGCAGCGAAGTCGACCTGGCCCAGCACGCGCCATTCGTCGTGTCCCTCAGGGTCGTGGATGGTCTGGCTCACCGCGCCCGACGCCCAGTCGAGCTCGAAGCGACTGGAATGGCGAGCGTCGCCGTCGATCTCGATTGCGTCGTACTCATCCCAGTAGGACTCCATGAGCTCGCGGGCGTTCAGCCCCTCGATTGACCCGGCCGGACGCTGACGGCGGGCGAGTTGCTCGATCCACCTAAACGCCGCGTTGCGAACCATCGTGTTGAACGCCCGACGGTCCGAGGTGATCGTGACCTCGCCGCTTTCGGCCTTCTCGCCGGTCGGCGGGCGGACTGCGCCCTCGTACTCGTCTGGGTTCTGGAGTCGCTCCCACTCGTCGAGCAAACTCGAGTCGACTTGACGAACAAGCGTGCCAAGCCAGTGCGCAATCTCGTCGAGCTCGTCGTTCATCGCATCGGCTGGCACGTTCTGCGTGATGCC
>TARA_R110002110_G_scaffold7256_6_pt1 | contig 10267 bp, 7 predicted proteins | sample TARA_R110002110 | Tara Oceans TARA_R110002110 (sample SAMEA4397330) | marine metagenome | biome: Polar Biome; feature: [SRF] surface water layer (ENVO:00010504); material: water (ENVO:00002006), including particulate matter (ENVO:01000060) such as... | depth 5 m
GAGAGTTAACCCGTCCCGCAGTTGCAGGTATAGACGTACAAGACATCTTATCCAAGTATTCGGAAGATACCCGAGACGCTGACGTAGTACGAGTCTTAAATAGGCTAACAAACAGGAAGTAACTTACAGATTTCAGAGTGTACTTGTTACACTACACATATAACTTTAGTCCTCTAACGTAGAAGGTTCATATAATGTCAGATTTATTTTCAGGAAAGCTAGGTCAGCTTTTAAAGATTGCGAGAGCACAGAACAAACGTGCTTTTGTGGATCCAGCAATGGCGGGCGGCGGCGCTCCTCCAATGGATCCGGCAATGGGCGGTGCTCCTCCGATGGACCCGGCAATGGGTGGCGGCGGTGCTCCTCCAATGGACCCGGCAATGATGGGCATGGACCCCGCGATGATGGGCATGGATCCTGCAATGATGGGAATGGATCCTGCAATGATGGGCGGTGCTCCTCCTGCTCCTGAAGGTGGCGGCGGTGGAGACGATATCCGTGCTATTATTAAAGAAGAGTTAGCGGCATCGGGACTGACCGGTGCAAGCTCTGCTACAGAAGCTCCATCAGGCAAAATTAAACCTAAGGTGGACGTGAATGTAGAGATTCTTCAGATCAAGAAGATGCTTGCACGTTTATCTGATGCTATGGGCGTTAATATTCCTGCAGCAGACATGGTTGCTACAGAAGATGATTTAACTGAAATGGCTAGTGCGGGTGCTGGCGTTGACCCTGCAATGGCTGCTGGTGCAATTCCCCCAATTGGTCCAATAGGTGGAGCTTTTCCGGAACCTAAAGAAGCAGGACATCTAGGTAACTCGCTTGATACGTTGAGCGATCGTGCATCCGCAATGGCCCATGTTATGAGTAGACAACGTGCTTAAGGTTAAGACTTTAGCTCATATTGGTGCAGAAGCAAAAGAGACAGACGCTAGGGTAGTCATAGTTGAGGACTTATATGAAAACCCTATCGCTGTTATCTGCGAGCTGTCTACTGGTATGACCACAGTAGTATCAGCTTCTGACGAGGACTTTAATCGTGTGTTGAAGAGTTTAGGTATCGATAAGCTAGTAATCAACACGACAGCAACACCGAATCCGGCTCCGGAAGGGGCTAAGATTCTTTATGATCCAAGGAAAGCGTAAATTATGCCAAGAGTGAAGGCCACAGCTGGGCAGATACTCATTAATTCGCACTTACCCTCTTCAATGCGAGATTACCGACGTGTTCTCGACAAGAAGGGTCTTGATGGGTTATTGGAAGAGATAGCCGAGAAGCACCCGGAAAAGTACCGCGAGATAAGTGCTAGGTTGCAGGACATAGGTAAAGACGCATCTTATACTACGAACGGTAACTCGTTTGGTTTGTCCCACCTTCGTAAGAGTCTTTGGGCACGTAAACGTCAGCTAGCTGTAAACAAGAAGATTAAGTCATTGTTAGGTGACAACCTGCTTACAGACAAACGACGTAATGAAGAGATCATAAAGCTTGTAGGTAAGATGTCCAATGAGCAGCATGATCATATCTTAGAGGAGAGTCTTGCTGCGAATAATCCTTTAGCTATTCAGATTATGTCTGGAGCTAGGGGTAACAAAGTGAACCTATCTAGTCTTCGAGGTAGTGACGGTCTATATGAAGACCATCGCTTTAAGACGATACCGATCCCTGTGATGCGAAGTTACTCTGAGGGCTTAACTCCTTTAGAGTATTGGGCAGGCACCTATGGAGCTAGACAAGGCGTGAGTGCAACTAAGTTTGCTACTCGTGACGCCGGGTTCTTAAGCAAGCAACTAAATCAAGTAGCTCACCGTACGATGGTCACTGCTTTAGATAGGGACAAAGATTCTGTGACGTTGCAGGGTTTACCTGTAGATGTTTCAGACGATGAGAGCGAAGGCTCCTTGTTAGCTTATGCCTCTGCAGGGTACAAGAGAAACACAATACTAACACCTAAGATTCTTCGATCGATGAGGAAGCAAGGCGTTAAGCGTATTCTTATACGTAGTCCGTTAGTATCTGGTTCACCTGATGGCGGAATTTATGCTAGAGATGCGGGTGTAAGAGAGAAGGGACGTCTTCCCTCTATAGGCGATAATATAGGTCTAGCTGCAGCCCAAGCGTTGTCGGAACCGCTGTCCCAGTCGCAGCTATCAGCTAAACATACAGGCGGTATTGCTGGCGAGTCTAAGGCTGTTAGTGGATTTGAATATATCAATCAGCTAGTACAAGTGCCTAAAATATTTAAAGGTGGTGCAGCACACTCTATCATTGATGGTAAGGTCCAGAACATAGAAGAGGCCCCTGCTGGTGGTAGTTATGTGACCATAAACAACGAGAAGCATTATGTTGGATCGGGCTATGATGTTAAAGTAAAGATAGGAGAAGACATTGAAGCTGGAGATGTTATCTCAGAGGGCACACCTAATCCAGCTTTAGTAACAAAATATAAAGGTATCGGTGAAGGCAGACGTTACTTTGTTAGTGCTTTCTACGATGCTATGCGTGACGCGGGAATTAAGACTCACCGAAGAAATGTAGAAGTTCTTTCTCGTGGGCTTATCAACCATGTTAAACTTACTAGTGAGATGGGAGACTTTGCTCCAGATGACATAGTGCCCTACTCAACACTAGAGCACAGGTATAAACCCCGGACAGGGTTTAAATCATTGAAGCCAAAGGCTGCGGTCGGTAAATATTTAGAAAGACCTTATTTACATTACTCGATTGGAACACGGGTAAGACCTTCCATGCTTAAAGAGTTCGGTGAGTTTGGTGTTGGCGAAGTTGATGTACATGAGGAAGAACCACCATTTGAAGCACAGATGGTACGAGGAATGCAGAACCTACAGCACGACCCTGATTGGGTGACTCGCATGTTTGGTTCTGGATTAAAGTCGGGATTGTTGCGAGGCGTTCATCGAGGTGGAACGTCCACAACATCTGGAACTAGTTTTGTTCCGGGCCTAGCTAAGGCTGTGGATTTTGGCAGAACAGGTATAATTAAAACACCAACTAGGTAACAACTATGGAGTGAGTTTGGCATAACGGCTAAAATTCGACTATAGTTTAGAAATTTAAATATGAGTATAACGGGTCCTAACATGAATGAAAAGCAATCTAGCTGGCTCGGTACCTTGGCTCAGGGTAGCCCTCTAGGGGCTATCACCGAAGGTTTTGGAGACTGGGGTAAGCGGAAGGCGTTTGACTTTGCTCCGGAGCATTTTGGCGGTAAACGTGGTAAGCAGTTTGGTAAGCAGTTTGGCAATTTGTTTGGTATGGGCGACCAAGGACAAGAGCTAGGTCAGCAGGCTGGACGCTTTGGCGGTACCTTGTATAAGGGACTCCCTAAGGGCCAGCAAAACTCGGCATATAATACTATGAACACCATGCAGCCTATGGTGCAGCAGGGCCTCGATGCTATGACCCAATTTGCGGGCGGTATGCAGAATAAAACATCAGCAGAAAAACAAGCTTTACCTACCTTAGGCCTGGCACCAATTCTAGGTGCTTTAGCTGGAGGAGCTCATGGAGCTTATAAAGCCCCTAAAGGCTCTAGACCTGAGGGTCTCGGGCGAGGCCTGTTCCGTGGAGGCGCTGCTGGAGCTGGCGCAGGTGTCGGCGGTTTGGCCGGTGGAGTTGGCGGTGGTATATTAGGTGTGGCTATCAGCAACGCTATCGCAGGAAAGCAGAATACTATTGATAAGCCTTACTTACCTCTCCTCCTTGCCTTGTTAGGTGGAGGAGCTGGCGCTTACGGTGGCGGTAAACTTGGTTGGGGAATGGCTAGCGGTGTTACCGGCGATAATGCTAAGTTAGATAGAGAAGAGGAAGAAAAGGAAGCATCGATGAACAAGCAGGCTTCTCTAGCCGCTATCCTTGCCGCGTTAACGGGTGGAGCTGCTGGAGGTTATGGTGGGTATAAGGGTATATCATCTGTAATACGTAGAATACTAAATAAAGGTAAATCGTTAGGAGGCTATCCTCGCACTATCGAGCCAGCAGCTAACATGTTGCCGCTGGAAGGTAACCTGTTGCCGCTGGAAGGGATACTCGCCCCGCACATCATGGGCACTAAGGCTTTGGCCGCTGGTGCCGGTGCAGGTGTTGGCGCAGGTCTTGGTTATGGTGGAGCAAGAGGTATAGAAGCTTTATTGGGTAAAGAATCAATGGACAAACGAGCATTCCTGGGTAGAGCTCTCGGCGGTATAGGTAAAGGTGTCGGAGATCTTGTAGGCGGTGCTGGTAAGCTTGGATGGCGAGGGCTGATGCGAGGCCTCGGTGTAGGTAAAGATGTAGCTCCAACGTCGGCCCTTACAAAAGGCTTAACATTAGGTGCAGGCGGTCTGGGTTTAAGCGCAATTAATGAGGTATTAGCTTCGACTAAGGGCGGCCCTATTGAGCTTCCTCACTTTGGTATGGGTGGCGATCAACCTTGGTGGGACCCGATGATGCAGCACGGCCGTATGGATCCTAAGAAGACAGGTTTCAAGTCTTTACTTCATATGGGCGCAAGACCGCTACAAACAATAGCCGCACTTACAGGTATGGCCGGGAAACCAGGGTCACTCTCAGATTTTGCTAGAACTAAAGGTGAAGGTTCGCGACTTTCAGACTTTGTACAAGATCCAAAGAACTACCGTATCGATCCTGTCACAGGTCGTGGTATTGTAACGGGTGAGGTACCGATTAGTCTTGATCCGTCTATTATGGAACGGATGCAAGACTTTCATAAAGAAAAAGAGTTTATGGAGCGTATGGGTTTAGTACGAGGACGTGGAAGTTCTAGTTCTTCTTCCTCAAGGCGTAGCCGTGGACGTTTTGACTAATTTATAAGGCAGTTGTTATTTATGAGTATCACAAGAGTGAAAAAACAAACTATGCTAAATAAGCAAGCAGATATTGGCGGCGATCCAGATCGCAGCTTTGAACAATCTTTCTCTAGCTTGGCCTACGCCTATATTCAAGACAAAGCCCCTGGGCTTCTTGACTACATGGTGGGTTTCCAGCTTGTAGACCGCAATGACGATAACACCAAAGCTATCGGTATCTTTGGGTTTAAGGTTGGCGATGAGTGGGTATATGCTCCCATCTTTTTCCTATCTGGAGATATGAAGGGTCATGAGCTTCTATACTTGAAGTCTAAAGACACCTTTGTTCCTATGAAAGAGAACTGGGTTAACTACATTATATCTAAACGCCCACAGATATTAGGTAAAGGCAGCACCGAAGGACTTGAGAGTCTTGGTGTTTCGTCACCTAACTTAAGCTCTATGTCGAATCCGCCATCTTCTGGTATGAAGACTGCAGGGTTTATTGTTCCTCCTAATCTTCGTGATTGGGCTAAAGCTGCTATGCCCCATGTCGCACAGTGGGCCACAGCTAATCCGTATAACATGAAGAAGTTTGCAGGGTTAGATAGTCGTCTTAACTTTGCTAACTTTATCAAGCAAGATGTTCGCCTAGTTAAGATGGCCATGGATATGGGTAAATCTTATCCAATGGTTAAAGGGGCTATGGACCAGTTCCACGGTGCGAACTTATTCCGAGATTCTCTTTTAGATCTTAAAGCTCGTGTAGAGAACATGCCTGCAGCAGGTATTGTCAAAGCTGCAGCTGTGCAGCCCCGAGGTATCTTGGGAGCCAAGAAGGCTATTGATGGCTTTGCCCGTATACAGATCATCACTAGCAGTGTTGTTTCAGAGAACCTTCCAGAGCTATCTAGCGAAGAGAAGAAGAAGCTACTTAACGAAGGGTTTGTAGTTAAAGACAAGCGAGACGAAGACGATGTCTCGACAGCTTACAACACTCAGATCTCTCAACGTCTATGTAACCCGGATGCTACAGGTATCTACGATATCCTTGTGAAACCGGGCGACTTTGAGCGTTGCTTAGTTATTACTAACCCGAGATCAGGTGGTAACGACTCTGGTCGTTTTGCCACGATTATTAATCTTGACGATAAAGAGTGGTTGAACACTCCTACAACTAACTTATGGTCTCGTGAGCTATCTAATGAGTCGTCAGAGAAGGCGACGTTTGCGGACTGGTTCGATGACCTTAGTTCAGATAAGGGTTTATCCAAAGACTCTGTTTATGCTCTTGTCGGTGCTAGAGGTAACGGTACAACGCCTTTCCGTGTTGAAGAGCAGATATCCGATGATTGCTACCGTGTGAGCTGGAAAGATTATGCTCATGCTAGCCGTCCTAGTTACCTACCTAAATACGACAGGACGGGACACAGCCCTGCTGCTGATTACGAGTATCACGGTGAGAACTTAATCGAGTTTAATTCTCGAGAAGGATCTTCCTTTAAGGTTTTAGGAGGTACGTTGTTTGCCCCTGAAGAGTGTAAAGTTATTAAGCTAGAAGACGCTTACCAGCCTTACTCATCCGAGCGTCAACCTTTACGTCCGGGTAACCTAGCCGACCTACAGTTACAGGTATTCCAGAAGTCAGCTGGGCTCAAGCTTTATACGGATCATCACGAAGTAATCGTTAATACGTCACGTATGTCTAAGAAGGCGGCTTTGTTCCATCTTATTCGGGATCACGGTTTACGAGAGAAAGTAGCTAAGAAGATTCTTAGAGAGTCGGAGCGATTTGGTGGAGCCCGCTATCGTGTTAAATATGCTCAACCTTACGAGACCCTGATGGGGCCGGGAGCACCTTCTCAACTTCCTCAATCTCCTCAGACGGACGAGACTTTTGGTGGTGTAAATACAGTAGGCCCAACTGCAGAGCTACAGCCTGTAGATGATATGTCAGCTCAGCTAACAGACCCTAGTATTTACGATCCTATGTCGCCGCCTGACCAAGGTACGATGCAAGTAGCCCAACAGGCTGCACAAAGTGGCCAGCAGGATGTGTTTGATACAGCCCTCATCGGCTCTATGCTTAAGTCTGTACGTCAAGACTCGCTTGTTGACAAGCATCTTGGTGACTTGATGAAGGCTTTAGATCGTTTAGGTCGTATTCTATTCATGTTCTATTGGCACAATGAAGAGTTTGAAGAGCGATACGGTAAGCAAGATTTACCAGAACTAGAAGATACATTGCGTAATTCGTTTGAAATCTTGGGTGACCTTGTGTTATTCTTGAAGCAGAAGACAGTCGATCCTATGCTTGGAGACACGAACCCAGATATTGAATCAGCCGCAAGAAACTAACATACGTAGGTTAATAGGACTATAAAATGAAATCTCCATTCGAATCGACAGTTACAGGTATTGATACAACCGGATTGAAGACCGCTGTAGAGATAGCCGTACCTTATTCTGGAATCATTAGCCGCATTGTGGTTAACCAAACTGCCGGAAGTGCTACTAATGGCTACACTGTAGATATCTATAGCAAGCTTAGCTATGCCGGAACTACTATCTCCGCATTAGGTTATGGTACAGACACATCGCCCGGTACTCAGACAGTTATCGGTAAGATTATGCCCACGTTAACAATTGCGGACACGGTGGCTGCTGGTGAGTTGTTTGATATAGCTTACCCCTACAAGAACATGGACGCAAATCTTCGAGGCATGCATCGTAATGTGTTACACGTAGTAATTGATCCAGGCGTTGACGCTGACCAAGTATATGAGATTACTATCGCAGGACTTTCTGGCGACTTATAGGAAAGTTGATAAACGTTTATCAATATGATTAGAACAAGTCAAAAACTTTACGCAGACTATAACAGTCATAATCCGTTTCGTGCGGTGAGGTGGCGTTATGAACGTGTAATGCAGCTTCTAGAAGATGCAGATAACCGTCCAAATGCTCGTAGAGACGATAAGTACATCACCGCAGTCTTCAAGTTCTTACGTGACTGGAACACTGCGGGTAATGCTCCTTCGGACATGATAGAGGATGAGCGTCTTAAACTTTTCCCTAAAAACCCTGGCCTTTACTACGCTTACGAGATCGCTAACCATGTTGATGAAGATCTAAAACATGTAATTGAAGCACGTATTCTGGCCAAGCAATCAAATAAAGCCATAGCTGCACGTGCGGGAGTTACCCCAGATACTGTAGAATGGTATGAGAAAGTGTTCTTTAATGTTCGAGATCGTTTGAGCAATAGAGATTACATTTCTAAGCAAGTTATTGGCCCTACAGTTGGTTCAGGGCTACCTAACTTGACTACAGAGATGACCGCTAAGTTCTTCGGATACTTTGGCGGACCTATTGTTTTAGACTTTGTTGTAGAGGGTTACGATGCTGGAGCACCGTTACCTAAACGACCTGAAGATTTACAAGAATACTTTGACCATTATTTTGCGTCTACTTTACGTCGACGTTCAGCAGCTGCTATTAACGTGTTTGAGATAAACCGCTTTAATGTAATGCAGCTATTTGAAGTACACGCTAGACTTATCGAAGCTGCCCAGAAGGCGGAGTTGGGTGGTTTGGCGAAAACTAGTTTAGAAGAAAACGTTGGAGCTCTCTTAGAGACGGTTAGCTGGACAGTCGGCCGAGAACGACGAGAGCACTTAAAAAATTCCCCTTTAAACGACTATATGGGTCATACAGCGGAACCGCGTGCTGACGATTTGCTTCAAATCGCAGCAGGTAACCCGCCTGACCGATTAAAAGATATAGCCGAAAGAAAAATGCCCAAACCTCAGGAGATCGACGAATGAGTTTAGCTTCACAATTAGGTCAATTATCCGCATACCCATTTATTAAGCAATCGGCAGGGCTTAGGGCACCGGAACAGCCGTTGGTCAACCCAGATACTGGGGCAGAGTACGACCGGTTTTCTTGGTATAATCCGATGGACTGGTTTGGCGGACACGAAGAGGACGCATATCAGCAGCGATTAGGGCAGGAGCAAGCAACTCAGTCTATGGGGCAGTTCGGTGGATTTGACCCTCAAGCTATACAACAGTATCAGCTGATGCAAAATCTGCAAAATCAGTACGGTCTTCCTCCAGAGATGGCCGGCCACTTCGCCCAGCAACAGTACGGCATGCAAGGCGGGCGACAGCAGTACACGCAACCTTGGGGACCTAATAGAGGTAGCGGCGGAGGTCGAGGCGGAAGAGGTAACTCGAAGGTACGAAAGTTACGAAAACAGGTAAGGAAACTTAAGAAAGAATATGACGCTCAGCAGGCAGGCCCAGTAGCTCCAGTAGCCGCTCCAGCTCCAGTAGCCGCTCCAGTAGCTCCTCCAGCTCCAGTAGCCGCTCCAGGTCCAGTAGCGCACAATCTCGTGACTGCTCCCGTCGGTTCAGCTCCAGAACCTTTTAATCGTGGAGGAGGGTTACCTGAAGCTGACAACAGGTGGGAACCGAATTCGGCTGGAGGATACGGTGTGTCAGGGCCAAGTGATACACATGCGAGCTTCAAGAAGGCTTCATCAGCGTCCTACCTCGGACATTTGGCTGGCTTAGATACTTTTGCTAAGTTAGCCGCCCCTGGTGGCGATGGTCCGGCCAATCAGGATCCAAATTATGGCTTGTCGGATCGCGAAATTGCTTACCAACAAAACTACGACGCGCACAACAGCGGTGGTGGGGGCGCATTGAACTCAGGAGGACGGACCACCCCCGAGGGTATAGCTCGAGCTAAACAACAAGAGCAACAACGTATGGAACGAAGCACAGGTCAGCCGACAGTTCAACGATCATTGATTGGCCAGGGGATGCACAACGCCGCCAACGCTGGAAAAGCGTTAGTTGAGGGTACCGGAAACGTTATGCGGTCCTCCAATAACGCTATAGCTGCTGGCGGTAATGCTGTTATTGATGGTTACGAAGGTGCTGTTGATGCTGCCGGAAACGCTATTGATGCTACTGGAGCGGCTATCGGTCGAGGAGTTGATGCTACTGGACAAGCTATACAGTCTGGAGTTGACGCTACCGGAAGGGCTATTGACGCTACCGGAAACGCTATAGTTGCTGGCGCTAATGCTGTCGTTGATGCTACCGGAAGAGCTGTTGATGCCACCGGAAATTATGTGGGCGGTAAAGTCGATCAGTTTGGCCAAGCCATTAGTGGCGCAGGTCAGAGTATACAGCAGGATCCTGTGGGTGCAGCAGGTGCTGCAGCTAAAGCAGTTACGATGGCCCCTGTTAACGCTCTCAACGCTGCAGCTAAGTACTCGCCGTCTGGCTTAGGTATACAGGCAGCGCAGAACCTAATAGGTGGCAATAACGCAACATCTGTTGCAACAGCGCCTTCTGCTGCTGGTGTTGGTGCTGGAGCTGCTGGAGGAGCCGCAACAGCTGCCCCAAAAGCCACGCCAAGTCGCTCCAATAATTATGGTATG
>TARA_R110002110_G_scaffold7233_2_pt1 | contig 10259 bp, 13 predicted proteins | sample TARA_R110002110 | Tara Oceans TARA_R110002110 (sample SAMEA4397330) | marine metagenome | biome: Polar Biome; feature: [SRF] surface water layer (ENVO:00010504); material: water (ENVO:00002006), including particulate matter (ENVO:01000060) such as... | depth 5 m
TACCACTACAACTCGAAACGAGTGGGATAGATTGCGAGAACGATCAGCGGAATCCTGCCGAAAGTGGTTGGTAGAATTTGGATTAACACCGTCAGCTAGGACGCGGTTGCAAGTCACAGAAGAAACAAAAGATGAGTTTGATTTGTTCATGAATAGATATTCTGATAACTAATGGCAAAACGGAAAGCAAAAAAGAAAAAAGTCGTTGAGTTATCAATGACAAAACAAGATGAAGCAGCAATTGCTTCCGGTTGTTATTTTGATTCTCAAGCAGCAGATTTCGTATGCGATTTTTTTGAGACATATCTGCGGCACACGATGGGCAAACACGCCGGACAACCATTTAAACTTCTCGATTGGCAACGAGATGACGTTCTACGCCCGTTGTTTGGATGGAAAAGGGCAGACGGAAAATCGCGATTCGGAAAAGGATTTATTTGGACTCCAAAAAAGCAAGGCAAATCAACATTGTCTGCTGGGGTAGCATTATTCTATTTGCTTACATCTGGTAAACGTGCTGAAGTTTTCGGTGTCGCAACTACACGCGAGCAAGCCGGAATCATCTACCGAGAAGCAGCAGCAATGGTTAATAATTGCAAACAACTCGCCGGAAAATTAAAACCACTGGATTCTAAAAAACGTATTCCGTATGCTGGCAATAATAGTTTTTATCAAGCGTTGGCGGGTGAAACTATGGCGCGGGGCGTGGAAGGTATAAATCCCAATCTAGTTCTATTCGATGAAATACACGCCCAACGGTCGCGGATTCTCTATGACACGATGTGCTACGCGTCCGCTGCTCGTGAAAATTCTTTGCTGTTAAGCGTCTCAACTGTGGGGATCGCTGATAAGTCGCTTATTTGGTGGGAACAATACGAATACACCAAAAAACTATTGACGGGTGCAATAATAGACCCGTATTGTTTTGCGTATTTGAGACAAGCAGATGAAGAATGCGTAGATGATTTTGATTTATGCGGCGAAGAAGAACAATGGTTCAAAGCGATGCCGTCGCTTGGTCATACTGTGCAAGTGGAAACTATTCGCCAGCATTATATCGAAGCTAAAAATTCACCAGCAAAACAAAACGCTTTTAGAAGATATTTGTTGAACATACCAACACAGCAAGTTGATCGCGTCGTTCCAATGGCTGAATGGTATGGGCGTAGTGCAATAGTACCCGACCTTATGGGCAGACATTGTTTTGGCGGTCTTGATCTCGCGTCTCATGAAGACTTAAGTTCATTTGTACTCTACTTTCCAGAGGTAGATGATGAGCCAGCATTTGTGTTGTCGAAGTTCTTTTGCCCAAATGATAAAATTCAGGAGCGCAAAGCGAGTGGGATGCAATATTATTCTCAATGGATAGATGAAGGTTGGCTGATGTCGGCTGGAGTCGCGAGAATTGATGCTAATCCTATTCAAGATGTAATTAGAGAAGCCTCAGAGTATTATCAAATTGATGAGATCGGTTTTGATCCGTGGGGGGCTGACGCGGTGGTAAATGAATTAATAGAAGAAGGAGTTCCGTTAATAGCGGTCGGGCAAACGATGCGAGGCATGACAGCCGGCACTCGTGCTTTATTAGATGACATTGCAGAATCAAAAATATATCACGACGGAAACCCAGTTTTAAGTTGGTGTTTGGCGAATTGTGCAAGCGACGAAAAAAGCGACGGCGGAATTAGATTTTCAAAAAAGAAATCAGCAGATAAAATAGACGGGGCGGTCGCGTTAGCAATGGCACGCGGTCGAGCATTAGACAACGCAAACAAATCAAATAATTCACCAGAAATTTATTTTTGAAAAGTGACACCCGATGGCGTTATTAAACAGAATTAAAAATCTATTCGTGCAAGACGCGACGTATAGAACCCCGCAAGATTTTCTTTTCAAATCGTCTACAATCGGTCAGCGATCGGATTCGGGCGAAGTAGTGACTGAAGATTCTGCTATGTCATTAGCTTGGGTGTGGCAGGCGGTAAGCACTATATCAAACGACATTGGGCGGCTGCCGGTTGTGTTGTTTGATCGCGGCAACGATGAAAGAGTTAGGGCGACAACCCATCCGTCTTATCAACTCATCAAACGAAATCCTAATCCATATATGACTGCCAAAGTGTTTAAATCGTTATTGACGAAAAACGCACTTTTGACTGGCAATGGGTTGGCGTGGATTATGCGAGATCAGCGAGGCATCCCGATGGAAATATATCCGTTGGAAACGTCGACGGTAAGAATCAACGTGGTTAAAAATGAACCTGTGTATCTAGTGCGCTTCGATAAAGGCGATAAAGAAGTAGCTTTAAATCACCGCGACGTTATACACATTAAAAACATAACCAGCAACGGTTACTGGGGACTAGACGCGATCTCATACGCTAGAAATTCTATTGGTCTTGGGTTAGCAACGGAAAAACACGGTAACATTTTCTTTAAAAACAATGCTCGCCCGTCGGTTGTATTGAAAACAGACGGGAATATGGATAAAGAACGAGCAGATCAGTTGATCGCTTCGTGGAATCAACAACACGCGGGTAGTAATAACGCCTATAAGACGGCATTACTAACCGGCGGGATGTCGGCAGAAGTTATGTCTGTCAATAATGACAACGCCCAATGGTTGCAATCGCGACAATTTCAAAGACAAGAAATAGCATCGTGGTTCTTACTCCCAGCGAACAAATTAAACGACACATCTAGCGTTAGCTATTCGAGCGTTGCTGCCTATAATCAAGCGTATTTAGACCAGACGTTGATGAATTGGATCGTTACTTGGGAAGAAGAACTAACTAACAAACTATTAACGACCAAACAAAGAGAATCGGATGAATTTAATTTTGAATTCATCACAGCAGGCTTACTTAGAGCCGATTTGTTGCAACGGTATCAAGCATATCAATTAGGCATCGCGTCAGAATTTCTGTCACCCAACGAAGTACGAAAGATGGAAAATATTCGAGCGAGAGAAGGCGGTGACCAATTTCAGAACCCAAATACCAAACCATCTACACCTGCTGAATCAGAATCACCTACGCCGGTTGAATCCAAACCGACAGACGAAAGTGATGCTCGTCCGATCGCCAAATATCCTGACATCGCCGCACCGATTCAAGAATTATTTATCGATCGTCTAACGCGATTGGTAAAAATAGAATCGGCAAAAGCTATTCAAGCAGCAGCATCGGGAAAGAATTTTATAACTTGGATTGAAACGTTTTATTCTGATTTCGGCGATAAATTAAAAGAAGCGATTGAGCCGTGTTTGAAAACTGCACAAGCAGCAGGGATTGGTACAACTATCATTGCTCAAGAAATCAGTAACGATCATGTTTTAGATTCTATAAATAAGTTGCAAATTGTAAGCGGCGAAAATACACAAGAACATTTAAAAAACGCGATCGAAGAAGAAGTTAGATCGTGGGATGTTAGAATTGAAAACACAGTTAAACAAATTATGGAGAATTAAAAGATGGCAAAATTATATATCTATGGAACTATCGGTTTTGATGTCGAAGCAGATTATATTCGGGCTGCGTTGGACGACATGGAAGGAGAAGTGGAATTAAGAATTAATTCTGGCGGCGGCGATGTGTTTGAAGGTAACGCCATTTATAGTTTGTTAGAATCATACAAAACAAAAGACGGAAATAGCGTCACAGTTTACGTTGACGGGATCGCCGCGTCTATTGCGTCAGTCATTGCTATGGCGGGTGACACAATCCACATGAGCAAGAACGCGTTAATGATGATCCACAACCCGTGGACACCCGCTGCCGCGGGCGGTTCGGATGATTTGCGCAACCTTGCAACAGTATTGGATAAAATACGGGAGACTATTGTCACGGTATACGAATCTAAAACGGGTATGGATCGCGAAACATTGCTTGCCATGATGGAAGATGAAACGTGGTTTAGCGCAGCGGAAGCAGTAAATTTCGGGTTTGCGGATGTCGTGATAGATTTAAGCGAAGAACCTGCCGCGTCAATAAAAGCATTTAACTATGTCAACGCACCAAATTGGTTAAACGATATTAATACTGAAATTGAAGTAGAACCGATATTACCTATCCGCAGAAAACTAGCAAAAGCTAAATTAGCTATCAACCGTTGTTGCAATAAAATCAACAATAACTAAAACGATGTAATAAGTCCTAGTACTTATCGCAGTTGTTATCGAATTGTCTCCTCATTAGCGGACAATCAAACAACCACCAAACTCAATAAATAAAATCAACACAGGAATAAACAGATGTTATCATTAGAAGAAATTCGCGAACGTATTGTAGAATTACAAGAACAAATGCAAGCAGTTATCTCATCCGCCGAAGACCTTAATCGAGAATTGACAGAAGAAGAAAGCGAAGAAGTCGACGCTTTGTTAGATTCAATTAACAACGATTTGAGAGTCCAAGAATTACGTATGGAAAAAGTCGAAGCTGAAAAGCAACGTATCGCATTGGCACAAACGTCGGTTGTTTCTGTTCAAGCTGCTGTTACGATCCCAGCCATTCCTAAATCGCATCGAAAACTTCGAGCGTTTACCGGCGAGAACGGCGAGCGTGATGCTTACAAAGCAGGTCTGTGGTTTAAATCTACATTCTTAAACGACAGCGAAGCCAGCCGATTATGTAATGATTTTGGAATCCTTAATACAGCTACCGAAGGAACTAATTCTGCCGGTGGTTATACGGTTCCAGATGAACTCAGTTCTGCTATTGTTGCTGTTAGAAATCGAGCAGGCGTTTCTCGTCAACTTTGTAAAGTTGTTGGAATGTCTAGCGACGTTATGAATATCCCAAAAGTGACCGCAGGACTAACGGTTGACTACCCAGCAGAAGCCGCAGCAATAACTGCTTCGGATCAAACTTGGGGAACCATTTCTTTAGCGTGCGTTAAACGGGCAATAATTTCCAAAGTGTCAAACGAATTGCTTCATGACTCAGTTATTAACGTAATTGATGATCTAGCTGTGGCTATCGGTAACGCCTTCGCGGTACAGGAAGACAATGAGCTGGTGAATGGGGACGGGTCGTCTACTTACGGGGGTGAAAGTGGCGTCCTTGATTCACTCGGTGCAGCATCAAAGATAACTATGGGATCGGGTGATGTAGCATTTTCAAATATCGCTTTGACTGACCTTAATTCTTTAGTCGGTTTGATGCCGGATAAGTATTACGCGTCAGCAAGTCCTGCGTGGTTGATCGGTCGAGTCGCTTGGGCTAGTTATGTCCAGAATCTAGTTTACGCCGCGGGCGGGAATACGATTTCGGATCTCGCTTCAGGTGCACCGCCAAACCTATTTGGCTTCCCCGTCTATCTTTCGGATCAGATGCCAGCCAGCGCAGTCAGTACTTGTGCCGCCATTTTCGGCAATTGGACTGAAGGCGTCATAATTGGCGATCGGGAAGATGTGGAAATCAGTGTCAGCGAAGAAGCGTTTTGGGCTAACGACATTACAGCCGTGAAGGGTACTACCCGATACGACATCAATGTCCACGATGCCGGAGACGGATCAGACGCGGGTGCTCTTGTAGGATTATTTACCGCAGCAAGTTAGTTTTAATTGGGGATTAAGAAATGACTTTACGTTTAAAATTCGTCAAAGAATGGAGAGCGTATCGCGCTGCCGAAAGTTACGACGTGCCAAAGCCGCTGGCTGATATTTTGATCGGTCGCGGCTTTGCCGTTGTTGCGCCCAAGCCTAAGAAAGCAACTCGAAAGCGAAAGCGAAAACAACCCGATGGCACTAACAAAAACCCGTGACCATATTTCCATAGAACCAGTGTCACATCCGATAACCATTGAAGATGCAAGATTGCATTTAGACTTAGATGACAATTATTATGATTCTCAGCTAGATCAGTTAATTGCTGTAGCACGCCGACGCGTGGAACAAGACACAAGACGAAGCCTGATAACTCAAACGCGGGTATTGTCGATGGATTATTTTCCAACTAACGGCATTATCGAATTACCTACTTCACCGATTCAAAGCGTAACAAGTATCACTTATGTAGATACAAATGACGCAACCCAGACATTTTCATCCGCAAAATATTCCGTAGATGCAAATAATACGCCCAGCCGCGTTATTGTTAATAGCGGCGAGGACTTCCCTACCGTACGCGGACACTACGATGATATACAGGTGACTTACATTGCAGGTTATGGATCAACTGTCGCTAGCGTCGATCCTGTTGCGAAATTCGCGATCTTAATGCTGATTAGTCATTTATTCAATTCGCCGTCCGTCACATCACATGGCTCAGTTAATATTGTACCCGTCGGATATGAATCTTTAATTAATTCGCTTAAATGGGGGCAGTACCCATGAGGCGAATGGCTCAGCGAATCACAATAGAAAAACGCTCAACTGCTGTAGATGATGCTGGGCAGCAATCGACGTCGTGGAGTGACGTCCGAAACTGCAATGCCGACGTTTGGGATCGTGGCGGGTCGCAATCTAGAATGGGAACTCAAGAAATCGGCATCGTAGATACAGTTGTTATTATTCATTATCCGCGGGAAGATGAATTCCCGACTCCTGAAATGAGAGTCAAGTATGATTATTTCAATCGCGATCGTCTTTTAAACATAATTAGCGTGCAACAAAAAGACACGCGTGCAAAAGAATTGTGGTTGTATTGCAAGGAAGAAGTAGCGTAATGGCAAAACAAGATGTAACTTTGGAAGTCACCGGAATAAAAGAAGTCGATGCAAAATTTGCCAAAATGCAGCATAAAATGAGAATGAGCATCGGCAAAAAAGCATTGAGACAAGCTGCAAAAGCGGAACTTGACATCGCCAAATCAATGGTTCCGACAGACACGGGGAAACTTAAAAAAAGTTTGTCACTTGCGCAAATGAAAACGAGCAGAGCCGCTCGCCGAAAAGGAATTTTTGGATTCAAAGTTGCACCACGAAAATCCAGAAAAGAAGAAGTGCAATATATTACTGTTGTCGAGACGGGTGAATATGAAGGGACGCGTAAAGGCACCTTTTTCTTGAAACGATCGTCCATCATTGCAGAGCCAAAGGTTAAAGCAATTTTTGCGTCTGAATTAAAGCGGCTAATTGCAGAATCAACGGAGTGAGAAAATGGCAGATATTGGCGTTGGAATACGAACTTACTTGCTGACAAAAACGGCGATCACTGACATAGTTGGAACGAGAATATATCCAACAATATTGCCGCAAAATGCTACACTACCTGCAATCGTGTTTGACGTATTTGGCGGGACGCCAGATGATGTTTTAACTGGCAGTAGTGGTTCATTTAGAGCAGTCGTTGATCTTGAGTGTATTAGTGCCAATCATATAACAAGCAACGATTTGGCGGAACAAGTGCGATTGGTGACTCAAGGATATTTTGGGGCAATGGGAGACGAACAAATCAACGCAGCAAGATTACTTTCTAGGTCAGAAAATTACGTGCAACCAATAGACGGAAGTGACGTAGGTCGTCACGTTGTTTCCATATCTTTGGAAATCACTCATAATCAGACGATACCAACTTTTATTTAATAAGGAAGACTTATAATGGTTTTGAAAAATTACAATTCCCAAGGTGCCAGCGTCACGTTTGGCACTTCAGGACTATCGGGAAAACTGTTATCCGCTAGTGGTGTCGAGCAATCACGCGACGCAATGGAAATCACTGATTTGGGCATAGCCGCAAATGGTGCTAAACGATTTATTCCGGCGGATATTTATGATACCGGAACGATCGATATAGAATTTCTATTTTCGTCGGCTTCCGCTTTACCTGCTCTCGATGCAGTTGCGGAAACAATCACTATTACGTTTCCAAAAGCTACCACAGCCGGAGCTAGTGCAACGTTAGCTGGGTCTGGTTTTATTCAATCACGATCGACACCGGAATTAAGCGTTGGAGACACGATGAAAATGTCTTGTAGCGTCCAATTCGATGGTGAAACCGCACCAGTATATTCTGCTGGTAGTTAATCAATAAAAAGGGGTATTTGATGAAAGATAGAATAACTGTAGACCTACATCCTTGCACAAAAGTAGATGCTGAATGTGCAAAAGATCAGATGGCGATTTATTTGGACGGCGATTTGCTCATTGGATACGCGTCAACGGCTGAGAACGGTTGCATAAGCCTTATTGTCACGTTTGACGATGAAGACGTTCCGATTATTCGGGATGCCGTTAGCAAGTTAATGGGTGTTAAACATGATCGTTTTGGCATGGTGCCTAATGTTCCCGATGAATATGAAGATTATGATGACATAGAAAACGATAATTCAGACGAAGATGGGGAGAGTGAATAATGGCGAAAATAGCGAATAGAACAGCGTTGTTGAAACTTTGCGAACGTCGATATATTGACTTAGAATTAGAAGGTGGATTGATAGTTAGGATTCAAAGTTTGAGCGAAAAAGAAAAAAGCTCTTATGAAACCAGATTGATCGCCAAAAGTGGGCGCGGCGTCATTCGCGATCGGTTACAAGATGCGACTCGCCGACTTATTGCCCTTTGTTTGGTTGATGAGAAAAACGAAAGAATATTTAGCAACGCAGATGTAGATCAAATAGGAGAATTAGATTCGTTTGTGTCGTCTCGAATTTATGACGCTGCCCAAGAACATTGTGGATTCAATAAGGGGGATATAGAAGACACAGTAAAAAATTGCACCGGAATTACCGTCGAAGATTCGCCTTCAGGTTAGCGTTAAAACTTGGGTGGCTCGATGTTGATTCCATGTTAGATGCTATCACGCCGGAACAATTTGAAGAATGGTTAGCATTTGGTTTGTATTTAGAACCGTTTGGTTCTGACGTTGAATGGCTTAAAACGGGTACAATAGCGTCTATGATTTATTGCGCGAATGGCGGAAAAGGTGAAGGGTCAAGACCGAGCGACTATATTCCGAAACACAAACAAAAAAAGAATCCAATTGCATCTTTTCAGCAAATAGTTGCAACGAAGTATGGGAGTTAAAATATGGCAACAGTTGCAACTATGGCAGTTAATGTCATCGCCCGAACCGGTGATTTTGACAAAAAGTTAGATTCGGCTGGTAAAAAAGCCAAAGGGTTTGGTTCCGGTATCGGCGGTGCGATGAAAGCAGCAATTTCGCCTGCCGCGCTTGCTGTCGCTGCCATTGCTGCCGTTGGTGCTGCCTTAATGAAGGTCAACGCTGCAATGGAACGCCTCGACGAAGTTGCTAAGAAGTCCAAAAGTCTTGGGATCAGCGGTCAAGATTTAATGGGTTTTCAACACGCCGCCGAATTAGCTGGCGTCAGTGCCGGTGGTTTTTCTACTGCCATGCAAAAGATGCAAAAAGGCATCGGTGAAGCAATGGGTGGGACGGGGATCGCGAAAGACGCTTTGGCGGACATGGGCATCGAATTAGAATCTTTTGGTGCGCTCAATGCAGACGAGCAGTTTTTACAACTAGCAGATAAAATCGCAGCGGTTCAAAATCCAGCGGAACGGGCTGCGATGGCGACGGCGGTCTTCGGTCGTGCGGGTGCGGACATGCTGCCAATGCTGATGCAGGGTCGCGACGCAATAGAAGGTCAGATGGAATCGTTAAAAGAATTGCAAGGTGAATTAACAGACATGGATTTAAAAGCGATCGAAGATTCCAACGACGCGTGGACAAAAGTCGGCAAGGCGTTTGACGGTATATGGAATCAGTTGTCGGTTATGTTAGCACCTGCTTTTGAATGGCTCGCGAACACAATCGTAGATGTCATTAAATGGGTCAGAGGTATGGTCGAGTGGTTCAAAAATTTGTCTGGTGTGTGGAAGATGGCAATCGCCGTAGCTAGTCCGCTTGTTGGTGCTATTATGTGGGTAGCAGGTGCGTGGAGTGAGGATGAAGAAATCATTGAAAAGGTAACCAAAGCGACGGAACAAAATGAAGCGGCGACGTTGGCGGCTGCGGCAGCAGAACAAAAAGCGATCGAGGAGGCTGCGAAAGCACGCGAGGCATTGGAACAAAAAGGCGTTAAACTTGCCGAGTCACTTCGTACTCCGATGGAAATGTACAATGACACGATCACCGATCTAAACGCGATGCTTGACGCGGGTGCTATTAGTTGGGAAACATACGGGCGAGCCGTTGAAAAAGCTCAAGATGACATTAAAAAATCCGAAGAATTTAAAGCGAAAGAAATCAAGGTTGCAGAGCGTCAGGCTGTCGGTGTGACGTTGCGAGGTCGCGGTGGGTTCTCGATTCAACAAAAACAACAGCGAACACTGGAAAAATTACGCGAAGAAGAAAA
>TARA_R110002110_G_scaffold412853_1_pt1 | contig 10252 bp, 10 predicted proteins | sample TARA_R110002110 | Tara Oceans TARA_R110002110 (sample SAMEA4397330) | marine metagenome | biome: Polar Biome; feature: [SRF] surface water layer (ENVO:00010504); material: water (ENVO:00002006), including particulate matter (ENVO:01000060) such as... | depth 5 m
CGGTCACGATCACCGGAATGACCGGTCACGTTCGCCGGAATACGCAACCCCGGACTCCACCTTGCCCTTGCTCTCCGGATCATAACCCTCGCACGCGTGGATGCGGTACCCGACGGTAGTCGCATACTGGTGGAAGCGCTGGTTCAGCGTCAGCTCACGGTATTGCTCGTTGATCACCACCATCTTGGTCTGATCGTAGATGCACTCCTCGGTGACGCCGCCAAAGTAGCGGAAGGCCTCGTCGTGCATCTGGATGAATCGTTCGGTATCCAGTGGCCTGAAGTCGAGGCCGACGTACATCAGCCGGGAACAGGACAGCACAAACACCACAAAGTGAACGACGCGCTCCAGACCGCCGATCATGACGCCCCGCAGCTCACCGGGATCGACCTGACACTGGACGCCTGGTACCGACTCAACGACCGGCTCGTAATAGCGCAGCTGACCGCTGGCAACCTGCTGCTTGAGCGCTTGCACATAGCGGCGGATGCTCCGGTCTGACACCGCCAGGTCAGTGGTGCGTTCCCTCAGGCGCCGGGCCAGCTTGACCGCGCTGAGGGCTGGAAACTGACCCAGCTGATTGATCAGGTAATCACGGTGCTGGTCGAGCAACTTGGTGCGCGAAGGGTCAGCAATAGCGGCGCTAATCTGCACCTCATCTAGCTGCAGATACTTGCGTACTGTGTTCCGGGAAATCCCCAGCTCACGACTGATGGCACGGACCGACAGGCCTCGGCTCTGGTCATACAACCCCTTGATCTTGTGAATCACAACCCACTCCTTCAATGATCTGTCCCCGGCCTGTGCATAAGGCGGGTGACGCTACATGGAACGGTGGCCAATGCCACCATGGGTGGGTCAAAATTGTTGGCCAGAGGTGGGTCAGATTAATTGGCCATTAACACGCCGAGGCCAGCAGTATCAACATCAATCAGTATCGCGCCGTCCTGGGCTTCCGGTTCCTTGAAATCCTGCATGACGGGAAGGGCGCCGCGTTCGGTAATGACAGCTGCTTTCATTGTTATTCTCCTTTTGTCGACAAATGCGCGAGATAGAAGCTCCGGCTATGTTTGGCATATTTGTGCGCTGTAGTGGGATATGATTCTGTAGTAAGATTTATATTCTGTCAAAAGAACGGAGGGTGGCGAATGAAGGACTCTAAAAGTCTCTTCGCGATACTCTGATCCATGCACCCGCACTTGGTGAATCGGATGAGTTGGTTACATAACCGCAAAACGCAGTTCAAAATCTACAAGGGTCCTGCAGCTGGCTGGGGTGCGTTGCTGAGCGTTACCCATGCGTGGCTGAACAGCGAACAGCCCATCAAGAACATCAAGGCGTTGCTCAGAACCAATCAACAGGGAGGCTTTGATTGCCCCGGTTGCGCCTGGGGTGATTCACCGGAATCCGGTGCGGTCAAATTCTGTGAAAATGGCGCGAAGGCGGTCAATTGGGAAGCGACCAGCCGGCGGGTGGACGCGACGTTTTTCGCCCGGCACAGCGTCACCCAGTTGCGTGAGCAAAGTGACTACTGGCTTGAATACCAGGGACGCTTGACGGAACCTGTGCGCTACGACGCAGCGACCGATCGGTATCTTCCGATCAGTTGGGATGCTGCCTTTGCGGTGATTGCCGATCACCTCAATCACCTCGAATCTCCAGATCAGGCTGAATTTTATACGTCGGGTCGTGCCAGCAACGAGGCGGCTTTTCTCTATCAGTTGTTCGCCCGTGCCTACGGTACCAATAATTTTCCCGATTGCTCGAACATGTGCCATGAGGCGAGCGGTGTAGCGCTGAACGGGAGTCTGGGAACGGGCAAGGGCACGGTGACCTTCGAAGACTTCGAGCACGCCGATGCCATATTCGTTCTGGGACAGAATCCTGGCACTAATCACCCACGCATGCTTGAGCCGCTGCGGGATGCCGTCAGGCGCGGCGCGAAGGTGGTGTGTTTCAACCCATTGAAGGAGCGCGGGCTGGAGCGATTTCAGCATCCGCAGAAGATGTCGGAAATGCTCACCAACCGATCGAAACCGATGCATACGGATTTCTTTCAACCGGCGCTGGGTGGTGATATGGCCATTCTCCGAGGCATGGCAAAATTCCTTTTGGCATGGGAAAGAGATGCGCAACGCCGCGGGGTTTCCGGCGTACTGGACGATGACTTCATCCTCCTGCAGACCGATGGATTTGCCGCCTATCTTGAGGTACTGGACGCCACCGATTGGGCGCATATCGTTGAGCAATCAGGCCTGAGTCTGGGTCAGATCGAGAGGGCCGCCAAGCTCTATTGCGAGGCTTCCAACGTCATCTTCTGCTGGGCGATGGGCATCACCCAACATCATCACGGCGTGGCGACTATTCAGGAAATAGTAAACCTGCAGCTATTGCGCGGGAACGTCGGTCGCCTGGGCGCTGGCCTCTGCCCTGTGCGCGGGCACAGCAACGTTCAGGGTGACCGCACCATGGGCATCAACGAAAGGCCGCCGCAGGAATTCCTCGACCGGTTGGCGGAGAGCTTTAGTTTCGAGCCGCCACGCGGCAATGGCCATAACACCGTTGAAGCTATCCACGCCATGCTGAAGGGCGAAGCCCGTGTGTTTGTAGCTTTGGGGGGTAACTTTGCGCAAGCCACGCCCGACAGCGTGTTGACTCATCAGGCGCTGAGGAACTGTGCGCTGACGGTGCAGATCAGCACCAAGCTCAATCGTAGCCATCTGATGGTGGGCAGGGACGCCCTGATTCTGCCGTGCCTTGGCAGAACGGATATCGATCAACAGGCAGCAGGCGCACAATGCGTCACCGTTGAGGATTCCTTCAGCATGGTGCACGCATCGTTTGGGCAACTAGAGCCTCTATCAAAGCAGATGCGCTCGGAACCCTGGATCATAGCCGGCATCGCCGAGGCCACGCTGGGCAATCATCCCGTGAGCTGGCAGGCGATGCGTGACGACTATCGGCTGATCCGGGACGCGATTGCCCGGACGGTGCCCGGTTTCGATCAGTTTGAAGACCGTCTGAAACAGCCTGGAGGCTTTCACTTGCCCAACTCGGCCAGCCAGCGTGTGTGGCGTACCAGCACCGAGAAGGCGCGTTTTTCAGCTACCTTCCTGCCGGATAGTCTGGTTCACGAGAAGGTGCGGGCCAGTGGGCAGCGCCACGATCTGATTGTCCAGAGCTTGCGCTCTCACGATCAGTACAACACCACGATATACAGCCTGAACGACCGCTATAGGGGCGTATCCGGGCAGCGCGAAGTATTGTTCATCAACCAGGCGGACATTGACCGGCTGGGCTTCGAGGCCGGCGAGAAGGTTGATCTGGTTTCGTTGTGGGATGACAGGGTTGAACGGAAAGTCAGAGGGTTCACGCTGCTTCCCTACGATATTCCTGAAGGGCAGGCGGCGGCTTACTATCCTGAGATAAATCCGCTGGTTCCGCTGGACAGTTTCGGCGTGGACAGTTTCACCCCGGCATCAAAATTTATACCGATCAAACTGTTGCCTGGAGAGAGGGGAGCGAAGCTCGAATTAACTGAAGCCTGAAAGCTTCATGCATTATTCCCATTCGATTTCAGTGAGCCTGGTAGGAAGTGTTCACGAAGGTTGGTGGATCTGGGCGAGCCGAGGGACTCCATGGAGTATGATCGGCCGCTGAAGTAGCTTACCCGGCGGCCTTTCTTCCAGTGCTGTGCCAGTCAGTGCTCGCTGATGCAGCTGGCTACTATCTTGTGGCCATCAAGGTCGCGCACATAGGCTGCGTACACATTCGGCCCCACATCTCTGAATCCGGGTGCGCCAGCATCCGTACCTCCCGCTTGCAGCGCACGCTGGTGGAACTCATCGACTGCGGCTCGGTTCGCTGCTGCAAAGCCTACTGTCAGGCCATTGCTTACACTGGCTATGTTACCGTCGGCGGGCTTTAGCACGACGAAGCGCGGGCCCGCGCCGCCCCAGAGCGATGCTGTTTCCTTATTACCAAGGTTTTCATAACCCAGTGCGCCAAGCACTGAATCGTAGAAGATACGAGCTCTGGATAGGTCGTTGGTACCCAAAGTGACGTGTGAAAACATAGGACGATTCTCCTGGTTAACGCGCCTTTCATGGCGCTCAGTCGGTTTAAGAGGTTACTTAGGCACGTAGCGGTTAGCCATCCATGCCTAGCAATGCAGTAATGTCACGTCCCGGTTCGGCATCAGCGCCATAGGAGAAGTCCCCTCGGCGCTGGCGCTCGGCCAGTTGTTCCATCTGGTAACGGTATCGGGTGCCAGGCGCATCGAAGCGAGAATGCAGGTCACGCCTGTCTGATGCGTCCAGATAACGCTCATTCTGCGGACGTACCACCGAGTTGTCCTGGGGCTGGATGATGTAATTGATTCGCGGCATCAGATAGCGAAAGGGGGAGGGTGCAGCGGTAGTATTGAAGGTCACGTCGCAACGCGAGCGATGCCTGCCTACCGGCAGAAACGGCTGCAGATTGGGAATGTCGTAGCCTGGCCGGAACCGTGGGTAGGAGATGCAGACATTGCTGCGCAGATGAATATGCAGCACCGCACGGAAATCCTGATACCTGGCGCGTATCCCGCCCACCCAGCGCATGACTGGCGCGACTGACTTCTGCGTGACCATACGGGTTCTGGTTACCGTTTCGGACGTCCATTCCACTTCGACGACGTCGGATTCGGAGATGCCGTCGCCGATAGTATTGGCATGCAGAAAATCGGCGTGGGTCAGGTCGATGAGGTTTTCCACCGAGAGCGCCGATGAGGCGTCGAACCGGACGGTCCGCTGCGTGTAGCCCGGAATATTGCCGTCCAGGGGCAGGAAGGGGATATGGGGCAATAGTTGGATATCCGCGTGGTCGGGGTCGCCATACCACGCCCAGATATAGCCGTAGCGTTCGATGACAGGATAGCTGCCGGAACCGCCGGTGAAGGCGCTGCTGGCGTGGCGCAGGGCTGCCAGCCGTGATGGATGAAACTCTGCCGCTTGAGGTATACCGTTTTCACGCCAGAGAAAATAAGGCTGGGAGTGGATGATCCGGCGGATGGGTCTTGAAGTCACGTCGCGACTGTGCGAGACCGGAAACCAAGTATCGTGCAGATCATAATTGACCGGAGTCCAGTCGGAGGGACGCTTGGTGCGCTGCCCTGCGGCGGTGTCGCTGGTGGATACAGTGTGCATTTTGAATTCTCCTGGCAGCATTCAGACGGCGGCACGTAGGGGGATTAGTGACGAGTCACGTAGCCTTGCCAGATCACGGGAGGGTGCTTCCAGCAGAGCGGCTAGGAGCTTGCCGTCAACCTGAGTGTGCACTCGGAAGGGCGGGCGTTTCATTTTGCGTGCCACCCTCCAGCGCAGCGGTACGTGGCTGACATCACTCTGGGGCAGGAAGCCTCGCCAACAGATACTGGTGGTACCGCGTCGGTTGGCCCCCGAGGCAATGAAAACGGTGCACAACGGCGCTTCCTGTTCGGTGAGAAGGTCAACGCGAATGTCGCCTCCGCGCACAGGAACAGACGTACGGACGATCAGGGGATAGTCGACAACGAACTGCGGCGGCAGCACCCTGGTTGACCAGACTGCGCCTCGGTCAAGAATCAGATGGTCATCCTGCAGACGGGGATCGCCCAAAAAGAAGTCAGTCATCTTTACCGCGTCAAAACTGATCAGGCAGTGGGGCCCATCGAGCATTGCGGCAAGATATTCCTCGTGCAGAATACTGATGGTGCCCGCGCCGGTATATTCGCAACCTTCAGGCTGATAAGTTGCCGCAGGCACCGACTCATTCGGCTCACCTTCCCCTAACCAGACGTGAACAAATCCGTTTCGCTCAGCCACAGGGTAGGGTCGCGCCGCATATCGGGCAGGCACTCGTTCATTGGCGTGCAGGTTGGGTATCGTCGTGCAAGCGCCGCTGGCGCCGTCAAATGTCCAGCCATGGTAGCCACACTGGATTCCGCTCTCTATAACGCAGCCAAGGGATAGGGGCACGCGGCGATGGGGGCAGCGGTCTTCCAATGCAAACGCCTGACCTTGCCCATCCCGAAACAGGGCTAGCTCCTCGCCATTGCAGACAACTGCCAGGGGCTTTTCATTGTTTACCGCCTCGGATAAAGCCGAAGCCCACCAAGCGCCATTAACCATCAGGGTTTACCTCGTTATTGTTGTTTTGGTGTTATGTGTGGCCTTCGCCTTGCGGAAAATGCCTGAAAATACTTTAGGCTGGCTCGGCATTTTAATCAAATTAAAATAGACAGATATTTTATAAGTGTTCAAATCTGCGATTTCTTAAGGCATCATGAATTACCCAGTTACCGGAAGCCGTCAGGCGCGGAGAGCCCCAATGCCAACTGTAATTTTCAATTTTTCAGATGATCGTCAACAGGTTGTAGAAGCCGCTGCGGGCCAGACGCTCATGCAGGTTGCGGCCAATCACGGTCTGGAAGGGATCCTGGGTGATTGTGGAGGGGCGTGCCAGTGCGCCACCTGCCACGTTTATATTGACGAGTCGTGGCTGGATCGGTTGCCGGAAATGGATGGCATGGAAGACGACATGCTTGAAGGGGTCGCGGCTCCCCGGCTTGCCCAGAGCCGGCTGGGCTGCTGTGTAACCTTGCAGGCCGAACATGAGGGGATGGCGGTGACGTTTCCTCCAACCCAGATTTGAGACCAGGGGATTACGCAAATAAAAAAGGAAGGATCTGCTTAAAAAGCTCGTCCTTCCCAGGGGGAATCATCAACCGAATGCGTCCCAGTTACGCACCTAGCTATCTGACTTTGGCGTAGATCTTGGCGTGTGGACCGTCGACCTGGGACGTCCAGGCTTGGGGCGAGTCATCAAAGGCAAACTCGGAATAATCCACGGAAATGTTCTGCTCGGTTGCGATGGTGAGAAGGCGTTCCCAAATCTGGCGGCGGTCTGCAGGGGGGCGTTGGCCAGTGCCGATGCAGGAAAGCGTTTTGAACAGTAGATCGGCGATATCGAGATTGACCTGACGACCGGCTCCGGTCCCGATGGTCATGATCCTGGCGCCCCAGCGCGACGCTTTTAATGCATTGAGCATGGGCTGTCCGCATACCAGGTCGAGCACCACGTCGAAACCGTCGCCAGCTTCCCTTTTCAGCGCCGCAACGTCAGTGTCGTCGCCTTTCAGACAGACTGTTGCATCGGCGATACCACGTTCCGTCAGCCGGGCCAGAGCCTTCTCGCTTCGGCCTGCTGCGACGACCCTGCCAGCCCCAAGGTAGCGTGCCAACTGCAATGCAATCTGGCCGAGCGTGCCGGTACCGCCCAGGATCAGAACGTTTTCACCTGGCTGGATACTGGCTGCTTCCAGCGGAACCAGCGCGCCTGTGGCCGCGATCCCCATGGTAATAGCCGTGCGATCATCGATGTGGTCCGGAACATCCCAGACTTCTTCCGCGGGAACTACTGTTTGCTCCGCCCAAGCGCCAAACGGAAGCACTGAGCGTTCGCCGAAATAAACCCGTCTTCCATCATCAGTGCGGCCTACCCCTTCGCCGCGAATCACGCAGGGATACTCGACGCCTAGCCGATAGGCCCCGAGTACGTCCCAGCCACCCAGGCCGGCGGTATCGACATGAATAAGTACGGCGCCTTCCTGGGGAGTCGGTTTCTTGAATTCCTGCATGACGGGCGTTGCGCCGCGTTCAGTAATGACAGCTGCTTTCATTATTGTCTCCTTTGTCGATGCTGCGGTGTTCGCGAGTCGACTGGGCTAGTGGCCCGGTTTGAGGATGTATCGTTGCGCTGAGGTAGATTGGTATCCTGTAATAAGATTCGCATTCTGTCAAAAGAATACCAGTGTGGTTGCTTGCGTGAGTTATGGCGTTCTGATCTGGTCTCCATGGGCATTTCGGAGCCTGGAGTAGAAAGGTCAGAATCGCTAAAAGAGGCAAGTCACAGGCTCGGCAATACAGGGGAAATGGGCGCTTTGGTCGACTCAACCTCAGCGCCCGCTCCGATCAATCGCGCTCGACTGCCAGCGCGACACCTTGTCCACCACCGATACACAGCGTCGCCAGGCCTTTCTTGGCATCACGTCGAGCCATTTCATAGATCAAGGTAACCAGCACACGGCAGCCGGATGCGCCGATGGGGTGACCCAGGGCGATAGCGCCGCCGTTGACGTTGACCTTTGACACGTCCCATTCCAGTTCCTTGCCGACCGACAGACACTGGGCAGCGAAGGCCTCGTTGGCTTCGATCAGATCCAGTTCCGCGATAGACCAGCCGGCTTTGCTCAGGCATTTCTTGCTGGCTGGCACCGGTCCGATACCCATGATTGCCGGATCCACCGCTGCGCTGGCATAGCCCTTGATACGAGCCAGCACCGGCAGATTCAACGCCTTCGCTTTGTCCGCCGTCATGAGCATTACTGCCGCTGCACCGTCATTCAGCGTCGACGCATTGCCGGCGGTGACGCTGCCGTCCTTTTTGAACGCCGGACGCAGGCCTGCCAGGCTGCCTTCAGATGTCTCAGCGCGGGGTTGCTCGTCGGTATTGAAGGCAACGGGATCGCCTTTGCGCTGGGGAATCATTACCGGGGTGATTTCATTCTGAAAGCGTCCGGCATTGATCGCCGCATTGGCGCGCTGCTGGGAAAGCAGGGCGTAGGCGTCCTGATCCTCACGGCTGACCTGATACTGGCTTGCCAGGTTTTCGGCGGTGATGCCCATGTGGTAGTCGTTGAAGGCATCGATCAAGCCATCCTTCAGCAGGCTGTCCTCGATCTGGGCATGGCCCATGCGCAGGCCGGTGCGCACTTTAGGCAGTACGTAGGGTGCCAGGCTCATACTTTCCATGCCGCCGGCAATGATGATCTCGGCGTCGCCACAGCGGATCGCCTGGATGGCCATGTGCACGGCCTTGAGGCCGGAGCCACACAATTTGTTCAGCGTCAGCGCCGGGGTGCTGAACGGCAGACCGGCATTGACCGCCGACTGGCGGGCCGGGTTCTGACCACAGCCAGCAGACAGCACTTGGCCGAGGATGACTTCATCAACCTGGCTGGCGTCCAGACCAGTACTGCGCATTAATGAACGGATGACGGTGGCGCCCAGTTCAACCGCTGGCACATTGGCCAGCGAGCCTTGAAAACTGCCGATGGCGGTACGCGTTGCTGCGACAATGACGACGTCTTGCATGATCTTTTCTCCAAAAAAAACGTGGCTACCGCAATGGTGAGCCACGTAAAAACTTCAACGGGCAGCATTCCCAGTGCAGCTTGGTCAGCTACGCCGGAAACCAGGGAGGCCTACCCCGCAGGGTAGGCTAGTGATTGCTTTGGTATTGCTCGGTTAGCACCGTGCAACCGGTTGCTTCCTGCAATGCCTGGACGGTGATACCGGGCGCCAGTTCGAGCAGCTCCAGGCCAGCGTCGGTAATGTCCAGCACCGCCAGATCGGTGATGATCCGGGTGACCACGCCAAGGCCGGTCAGGGGCAGGTCGCACTGCTTGAGAATCTTCGGGCTGCCGTCTTTGGCGTTGTGCTCCATCAGCACTACGACGCGCTTGACGCCGGCGACCAGATCCATCGCGCCGCCCATGCCCTTGACCATCTTGCCGGGGATCATCCAGTTGGCCAGATCGCCGTTCTCCGACACCTGCATCGCGCCCAGGATCGCCAGGTTGATGTGTCCGCCACGGATCATGGCGAAGGAGTCGGCATTGTCGAAGAAGCTGCTGCCGGGCAGGCTGGTAACAGTCTGCTTACCGGCGTTGATCAGGTCTGGATCGACCTTATCGTCCCCGGGGAAGGGGCCGATGCCGAGCAGACCGTTCTCGCTCTGCAGCCACACATCCATGCCTTCGGGAATATAGTTGGCCACCAGCGTAGGCAGCCCGATGCCAAGGTTTACGTAAAAGCCGTCAGCCAATTCCTGAGCAGCTCGTTGCGCCATCTGTTCGCGTGTCCAGGCCATGATCAAGCGCTCCGTGTGGTACGTTTTTCGATACGTTTTTCCGGATTGGCATTGAGCACAATCCGCTGCACATAGATTCCCGGCAGGTGAATCTGATCGGGATCGAGCGCGCCGGTTTCGACGATTTCCTCGACTTCGACAATGCAGATCTTGCCAGCCGTAGCCGCCAGGGGATTGAAGTTGCGCGCGGTCTTGTTGAACACCAGGTTGCCGGATTTATCGGCCTTCCAGGCCTTGACCAACGCCACATCAGCGGTCAGCGCGGTCTCCATGACATACCACTCGCCGTTGAACTGGCGGG
>TARA_R110002110_G_scaffold110531_5_pt1 | contig 10245 bp, 8 predicted proteins | sample TARA_R110002110 | Tara Oceans TARA_R110002110 (sample SAMEA4397330) | marine metagenome | biome: Polar Biome; feature: [SRF] surface water layer (ENVO:00010504); material: water (ENVO:00002006), including particulate matter (ENVO:01000060) such as... | depth 5 m
CGGAACGAATCTAATTCAGCCAACCTTAAGGGACACAAATGCGCGGCCCTCTATCCATCCTGATCATGTTCGATCACCGCGGGACCCGAATGGAGCACGACAGGTGTTTCAGGTTTGCTACGTTCGATCCATGTAAACATCGCACGGGAGAAGCGGCATGGAAAAAGTCTGTTTGGTGTTGGGAGCGGGCGCGGGCATTGGCGGGAGCGTTGGGCGCCGGTTCGCCGCCGACGGCTACTATTCGGTTCTCTGTCGACGGAGTGATAAAGACGGACTGGACCGGATGGTCACTCAGATTGAGGCTGAGGGGCGAAGGGCGAAGGGACATATTCTCGATGCAACCGAACCGGATGTGATCGAGAACCTGATCGTCCAGACAGAACAGGAGGTAGGTCCCATTGACACTGTCGTCTTCAATCTCGGCGCCCAGATCGGCAACCGGTCCATTACGGATACCAGCTACAAAGCGTTTGAAAGATGCTGGCGTATCGCAACCTTCTCTCTATTTCGCCTTGCCCACACAGTGGCACCGATTATGGCCGAACGGGGCAGCGGCAATATTCTCGTGACCTCGGCAACTGCGGCGGTTCGTGGAAATGCGGGCCAACATGCGCACGCTGCTGCAGTGGGGGGACGGCGCATGCTGTGCCAGTCGCTCAACGCCGAACTGGCGTCGCAGGGCATTCATGTGGCGCATATACTAGTGGATGGCGCCGTCGACGCACCTGATACGCTGGGCAAGCTATTGGGTGAAGAAGCGTTCCAGAAACTGCGAGAGGACCGCGGCCTGGAACATGACGGCTTGTTGCTGCCTGAGAAGATCGCTGAAACCTACATTCATCTCGCGCAGCAACACCGCAGTGCCTGGACTCATGAACTGGATTTGCGGGCATTCTCAGATCAGCCTTGGTGGAACACCTGACAGGTAACTTGCTCGGGAGGGACCTTCTGAGGTGAATTCAAGGGGTTGATCGTCAGGACACCATGTTTTTATGTCGCAGGTTATTGTTGAATGTCGCCTGTTGTTCAGAGCACGGAAGAGGTGCTAAGACTGATTTTCAGCGTGTTATCCACAATTCATCTGAACCTAGTAAGCCCCCGAACTGGCTGAAAAAGCCACGGTTTTCATAGGGTTTGAGTGTTTTGTGATGTTATCTCGCCAAATTTATTGAAAGACGGTTAACCCGAAATGAGGACTCCTTAAAGGGGTGGGCGTTAGGATGAACCCATGAACGATCAGGCACAAATGGCAGCAATTCTCCTTGCGGGGTTTTTCGCGTCTGGGGATCCCGTGCCACAGGAGGCAGGCCTTGCAGGGGCAGATATCCTTGCATCGCGTGCAAAGCCGGAAATCGTGGAGATCAGCACGGGGAGCTGCGCAATTGTGACAGCGCACCAGCCACGCGAAGATGTTGCCTACAAATCCGGCGTTACCATCAACGGGGCAAAGACAGTTCCTGCAAATGTCGAGCCCACGGAAATCTACGCACTTCGCCCGATTTATGAGTTCGATGTGCGCATCAACCCGCTCCCAAACAGCTCCATTTCGGACACGAGCCGCTTTGATGTCGCAACTGTGACCTACGAGCCAGAAAACGGTCGCATCATGCTGGACGGCCAGGAACTGGTGTGGATGCACGAAAATGCACTCCGTGCCGCCTGTGAAAGCGACACCAGCGTCACGCCCTAACCGGGGTCTCTCGGTCACAATTCCTCGATTTTCCTCACCTTTTCCCGAGTTCTCTTGACTCTTGATCGGCCGTTTTGGAGGCTGGTCCCTGCAATCGCGTATGGGTCGGGGTATGGAAAAGGGGCAATAGAGATGATCTCCAAGGTAATTGAGTTTTTTGGCCCACCCGTTAGGAAAGTGGTATTTGCGACGGGCATTGCGGTCAGCATGGTTTGCGCCAATCTGGCAACGGCCATTGCGGCTCCTGCTCAGCCTTGGCGGATCACCCAGGAAACCTGGACCGAAACGGATGAGCGCGGATATTCGGAGTTTGTTGCCGCTATCGGTGCAGCGGACTGTTGGAATGTCGATGATTGTCTGGAGAGCCCGGCGAACCCCTATCGGCATCGCCATGGGCAAATGCGCTTTCGGGCTGATTGTGCTGATTTCCCTTATCTGTTTCGGGCCTATTACGCCTGGATGAACGGGCTGCCTTTTGCATACCAAAATGGCGTTCTGCCTCAGTCTGGATGGGCGCGTGACATACGCTATACGCGCAGTGGCAACCGGGTGGTGTCTCGCAAGTCCGTGCCTGCCACTCAAAACGGGATAAACGCCAACTCAATTTTCGTGGACCTGAGAAATGCCATCTCAACGGGCAGTTACCGTCACCATGCAGCCGCAAATGACCAGACCTATTTCACGGACATGTATTCGCCGACCATCGACCGAGACTCAATCCGTCCAGGTACCATTGTCTATGATGTGAATGGCCATGTTGTGCTGGTCTGGCGAGTGGAGGATGATGGTCGCGTGCTCACGCTGGGGGCGCACCCGGACAATTCGGTGTCCCGCTCTTTTTACGGACGGAACTTCCTGCGAACCCACCCCCGGCAGGGAACCGGGTTTAAGGAATGGCGTCCCATTCGTCTGGTGGGCGCAACCCGTCTTGCTGATGGAACGCTCGTCGGTGGACACATTGAGGCCACGCCGAACCAGGCCATTCAGAACTATTCTCTGATGCAATATGTCGGCACTGACACCACAGACACATCAAAGCGGGCGTTGGATCAATGGCGGCAGGCTTCTTTTACCAGAAATGGTGAGACGCTTGATTATTACCATTATGTCCGTGCTGTCATGGCGCGGGGCAATCTGGTGATGGAGCCGGTACAGGAAATCCGCTCTTCCATGCGCTCGCTCTGCAACGATGTTCGGGCAAGGAAACAGGCGGTCGATGCGGCCATCCTGAATGGTATTGATAAGGTGAATGCCCCGGGGAAACTGCCGCAGAATATCTACGGCACATTCGGCTATTGGGAATTCTACTCAACACCGTCTCGTGATGCTCGTTTGAAAACCGCACTTAAGGAACAGAGAGATCATATCGAGGCCCTGATCGAGATGAACCGTCAGGGAGCCTCGACGGTGAACTATGAGGGGAACAACCTGATCGGCGATCTGATCAATGCCTATGACGAAGAAAGTGCTAATTGCGTAACCACCTACACAAGATCGAATGGAGTGCCCGTTAGGTTGACCCTCGATGAGGTCGTCGGGCGTGTCTACGATCTCTCCTTTGACCCTTACCAGTGCATCGAGCGCCGGTGGGGCGCAACAGATCCATCAGAGCTGGCCTCTTGTGCCGACGGTCCGGCGAAGGACAGATGGTATCGGGCGCAGCGTTTCTTGCGAAACCAGATTGACCGGACCTATGACGTCGATATGGGCTACACCCCAGCGCAGCTGGAAGCAGGACCTCATGAGCTGTTTTCCGGGCGTGGGGTTGCGGAAGGGCCAGACGTTGATGTGCGGGGCTTTCTCACCTCTCTCAAGGACAGGCGCCAAGCATCGATCGGCGATCCAGCGGTCCGCTAGGGCTGTGGTCATGGGCGTTGCCAACAGGCGGCTAAGTCCCTAATACTGACGCATAATTTCGAAGCGGCGGCGTTCTTGGCGGAGCGGTGGTGCTCGTGTTCCCGCTGTTATCAGAGACGTCAGTTCCCATGCGCCTATCCCAGTTCCTACTCCCTACTTTGAAAGAAGACCCTGCTGAAGCACAGATCGTGTCTCATCGGCTCATGCTGCGTGCGGGTCTGATCCGACAGACAGCGGCGGGGATCTATGCCTGGTTGCCGTTGGGCATTCGCGTCCTGAAAAACATCGAAAAGATTGTGCGCGAAGAAATGGACCGGGCAGGGGCTGTCGAGCTCTTGATGCCAACGCTGCAATCAGCAGAACTCTGGCAGCGCTCCGGTCGGTATGATGGGTACGGCAAAGAAATGCTGCGGATCACGGACCGGCATGATCGGGAAATGCTTTACGGACCCACGAATGAAGAGATGGTGACGGAGCTCTTCGCAAATGGGGTGCGGAGCTACAAAGACCTACCCATGAACCTCTATCACATTCAGTGGAAATTCCGCGACGAGATCCGGCCCCGCTTTGGCGTCATGCGCGGACGCGAATTTCTGATGAAAGACGCCTACTCCTTCGACCTGGATGAGGAAAAGGGACGCGAAGCCTATTACCGCATGTTTGTGGCCTACCTGCGCACCTTCGGCCGGATGGGACTGAAAGCGGTGCCCATGGCTGCTGACACTGGGCCCATCGGGGGCGACCTCAGTCATGAATTCATTATCCTGGCGGAGACAGGCGAGTCTGAAGTGTTCTGTCACAAAGATCTGATCGAGATGGAGATCCCCGGCGAGGATGTGGATTACAGCGCCGATCTGTCCTGCATCGTTGATGAACGTCGCGCGCTATATGCAGCGACAGATGAAATCCACGATCAGGCGAAATTCGAAGCAGAAGTGCCCGAAGCAGACCGTTTGTCAGCCCGCGGCATCGAAGTAGGACATATCTTCTTCTTCGGGACGAAATATTCAGAGCCTCTGAATGCCGTCGTTACGGGGCCTGATGGCAAAGACGTGCCTGTCCAAATGGGATCCTACGGCATTGGCGTCTCTCGCCTGATGGGCGGCATTATTGAGGCAAGCCATGATGAGAGTGGCATAATTTGGCCAGAATCTGTGGCTCCTTATAAGGCCGGTCTTATCAACCTCAAATCTGGGGATGCCGAGACCGATCAAGTGTGCGAGGAGCTTTACGCGAAATTGACCGCCGCGGGTGTAGATGTCCTCTATGACGACACCGATGCGCGCGGCGGGACAAAGTTCTCGAACATGGATTTGATCGGTCTGCCTTGGCAGATTGTTGTTGGCCCTCGTGGGCTGAAATCCGGTGTGGTTGAAATGAAGAACAGAGCGACCGGTGACCGCGAAGAAATGACGCCGGAAGCTGCACTGAAGGCATTGACCGGAGCGTAAGACCGCACTGGATTTGACCGTAACGGCGTTGGAGTGACAGGACGTATGACAGATACGGCGATCGGCTCAACCGATATCAAGGCCACACAAAAATCTGTGACAGGACCGTTCTCCCGGTTTGAATGGATGGTCTCGCTGCGATATCTGCGCGCGCGCCGCCGCGAAGGCTTCATCTCTGTTATCGCCGGCTTCTCATTCGCTGGGATCATGCTGGGGGTAGCAACCCTCATCATCGTCATGGCGGTCATGAACGGGTTCCGGACTGAGCTCCTCGACAAGATACTCGGCCTTAACGGTCACATCATGGTGCGGGCACTTGGCACGAATGTGAGCGATTTTGATGCGGTCGCCGAAGCAATGCGAAAGGTTGATGGCGTTGTGCGGGTAGCGCCCCTGGTTGAAGGCCAGGTGATGGCGTCCAGCAGCAGCAATGCTGCCGGGGCTTTTGTACGCGGCATGCGCGCGTCAGACATTGCTGGTCTCGGGTCCGTGTCTCAAAACCTGATCGCAGGCACCTTGGCTGATTTTGATACGAGCGGTGGTGTCGCGCTCGGCAGCCGGTTGGCTGCGGCCCTCAGAGTGAACATTGGCGACCAGGTGACATTGCTGTCTCCCAGGGGAGCGGTAACGCCTTTTGGGACAGCTCCTCGGGTGCGCACCTATAGCGTTCAGGCAGTGTTCGAGATTGGCATGTCGGAATATGACAGCTCGGTCATGTTTATGGGGCTCGAAGAAGCCCAGCAATATTTCCGCACAGGCAATGGTGTCACGGCACTCGAGGTCATGGTGGAGGAGCCGGATCAGGTAAACGAGTTCGTCGTACCTGTGGCGCAAGCAGCCGGACCTCTGCTGCGGGTCTGGACCTGGCAGCAAACCAACCAGAGTTTCTTTAGCGCACTCCAGGTGGAGCGGAATGTCATGTTCCTCATCCTCACCTTGATCCTGCTTGTGGCAGCGCTGAACATCGTCTCGGGTCTCATCATGTTGGTGAAGGATAAGGGGCGTGACATCGCCGTGCTGCGCACCATGGGGGCATCCCGTGGGGCTGTGATGCGGATATTCTTTATTGCGGGCGCGAGCATTGGCGTGTTGGGAACGCTTGCAGGTTTTGCGCTCGGCACCGCTTTCTGCGCCAATATTGAAACCCTGCGCCAGGGTCTGTCGGCCCTTGTGGGCACTGAGCTCTTCTCACCTGAGGTTTATTTCCTCTCGCGCATGCCTGCTGAAATGGACCCATCTGAGGTCGCCTCTGTTGTCATCATGGCACTGGTTCTCTCTTTCGGGGCCACGCTTTATCCCGCCTGGCGCGCGGCATCTCTCGATCCAGTGGAGGCACTTCGCTATGAGTAGTGAACCTGCCCTCATTTTGGATGAGGTGACGCGGACCTATCAGCAGGGAGAGACAGAGCTTCATATTTTCGATGAACTCTCGCTCACCGTGATGCCTGGTGAGATCGTGGCGCTTGTCGGTCCCTCGGGTGCCGGGAAATCCTCTCTGCTCCATATCGCGGGTTTTCTTGAAGGGCCGAATAGCGGCCACGTCGTAATCAACGGCGTTGATGGCAGTGCGTTGGACGATGCGGGCCGGACCGCAATCCGCCGGGAAGAAATTGGCTTTGTCTATCAGGCCCACAATCTGCTCGCTGAGTTTACAGCGCTTGAGAATGTGGTCTTGCCGCAAATGATCGCGGGAATGGCAAAAAAAAATGCTGAGGAGGAAGCTGCAAGGCTGCTTTCAAGCTTCGGGCTGGGGGATCGTCTGAACCACCGTCCAGCAGAGCTCTCAGGGGGCGAACAACAGCGAGTGGCCATAGCCCGCGCGTTGGCGAACACACCAAGACTTCTGCTTGCTGATGAGCCCACCGGCAATCTGGACCCAAAAACCTCTAAGGCCGTCTTTGGCGAGCTTGTCGAAGTGACGCGGGGCGAGGGAGCTGCCGCTCTGATCGCAACCCACAATCTTGACCTCGCTGCAAAAATGGACCGTATTGTCCTCCTGCATGATGGGAAGCTGCTTGAGGGTGCCGCTCTGGCCGAGCAGTACGCCTCCCTCTAAAAATCTCCGATCTTAGTGGCCGCTCAGGCAACTGTGACCGGATCGTCTCCGGCCGCGGAGAGCTTTCTGGCGACCCCGTCCAGCATGCGTTTTACGATCATTTTGTGGAACGGCAGAATGGCAGCCAGATAGAGATACCCAAACACATTGTGGCGCTGGCAACAGGTGGCTAGATAGAGCCTGGATGGCACCTCAGTCGCGCGGAAGATCGAAACCCGAAAATCCTGGTGCGTGTCGTCTTCGCCGAGAATGATTTCATTCTCGCCGATGCTATAGATCTTGAAAAAGCCAATTCTGTCCCCGACCTGCGGCTTCGGCTCTGGGATGACATCAGCTCCGTCATCGAAGTTGTCCGCCGTTTTGAGGCCCATGGGCTTCACGATGAGGTCACGCAACTGCATGAGTGATTGAGCGCCAGGGACTTCGATGGTCGTGGCCAGCGCGGCGATCTCAGGCATGGTTGCCTTGGTCCTCGCCCACTCATTGTTGAAGGTGACGCTGAAGCAGTCCATAAAATCTTGGGCGCGCGCATAAGTGTGTAACTGACTCTCAGCAGGCAGGACATTTGATCGGGACATTCAGACCTTCCGGGTCTACGGGATGGGTTACCATACGGAACCGTATGGGCATGGTGACAATAAGCCACCCTGGGAGATCAGTCCAGGGACAGAGCGTCGCGGCCCGTCTGTCGTCCTGTCGTGCAGGAGAAGCGCGGTTTTGGGTCAGTTTGTTTAGGCTTGACAGAATAGAACAAAACATGAACAATTAATACTCAACAGGAGGATCTAGATCATGAGCAAGCTGATCAAAAAGGTTGAAAAACAGGGTGGCGTCTCACGCTGGTTTCAGGACATAGCGGCATTGGCAAGTGTTGCGGCGATGGGGTGGACCGTCCTCCTCTGGAGCGAGATCGCTAAGGCCGCTGTCGCAGGATAATTCCTCTTTTCCACAACTTTCCGCATCAGGGACGGGTGACACGGCGGGGGCCGCGTCCGACAATGGGCATCTGAAGGATTGAGAGAGTGTGTTTCCGCACCTCCTTTCAACCGACTTAATAGAGAGCCCCCATTGTCAAAGAACCTGTCCAAAAGACCCTCAAAGCAAACGCCAGCAGACCTCGCTTTTATTCATCTGCGGTTACACTCTGCCTATTCGCTTCTTGAGGGCGCGATCCGCCTGAAAGAGCTGCCAGGGCTTGTTCGTGATGGCGGCATGCCTGCGGTGGGCACCACCGATACCGGCAATCTGTTCGGCGCGCTTGAGGCATCTGAAACGCTCTCAAAAGCTGGTATTCAGCCCATAACGGGGTGCACCTTGGCGCTCGACCTTGGGCTCGACGATGACGCCCCGGGACTTGGCCGCAATGAGCGGAAAGACCCGGACGGGTCCATTGCTCTTCTTGTTCAAAATGAGCAGGGATATGCCAACCTGATGCGGCTGACCTCCAAAGCTTATTTGGAGACCGAAGGCACCGACGACCCCCATATCTCCTTCGACGAGCTTGGCACTCTGAGCGAGGGGCTTATTTGCCTGACGGGCGGGCCTGCCGGCCCCATCAATCGCCTATTGGTGGAAGGCCAACAGGACAGGGCGAAAGAGGTTCTAGGACGCTTTCAGGCGATGTTCCCCGACCGGCTCTATGTTGAGCTGCAGCGCCATGGGATGACAGAAGAGGGGCAGGCAGAAGGCCCACTGATCGACTTTGCCTATGAAATGGACCTACCTTTGGTCGCCACCAATGAGTGCTTCTTCACGAAGAAGGACGAGTTTGAGGCCCATGATGCGCTGATATGTATCTCAGCCGGTGCCTATGTCATTGAGACTGAACGGCGGCGTCTGACCCCGGAGCATTATTTCAAGAGTCAGAGCGAGATGGTGGAGTTGTTTAACGACCTGCCAGAAGCCGTTGAAAATACGATCGAAATCGCCCGAAGATGTTCTTATCGGCCCCAAACGCGGGACCCGATCCTTCCAAGCTTTGGTTCCGGCGATGGCGAGGTGAGTGAGGCAGATGAGCTCCGACGACAGGCCTACGAAGGACTGACCCAGAGGCTGGCAACCACAGAGACTGTTGCCGATGAGCAGGAATACCGGAACCGCTTGGATTTTGAGCTCGACGTCATCATCAATATGGATTTTCCGGGCTACTTCCTGATCGTGGCGGACTTCATCAAATGGGCCAAAGACCACGGCATTCCGGTGGGCCCGGGCCGTGGCTCCGGTGCTGGGTCGGTGGTCGCCTGGGTGCTCACCATCACAGATCTGGACCCCCTGCGGTTTAACCTCCTGTTTGAGCGGTTTTTGAACCCTGAACGCGTGTCGATGCCGGACTTTGACATCGACTTTTGTCAGGACCGTCGCGATGAGGTGATCCGCTATGTGCAGGATCGCTATGGCCACGACCAGGTGGCTCAGATCATTACTTTCGGGAAACTGCAGGCGAGGGCCGTTCTGCGGGATGTGGGTCGCGTGCTGCAGATGCCGTTCGGCCAGGTTGACCGTCTCTGCAAGATGATCCCCAACAACCCAGCAAACCCGGTCACGCTGGCCGAGGCTATTGAGAGCGAGCCCCGCCTGCGAGAAGAGCGCGACAGCGAGGAAGCTGTCGCCAAGCTCCTTGAAATGGGCCTGCGTCTTGAGGGTCTCTATCGGCATGCCTCGACCCACGCCGCCGGTGTGGTTATTGGGGACCGTCCGCTGGATCAACTGGTGCCGCTCTACCGTGATCCGCGGTCAGACATGCCCGTCACCCAGTTCAATATGAAGTGGGTGGAGCCGGCAGGTCTTGTGAAGTTTGACTTTCTGGGCCTGAAAACCCTGACGGTCCTTCAAAAGGCGGTCGAACTCATCGAGCGGCGCGGCATCAAGATCGATCTCTCCAACCTGCCGCTGGATGATGAGAAGTCCTACCAGATGCTCCAGCGCGGCGAGACGGTTGGGGTTTTTCAGCTGGAAAGTGGCGGCATGCGGGACCTGATCCGACAGGCCATACCCACGACGATTGAGGACATTATCGCCCTTGTGGCGCTTTATCGGCCCGGTCCAATGGAGAACATCCCCAAATACCTGGCCTGTAAGCATGGGCGAGATAAACCCGAGTTCCTCCACGAGACCATTGAGCCCGTGGTAGCTGACACCTATGGTGTCATCATCTATCAGGAACAGGTGATGCAGGTGGCCCAGGTGTTTGC
>TARA_R110002110_G_scaffold179197_4_pt1 | contig 10242 bp, 9 predicted proteins | sample TARA_R110002110 | Tara Oceans TARA_R110002110 (sample SAMEA4397330) | marine metagenome | biome: Polar Biome; feature: [SRF] surface water layer (ENVO:00010504); material: water (ENVO:00002006), including particulate matter (ENVO:01000060) such as... | depth 5 m
AGCGCGATCCCCTGAATGTCCGCGCGAAGCAGGACGCCGGCTGAACGTTCCGCCTTGCGCGAGCATGTGCCTCCACTTCCTTCGGCCCTCACGCCTCCAGCGCATCCCAAATCTTCGCCAGGGCCTCTTCGGGCGCGCTCGCCCTGTCGCCGAGCCGCGCGATCCGCGCGGGCAAGTCCCGCAACACTTTGTCGCGCTCTGCGCCACTCATCATGCTCCAGTCCGCGATCTCTTTCAGCGAACGTCCGCAGCCCCGGCATATATTGGCCCGGCCGTCGACGGCGCAGAGGCTGAGGCAGGGGCTTTTCATGGCGCTCGAATAACTCACAGAGATCTTTCAATACGAGGCGATGATAACCGTTTTCGGTTTGGCGAAAACGGCAAGGGCGCCGCGACTGGCACGCGGCCAGTCGCTCTTTTTGAACTAAAAACCCCAAGTCGGAAGTAACCGACTTGAGGGCCGTCGCGCCTTATGGCGCGTAAGTCAGGCGCCCGGATGGGCGCGCCTGGCGTTTGAGGGCAAACAAAAACAGGGTAATCGGCGTTACCCGATTACCCGGGGGTTCTCGCGCGCAATACGAAAGAGTATAGAGCGGGATATCCCGATTTCCACGTCATGCCGGAGATGTCAATGACCCGCGCAGCCACCGGCTTGCCCTTCGACGACATTCGCGACCTCATCACCGGCTTGCCGCAGGCCGATAGCGAGGCGCGCGCCGATGCCGTGGCACGAACGCAAGCCCTCGCTGTACCGCGAGGCTCGCTCGGCCGCGTCGCTGAAATCGCCGAATGGGCGGCGGCCTGGCAGGCCACCCCGAAGCCCGCCATCACCCGCCCGCTCATCGCCATTTTCGCCGCCACCCACGGTCTTGCCGCCGCTGATCCGCGGGCCGGTCCGCCCGACGCCACCCATAAACTGGTCGAACTCTACGCGGCCGGTGGCGGCGCGGTGAACCAGATCGCCCAACAGGCCGAAGCGGGCCTCAAGGTCTTCGATCTCGCCCTCGACATGCCGACGCCCGACATCCGCGAGGACGCCGCGCTGTCCGAAGCCGCGTGTGCCGCGACGATGGCGTTTGGCATGGAAGCAATCGCCGGCGGCACCGATCTTCTTTGTCTCGGCGCGGCTGGGGCAGGCAACCGGACGGTGGCGGCGGCGCTCGCCTGCGGGCTTCTCGGCGGCGATCCTTGCGACTGGACGGATGGTTCGGATTGGGCGGCGGAGGCCGTTGCGGCGGCGCTCGCCGCACATGAGGGCGCTCTCGCCGACCCGCTGGAGGCGTCGCGCCGCCTCGGCGGGCGCGAATTCTCGGCCATTGCCGGCGCCATTCTCGCCGCGCGCTACCAGCGTATTCCCGTCCTGCTCGACGGCTTTGCCACCTGCGCGGCGGCTGCCATCCTCTGGAAGCTCGACCCCGGCGCGCTCGATCACTGCCTGGCTGCACATGTCTCGGACGACCCCACCCATGCCCGTCTGCTGGCGGCGCTCGGCAAGACGCCGCTTCTCGAAACGGGCATATCGCTCGACGATGGCACGGGTGCGGCTCTCGCCATCGGGCTGGTGAAATCCGCGCTCGCCGTTCACCGCGACATGGCGACAAAGGATCAGCTCTAGTATTTTGAAACGCATGTCCGCCGTTCAAATCCGAACAGCACCCCGTTCGCCGCTTATATGCCGGCACACTTGCAACGGAGGGCGTTGCGACTATTATCACCGCAAAAATCAGGGCTCAGGATGCGGGTTCGACGGCTTCTGCCTGCACGAAGCGGCACGAGGCCAATAAAGGATAATCCGGTATTGAAGCGCGGGCGGAGCCGTCCTTGCCGCGCACATGCCTTTCTGGAGGTTGACCTATGGATATGAGCTTTTCCCCCGAAGAGCTTGCTTTTCGCGACGAGGTTCGCGAATTCATTGCCAATAATTATCCGCAAGACCTGAAGGGGGGCGGCCAGCGCCCGCGTGGCGAGATGTCGAAGGAAGACATCCTGAAATGGCACCGCATTCTCTACAAGAAGGGGTGGATCGTGCCGCATTGGCCGGTCGAATATGGCGGCACCGGCTGGACGATCACGCAACGCTATATCTGGAACGAGGAGAACGCGCGCGCCGAGACCTCGCCGCTGCTGCCCTTCGGCCTCTCGATGGTCGGCCCGGTCATCTATTCTTTCGGCAATGATGAGCAGAAGAAGCGTTTCCTTCCGGGCATCCTTTCCGGCGACGACTGGTGGTGTCAGGGTTATTCGGAGCCGGGCTCGGGCTCGGACCTTGCAAGCCTCCGCACCAAGGCGGTGCGCGAGGACGACCACTACATCGTCAACGGCTCCAAGACCTGGACGACGCTTGCCCAGTTCGCCGACTGGATGTTCTGCCTGGTCCGCACCGACCCGAATGTGAAGGCGCAGGAGGGCATTTCCTTCGTCCTGATCGACATGAAGACGCCCGGCATCACGGTCCGCCCCATCATCACGATAGATGGCTCGCATGAGGTGAACGAAGTCTTCCTCGAAGATGTGAAGGTGCCGGTCGAAAACCGGATCGGCGAGGAGAACAAGGGCTGGACCTACGCGAAATTCCTGCTCGGCAATGAACGCTCCGGCATCGCCGGCGTCGCCCGTTCCAAGAAGGCCATCGAGCGCCTGAAGATGATTGCCGGTGCCGAGCTGGTGGATGGCGCGCCGCTCATGAAGACGGACGACTTCGCCTGCAAGGTGGCCGAGCTTGAAATCGATCTTTCCGCGCTCGAAGTAACCGAACTTCGGACACTCGCCGCCGAAAGCAAGGGCCGCGGTCCGGGGCCGGAAGCATCGATCCTCAAGATCAAGGGCACCGAGATCCAGCAGCGCATCACCGAACTGGCGCTCGAGGCCATCGGCAATTATGCGATGGTGCAGGCGCCGCGCATGGAAGCGACGGGCAATGAATTCCTGCCCGGCCCCGATTACGGTATTGGCACCGCCCAGAATTACTTCAATATGCGCAAAGCCTCAATCTATGGCGGATCGAATGAAATCCAGCATAATATTATCGCAAAAATGGTGCTCGGCCTTTAAGGCAACAAAGCATAATCGCACCGCAAGAACACAAACGCAGGGGAAGGTCAGAGATGGATTTTTCGTTTACCGAGGAACAGACGCTGCTCCGCAATACAGTGCAGAGCCTGCTCGGCGACAAATATGATTTTGAGACGCGCCGCAAGGTAACGAAGACGGCCGATGGCTGGCGTCCTGAAATGTGGGCTCAGTTCGCCGAGCTCGGCCTGCTCGCCGCGCCCTTTTCCGAAGAGCTTGGCGGTCTCGGCGGCGGCGCCATCGAGAACATGATCATCATGGAAGAGTTCGGCCGCCATCTGGTTGTCGAACCCTATCTCGAAACGGTCGTGATCGCCGGCGGTTTCCTGCGCGAAGGCGGCACACCGGCCCAGCAGGAAACGCATATTCCCGGCATCGTCGGCGGCGAAACCGTCTGGAGCTTTGCCTATGCCGAACCGCAGGGCCGCTATAATCTCGCCGACATCACCACATCGGCAAAGAAGGACGGCGCGGGCTACACGATCAATGGCTACAAGGCGGTGGCGATTGCCGCGCCCTGGGCGCAGAAGCTGATCGTGACGGCGCGCACCTCCGGTGGCCAGCGCGACCGCGACGGCATTTCGGTCTTCATCGTCGACAAGTCGGCGCCGGGTGTCTCGACCCGCGACTATCCGACCGTCGATGGCCGCCGTGCCTCGGAAGTCACCTTCGAAAACGTCAAGGTCGACGCGGATGCGCTGATCGGCACGGAAGGGAAGGGGCTGCCTCTCGTCGAGAAGATCACCGACGAGGCGATTGCCGCACTCTCCGCCGAAGCCATCGGCTGCATGAAGGAACTGAATGCCGCCACCGTCGAATACTGCAAGACGCGCAAGCAGTTCGGTGTGCCGATCGGCAAGTTCCAGGTGCTCCAGCACCGCATGGTCGACATGTTCATGGCCTATGAGCAGTCTGTTTCCATGACCTACATGGTGAACCTGAAGCTCACCGAAAATGAAGCCGAACGCACCAGGGCGGCGGCGGGCGCGAAAGTGCAGATCGGCAAGGCGGGACGTTTCGTCGGCCAGCAGGCCGTGCAGCTTCACGGCGGCATGGGCATGACCGACGAACTCAATGTCGGCCACTACTTCAAGCGCCTGACGATGATCGACACCCAGTTCGGCAATATCGACTATCAGTTGAAGCGCTATTCGCAAGCCGCCTAGGCGTTCACGTCCGAATCGGGAGAAAGGCCGTAACGCATGTTGCGGCCTTTCTTGTTGGCCCGCTTATTTGCCGGCGGTGATGGCGTCCGTTTTCCTGTCGATGCGCCGGTCGAGGCCGTTCACTGTCGCGAGCAAAGCCTTGATGGTCAGATAGCGCAGCGGTCTGGGCGGTGCGTAGGCCGGCTTGCGGAAGACGGTTTCGTGCCAGGGGTTCGGCTTGCCAAGTATCAGATCGGTCATCATGCCGCCCATCGTCGTCGCCTGGGCGATGCCGTGGCCGTTATAGCCGACGGCGTAATAATAGTTGGGATTGTCGGGCGCGCGCCCGGCAACGGGCATGAAATTCAAGGTGAAGCCGCACCACCCCGCCCAGGCATGCGCGACCGGCAGTTCGCTCAAGCCCGGAAAGCGGCTGCGGAACGCCTTGATGACGCTCATCTTGCGCGCGTCGTCGTCGCCACCGTGATTATGCGGTGCGCAATCGTAAAAATATTGAACGTCTTTCGAGCCGCCGATGATGGTGCGCTGGGCGGTGAGGCGAAAGGTCTCCATGCTCTCATGCGCGGTGTAGATCCCTTCGCGGCCCTTCCAGCCACCAATGGCGTCGAGCTGTGCATCCGAGAGCGGTTCGGTTTCAAACATGGAGATGTAAAGCGGGCTGAGGCGTTCGCCGGGCCTGCCGATCTCGCCTGTATAGGCATTCATCGCCATCACCAGCCTGTCGGCGGTCACGACGCCGCCGGCCGTAATAACGCGGATTGGCGTTTGTTCCTCGATACGTTCGACCGCGCTGTGTTCATAGATGCTGATGCCGCGTGCGAGCGCCGCCTTGCGGAGCCCGGAGATGAACTTGCCGGGGTGCAGCGTGCCCCCCGCTTCTTCCATCGCGCCTGAGAGAAAGGTCGCGGGCAGGCCGCGCTCGCGCATTTCGCCGGGCTCGACGAAGTGTATCTTCGCACCGAGTGCGACCGCAGCTTTCGTGGCTTTGCGCAGGCGTTTTTCCTGTGCGGCGTGGATGACGGTCATGATGTTGCCGCTCGCGCTGTAATCGCAGTCGATGTCGTAAGTCTGCATCATCTGCTCGGCGCTCTCGACGCAGAAATCCGCATAGCGTGCGAGTTTTGCGGCACTCTCCCGCCCGAACAGCATCATGGCTGTCGGCAGATCCTTGCAGATGGTCGGCGTCAGATGACCGGCATTGCGTCCACTGGCGCCGTAGCCGCAGAAGTCGCGCTCGATCACGACGGCGCAGACGCCCGCGTCATGCAAAGCGAGCGCCGTCGACAGGCCGGTATAGCCGCCGCCGACAATGGCGACGTCGGCATGAATGTCGCGGTTCAGGGGAGCTTGCGGATCGGCAGGCTCGGCTACATAGGGGCTGATGTCGAGAAAGCGGGTGGCTGTATCGTTGTTTTCCATCGAAGCCCCTTTGTTTTTAGGCCGCCCGGCGATCCGCCGGAGAAGGCGGTGGTTCGGTGCGGCGGTTCCATCCTCGCCGAATGCCGGTCCCTACTTCAAGTGTCTTGCCATGATCGACACCCGGTTCGGCAATATCGGCTGTCGGTTGAAGCGCTGTTCGCGGGGCGCGCGAAGCGCGGGCTTACCGTATCGAAGGCCCAGGACCGACCCTCGGGGCGGCCTTTTTCCTTGTGCATTTGACCGGACCTGTTTCCGTTCCTAGGCTTTCGCTCAAGAAAAAGAATCTGGGAGAAAGAACACCATGACCGAACACATTCTCGTTGCGGGCGCGACAGGCCTTGTCGGCTTTGCCGCGATGAAGCATTTCGCGGAGCAGGGTTACAAGGTCACGGCGCTCTCGCGGCGTAAACCATTCGAGACTTTCGGCGCACAACACATCTCTCTCGATCTCACGAACAGGACCGCCTGCACGGAAGTCTTGTCCGGCCTGGGCGATGTCACGCGCCTTGTCTATGCCGCGCTCTACGAGAAGCCCGGTCTCGTTGCGGGCTGGCTTGAGGCCGACCAGATCGAGACCAACCGCCGCATGCTCGAAAACCTCTTCGATCCGTTGGAAAAGGCCGCGTCCGGCTTGCGTCATGTCTCCGTTCTTCAGGGCACGAAGGCCTATGGGGCACATGTCCGTCCGCTCGCCGTGCCGGTGCGTGAGAACCGCGACGAGATGAAGGAGCAGCCGAACTTCTATTGGGAACAGGAGAATTACATTCGCTCGAAGCAGCAGGGCAAGGACTGGTCATGGACCATCTTCCGGCCCCAGATCATCTTCGGCTTTTCGCTCGGCGCGGCGATGAACCTCATCCCCGCGATCGGTGTCTATGGCGCGTTGTTGAAAGAGCAGGGCAAGCCGCTTGCCTATCCGGGCGGGCAGGCCTCCATCCTCGAAGCGGTGGATGCGGATTTGCTGGCCGGTGCAATTGCCTGGGCGGGCGCAACGGACAAGGCGGCCAACGAGATATTCAACGTCACCAACGGCGATGTCTTCGTCTGGCGGAATGTCTGGCCGGCCATCGCGGAGTCGCTCGGCATGGAAGCGGGCACCGGTGAACCTCTCGCGCTCGGTGCGGCGATGCCCGCACGCGCGGCCGATTGGGACGCGGTCCGCCGGAAATACGACCTCCAGTCGCCCGATATCGCATCCTTTGTCGGCGAGTCGTTTCATTATGCCGACTTCACAATGGCTTACGGTGCCGAACGCGAGACGCCCGCGGCAATCGTTTCGACGATCAAGCTCCGCCAGGCCGGTTTCGGCAAGGTGATCGATACCGAAGAGATGTTTCGAAAATGGTTCCGGCTGTTTCAGGAGAAACGGCTTTTGCCGCCGGTGTGATGCGGCTCAGGCGCGCTTCGCCTCGGGCAGGAAAGGGCGCAGGCGCTGCGGTGGCAAGGTGCATTCCGCTTGCGTGCCCGCGCCGAGCTGGCTCTTTAGTTCGAAGCTTCCGCCGTGAATGTCCATCAGGCCCTTGACGATTGAAAGGCCGAGACCGGAGCCCTTGCCCGGCTGGGCGAGGCCGGATGCGCCTTGCGTGAAGGCATGCAGAACCTTTTCGATTTCCGTTTCCGCGATGCCGGGTCCGTTGTCGTGCACGCCGAAACGCAATTCGCCGTTCGGATCCATGCGGATAAACATCCGGACATCCGATCCCGGCGGTGAAAACTTGATCGCGTTGGTCAGCAGATTGATCCATGTCTGCCTGAGCGCACGCGCGTCGCCGTGAACGACCGGAAGCCCCGGCTCGTAGTCCTCGACGATGGTTACGTGCTGCGCCTGTGCGCGGATTTCGAGGATGCGGCGGCTGTCTTCCGCCAGTTCGGTGATACTGACATCCTCCTCGGTGATCTGGAATCGGCCCGCCTCGATGCGCGACAGGTCCAGCACGTCGTTGATCAGGCCGAGCAGGTGCTGGCCGGAACGGTTGATGTCGTTGGCATATTCCTTATAGGTCGGGTTTGCATGCTTGCCGAAAATCTCCGACGCCATAACTTCCGAGAAACCGATGATCGCATTGAGCGGCGTCCGCAATTCATGGCTCATATTGGCGAGAAAATGCGACTTGGCGCGGCTTGCCTCCTCGGCGCGGGCGCGCGCGGCATCGGATTCGCGCTTGGCCGCGAAAAGCTGGTCGATCAGGCCGGTCTTGTCCTCCCTGAGCGTGATCGAGTGCAGCATGATGCCGTTTACCTTCGTGCAGAGCTGCGCCAGAAACGCGGTGAAGACGACAAGAATGGCGGCAAGCCCGATCTGAAGAAGCTCGCCCGAAGTGACGAGCCTGATCGCGGCGGCGGCGGCAATCGGTATGACCGTCGCATAGAACGACGGCATGTAACACGATGTCAGCAGCGCCATCGGCGCCAGTGTCACCAGAAGCGCGGTCAGAACGAAAGACTGTTGCACCGCGTCGTCCGGTACCCAGAGAAAGATGGAGGTCGAGGCGAGGCTCAATGAGAGAAGAAATCCGGCCGCGATGAAACGGTATTCCCATTTTTCGATATCGGCCGGATCCGGATGCGCCTTCACAAAGGCGTGCAACACCGATCGGTGGAACCAGTTGGCGAGCAGGACGAGAACCACCGGCACCGAAAGCCAATACCAGGCGATAAAGGACAGGAAGCAGGCTGCATAGGGCACCATGAGAAGCGGAAAGGCATAGGGCAGCGGAAGCTTCTGGCTCTCGACCAGCATCCGCATTTGTTCGAGGCGAATTTCCGGGCGGAGTTGTTCGCCCCTTGCTTGCGTCGGCGTGAAGATGGCGAAATGTCCGCGCGCCGTCACCGCATCCATTCCCGAATGCGCGGCGCTCGCTTGTCGCGGCGCACTATGCTTGTGCGGCATCTCGCCGATTGTCATAAAGTTGCCCTTCAGGCCCACTGGAAGTTCGCCACACCCGAATCGCGTACCGTGACGGCTCTCACTCTTCGAGCCTCCGCGAAAAGTCTTAATAAGGATTTCCGAGAGATGGTTAAGACCGCATAATTGGGTTGGAATCTCCGGCTGGAGGCTGACAGGGCGTGCCGTTTCGAGCCGCAACGAAAGAATGAACAATCAGAGAGGCAAAGAATCCCGTATGAGCGATCTGAAGAGCGATCCCCTGATATTCGAAAAGAACGGCCCGGTCGTGACCTTGACGATCAACCGGCCCGAGAGCCGCAATCCGCTGGGCGCGCCGGAGGATGCGGAGAATTTCGTGAACGCTGCCGCCCGCATCAATGCCGACCGGACGGTTCGCTGCGTGATTCTGACGGGTGCGGGCAAGGCGTTCTCCGCCGGTGGCAACATCAAGGCGATGCGCGAAGGCGGCGACGGCTTTGGCGGGCCGGGCGTCCATATCCGCGAGCGTTACCGCAACGGCATCCACCGCATCGTGAAATCCGTCTGGGGCATCGAAGTGCCGGTCATCGCCGCCGTGAACGGCCCCGCCATCGGCCTTGGCAATGATGTCGCCTGCCTCGCCGATACGCGCATCGCCTCGCAAAGCGCGATTTTCGGCGCCACCTTCCTCAAGATCGGCCTGATCCCCGGCGATGGCGGTGCCTGGCTGCTGCCGCGCATTGTCGGCATGGCGCGCGCGTCCGAGCTTCTTTATACCGGCGCCACGATCGACGCCGCGACCGCGAAAGACTGGGGCCTCGTCTCCGAAGTGGTCCCGGCGGACCGCCTGATGGAGAGGGCGCGCGAGGTTGCCGCGCTGATTTGCAATCAGGCACCCGATGTCCTTCGCATGACAAAGCAGCTTCTGCGTCAGGGCATGCTCACCTCCTTCGATAATGTGATGGAGCTGTCCGCCTCCATGCAGGCGCTGGCCCATCACACAAGCGATCACAAGGAGGCGCTCGACGCCTTTTTCGAGAAGCGCGCGCCGAATTACAAGGGCGCCTGACAGCAGTTCGGAATTGAACGGCAAACCTGCCGAAAACAAACAAGATGCGGCGGTCCGCGCATTGAAGCCAGGGCGCTTTGCCCGTAAAGTCGCTCACAATAAAATTGGTGGGTGGCCCATGCCGGTCATCTTTTATGAATCAAATCCAGGGAGCGGAATATGAGTGTCATCGGCGTTGTGGCGACCTTGAAGGTGCAGCCGGGCAAGGAAGCGGAATTCGAGAAGGTTTTTGGCGAGCTTCGCGCAAAAGTGAAAGCGAATGAGAAGGGCTGCCTTCAGTATGATTTCTTCAAGTCGAAATCCGAAGCCTCGACCTTTGTCGTGATGGAACAATATGCCTCCCAGGCCGATCTCGACGCGCACGGAAAGAGCGAATATTTCCGCGCGGCCGGCCCCGCTCTCGGCGCCGTTCTCGGCGGTGCGCCGGCGCTCCTTTTTCTCGACAAGGTCGAATGAACGGCTAACCGGGAAAGAGCATCATGGATCTCGCATTCAGCAAGGAAGACGAAACCTTCCGCCAGGAAGTCCGTCAATTCATTGAGGAAGCCTATACGCCCGGAATGCGCGCCAAACATGCGCGCTCCAAGCACGGCTACATGGATAAGGACAGCCATGTGACGTGGCAGAAGGCGCTCGCGAAGAAGGGCTGGCTT
>TARA_R110002110_G_scaffold246434_2_pt1 | contig 10239 bp, 9 predicted proteins | sample TARA_R110002110 | Tara Oceans TARA_R110002110 (sample SAMEA4397330) | marine metagenome | biome: Polar Biome; feature: [SRF] surface water layer (ENVO:00010504); material: water (ENVO:00002006), including particulate matter (ENVO:01000060) such as... | depth 5 m
TTTCCTGGTGCTCTTCGACCCGCCCGATGTCAATCACGCGCTCCTCGCAACACAGCTCTGCAACCGCCACACCGGCGTCGGTGCCGATGGCTTGCTGTTGGCCCACGATGCCGAGGGTTACGCAGCAAAGATGACGCTGTACAACGCCGACGGCTCACGAGCGGAGATGAGTGGCAACGGCATTCGCTGCTTCGCCCAGGCAGTCGCGGCACGCCGTGGCGACCTCGGCCCACAATTGATCCTCACCGACGCAGGCGACCGAGTCGTCGTGCTTGCCAGTACCGACGACGAACACACGATCTCGGCGCAGGTTGAGATGGGCGAAGTCGGAGTTATCGACGAGCCGCAGGGCTGGGCGGCTCTGGCCTGCCACCCCGATCGACCCGTTGCGCACCTCACCATGGGCAATCCGCACAGCGTCGTCGGCGTCGACGAAGTCGCTGTTGTTGACTTGGCTGATCTGGGCGGCAAAGTTCCGCACGTCAACCTCGAGATCGTCGAGCCGGGCCCCGAGAGCAACGCAATTACCATGCGTGTTCACGAGCGTGGCGCCGGGATCACCTTTGCCTGCGGCACGGGTGCCTGTGCGTCCGCGTATGCCGCAGCGCAGTGGGGGCTCGCCACACCGATCGACGGTGAGGTCCTCGTCCACATGGACGGTGGAAGCGCCACCGTCAGGTTCTCGCCAGAAAATCCGACACTCGCCGTGCTGACTGGGCCGGCGACACACATCGCAACGATTCAGGTGCCACTGCAATGAGAAGGACAGCGTGACGACTCCGTACAACGAAGCACTTGCCGAGACACTGATTGATCGGACGATCCGAGAGAAAATCGTGCTGGTCGGCGTGATACTGCCTGGTGACGACGAAGAGTCGACCGAGGCAAGCCTGAACGAACTCGCCCTGCTGATTGACACGGCGGGGGCCGACGAGGTCGGCCGCATGGTCCAAAAGCGTTCAGCGCCCGACCACACCTGGTACATCGGCAAGGGCAAAGTCGAAGAGCTCAAGCAGCTCTGCCTCGCCGTGGACGCTGACACCGTGGTGTTCGACAACAACCTGGGCCCTGCGCAGCAATTCAACCTCGAAAAGTTGTTGGGTCGAACGGCGATCGACCGCACCGCAGTCATCTTGGACATTTTTGGGCAGAACGCACACACGCTCGAAGGCAAGGCGCAGGTCGAACTCGCGCTGCTGCGCTACCGCCTGCCGCGGCTTCGGCGAGGGCTCTCTGACAAACAGGCGCAGCAGCGCGGCGGTGTCGGTGGTCGATTCGGTAGTGGCGAGACCAAAACTGAAGTCGAGCGTCGTCGGATCAAACGACGTATCACCAAGATCGAAAAAGACCTCGATGGCCTCGCCGAAACGCGCTTGCTGCAGCGCAAGGGGCGCAACAAGAGCGGCCTCGCCAACGTGGCGATCGTCGGCTACACCAACGCAGGCAAGTCGACATTGCTCAACGAGCTGACCGACTCGGGCGTCCTGGTCGAAGACCGTCTTTTCGCCACGCTCGACCCGACCACGCGTCGACTGGCGTTGCCCGGCGGTGAGCCCGTGCTGCTCTCCGATACTGTTGGGTTTATCAGTCGCTTGCCGCACGGGCTCATCGAGTCGTTTAAGGGGACGCTTGAAGTCGCGGCGATGGCCGACTACCTCGTGCATGTCGTCGACGTCACATCGCCCGACCCTCAGGGGCAGATCGATGCCGTTCGTCAAGTGCTCGGTGACATCGATGCGGCTGAAGTTCCCGAACTGCTCGTGTTCAACAAAGCTGACGCCCAGCCGGAAATCGCCCAGGAACTGACGGATCGACATCCCGGTTCGGTTGCGATCAGTGCAGCCACCGGCGACGGTGTTGAAATCTTCCTGCGGACCTTGACCGACCGGCTCCGGGTACTGGCTGTCGTCTATGAAGTCCTGGTCCCCTACGAACGTGGCGACATTCTCGCCGCAGTACACCGAGAGGGTGAAGTTGTCTCGATCGGTGATGGCGCCGGCCCAACCGAGGAGGCGTGGCTGATCCGGGCGCGTCTTTCTGATGCATCCGCGGGTCGACTCAGCGAGTTCGTCATTGGCAAGTCGAATGGGTCTGACAACGCATCGACTGAGTCCGAGGCTTAATCATGGTTGCCATCGAAGCACCGACCGGAGCGTTCGCACCGCCGCCATACCCGTATGACCGGTTGAACCGGCTGAAGCCGATCGCCGACGCATTCGAGGGCGGATCGGTCGACCTGTCCATTGGTACGCCGTTCGATCCTCCGCCCGCTGCGGTGATCGAGGCGCTGGCGACCAGTGGCGCCGAGCGCGGTTATCCGCCGAGTGTGGGCACCCCGGTGTTCCGTACGGCGTGCAGCAATTGGATGCAGCGGCGCCTTGGCGTCGACGTGCCGGTCGACCAGATCGCAGCTGCCGTTGGCAGCAAAGAGTTTGTCGCCTCGCTGCCGGGCTACATGAAGCTGCGTCACCCTGAACGTGACACGGTGCTGTACCCAGCCATTTCCTATCCGTCGTACGCAATGGGTGCCACACTTGGTCAGTGCCGCTCGGTGTCGGTGCCGTTCGGCCCCGATGGTGCTCTTGATCTGGGTGCAGTCGACCCGGCCGATATCGATCGGGCGCTCCTCTTGTGGGTCAACAGCCCGGGCAACCCGACCGGCCATCTCGACGATCTCGAAGCCGCCGCAACCTGGGGGCGTTCCAACGGAATCCCGGTGTTCTCGGACGAGTGCTACATCGAGTTCACGTGGGACGGCCAGCCGCGCACGATTCTTGAACACGGGCTCGACGGCGTCGTTGCCGTGCACTCCTTGTCAAAGCGCTCGAACCTGGCCGGAGCTCGAGCTGGTTTCTATGCTGGCGACGCCGAGATCGTGGATTTCTTGAAGAGCGTCCGCCAGCACGGTGGCATGCTCGTTCCCGGTCCCGTACAGGCCGCGGCTGCGGTTGCCTTTGACGACGACATGCATGTCGAAGAGCAGCGCGACCGTTATCACTCGCGCCTCGAGCTGCTGGCCGACGTGATCTCGGAGTGGTCTGGCATCGATGTACAGCGGCCCGGGGGAGCGTTCTACCTCTGGATCCCCGTCGAAGACGGATGGCAGTTCACCGAACGGCTCGCAGCCGAAGGTGGCGCCATTGTCAGCCCTGGCGAGTTTTATGGCGTCGATGGCACGAACTTCGTGCGCGTTGCCGTAGTCCAACCGGACGACAAGATTGAACTCGTGGCTCGCCGCCTGGCGGCTGCCACCTGACCACGACGCGCACGGCACATCAGCGGGCGCGAGACGGAGCAAGATGAACTCGAACCGACGCACTGGATTTTTCGTTGCGGGCATTGTCGTGCTGATCGTTGGGCTGATTGCGGCCGTGGGCCTGTGGTACTCGGCAGGGCAACGGCAATCCGATGCCGTGCGGAACTTTGCGCGGGCGCCGGTCGGCTGTGACACGACCCTCAATTTTGAAGTCGCCGGCGAGTTCCTTGTTTTTGTGGAGACCGAGGGCGAGATCAGTGCCGTGACCGGAAGCTGTGTGGCGCCCGGTTCGTTTGGGCAGCTTGGGAGTCCGCAAGATCTCCCACCTGTGCGCCTTGCCTTAACGGGGCCTGACGGCTCAAACGTTGCGTTCGACATCCGCACCGGGGTTGATTATGACGCCGACGGCTCGGCGGGCCAGGTGATCCGGACGTTCGTCGTGGAAACCCCTGGCGACTACGTGCTGCGAGTCGAGCCGACGAACGGCTCCGAGCCCGCCGGGTACGCCATCGCTATTGGGCGCGATCCGAGCGACGGTGTGCAACCGTTGCAGCTCGGAGCGTTCGCTGCCGGAATCGCAGGGTTGATTGTTGGACTCTCATTGATTGCAATGAGCCGCCGCCGGGGTACTCCCGAGGCGCTGGTTCCTGTTGACCCGTGGTCGAGCGCAGCAGAGTGGCCGACATCGCCTCCAGGGGCACAGCAGCCTCCGCAATCAGCAGGCTGGGTTCAGCAGCCCGGGCCGCCAATGCAGCCGCTAGGTGCTCCGGTACCGCCAGCTCCTGCGGCGAGTCCTCCGACGTCGGCTCCGTCGCCGTGGGCTCCACCCGAGATGCCGAGCCAGTAACCGGGCTGAGTAGTGACGGTTCAGCGCAACTCAGTAGCGGCGCATCACCGTGACGACCTTGCCGTACACCTCGACCTGATCAGCGGTGAACACCATTGGCTCCAGGGTCGGATTATGCGGGGTCAGTGTGACTTCGTTACCGGATCGGGCGTAGGTCTTGACCGTGGCCTCTCCGCCCGGGATGCCAGCGACAACGATGTCGCCGTTGGCGGGATGATCGATCTGGGTGGCAACCACGTAGTCGCCATTGAGGATGCCCGCACCGATCATTGATTCGCCGCGTACACGCAGCATGAACAGCTCTCCTTCACCGGCGAAGTCGACGGGAACCGGGAGGAGTTCTTCGACGTTTTCGGCGGCCAACACGTTGGTACCGGCGGCGACATCGCCGATGAGTGGGACGTGGCGAACTGGACGCTTGTCCATCATGGCGCCACTGTTGGAGTCGTAGCGAACCTCGATGGCACGGGGCTTGCTGGGGTCGCGGCGCAGGTAGCCGTGACGCTGCAGGGTGTTCAGGTGGCTGTGCACCGTGGACGGCGACGTGAGGCCGACCGCGTCGCCGATTTCACGGACTGACGGCGGGAACCCGCGATCGCGCATCTGCTGTTCGATGAAATCGAGAATGTCGCGCTGACGCTTACTGATCTTGGGAGCCATAAGAACATGATATTGCCTTGAATCGCTCAGGTCAAACATCTGTACGACAAACGTTCGTTCGATAAATCTGTCCAGAGCGGTTGACATCGAACACCTGTGCTGATTGACTGGGTTTCTCAAGTAATCGAACAAGCGTTTCGAACTGTTCAGATCATCGAACGGTATCGATCGCCCACTCGGCATTCACGTCATCCGTTGGGGAGTAGACATGGGCACCACTTTGCACACAGCACATCGCAGCCACGTTCAGGTCCGGTCGGCGCAGCCGCTGACGTTTGTTTCGGCAACGTCGCTCTGCGTCGAGGCCGAAGTGCGGGGAATGGTTCGTCCGAAGGTCCCGAACTACCCAATCCGCCGTTTGCTGGTCGGCACAGCCGCCCTCGGGCTCGCTCTCGCCGCCCTCGTTGCAACCGTCGGATTGCTTGCTGGATTCCAAGGCAGCCCGGCATCAGCGTCAGGTGTCGAGCCGGCGCTCACCGGCTCCTCCGACTCCTCCGACTTCACGGATTTCACGGACTTCGTCGCACCGGCATCGATCCACGTCGCACAGCCTGGCGACACGTTGTGGTCGATTGCCGACACGTACAGGGGCGACATCAGTCGTGACCGCTACATCGGCGTGTTGATCCAAATGAACGGCGACACCGGGGTCGCCTCCGGCGAAGCCATCTGGCTGCCCTGAGCCGACATTGCCGAGCTTGCGGAGTATCGTATGCAGTATGCGCTGCCCGGCTTGTCGAGATGACGATACGAAGGTTGTCGATTCACGTGTCGCCGAAGAGAACACCGCCATTCGACGTCGCCGTCAGTGCCTTGCTTGCGCCCACCGTTTCACCACGTTCGAACGCGTTGATCATGCGCAGCTCACGGTCGTCAAGTCCGATGGTCGGACCGAGCCGTTCGCTCGCCAGAAACTGATTGCTGGGCTCGCTGCATCGACCAAGGGTCGCTCGGTCACGCCCGAGGCGCTCGAACAACTCGCACTCACCGTCGAAGATTCTGTTCGCCTGCAGGGCTCCGAGATCTCGTCGGCCAATGTCGGGCTCGCTGTGCTGAAGCAACTGCGCTCGGTTGACGAAGTTGCGTACCTCCGTTTCGCCAGTGTCTACAAAGATTTCGATGCTGCCGCGGACTTCCACCGCGAGCTCGAGTTGATGGAGAAGGCCGAGCACGTCGAGTCGGCTCCGGTCTGAACGATCGCTGTTGCGTGGCGCTGCCGATCAGCGTTTCCGCAGCCACCGGCTGAACACGAAGGTCTGATCGTCGATCACCATTTGGGCGAGCTCGTAGCGGGCCGTGTGATCGGCTGCACCCGTCGTCACGCGTGGGCCGCTCCCGCCAACGCACAGCGGCGACGTAGTGAGGTTGATCTCGTCGATCAGATCGGCGTCGAGCAGCGCCCCGTTCAACAGCGCGCCGCCCTCGGCTTGTACGAAGGAGGGCGATGGATGCATCTCAGTCAGCCGTCCAACGACAGCCGATAGATCGACGTTGTCGCCACCTGCCCTGATGACGTCGACGCCGTCGGCGATCTTGGCGTGGTCTGTCGTAATAATGAACCCGGCGCCGCCGGTGAAGAGGGGGAGGGTGGTATCGACGTTGCCGCTGGCGGTGACGACGCCGACGCGCTGTCCCGGTGTCTTGGGTGGCCCGTAGCCCTCACCTCTGACGGTGCCGGCGCCGACGAGGATGACGTCGGCGATTGAGCGGAGCCCGTGGAGGACGGCCATGTCGTTGGTGCTCGACAGTTCGGAGCTCTTGCCGCCGACCACAGTCGACCCGTCGATCGAGCTGACCATGCAGAGGCCGACCCACGGGGCGCTGCCGCGTTGGTCAAGAGCCTGCGCGTAACTGTCGGCGATCGTCGTTGCCGCGCTGTCAGGAAAGACACGTCTGATCATGTTCGGATCATGCCAGGTCGACGAGTCGAACTCCGCCCATCTGGGTGGGTTCTGCGAGTATTTGGCCATGTCTTTCCTTGAGCGCACATCCGAAACTGACGCCGCCTCGCCAACGCGCACGGTCAGCCGGACCTGCCCACTCTGTGAAGCCACCTGTGGTCTGGAAATCACGCTCAAGTCGGATGGCAAGGGCGGAGAAGAGGTCCAGCGCATCCGCGGTGACATGGACGACGTGTTCTCCCGCGGGTTCATCTGCCCGAAAGGCTCGACGCTCAAGCAGCTGCACGAGGATCCGGATCGGCTGCGGACGCCGATGATTCGACGCAACGGCGAGCACGTTGAAGCGACATGGGCAGAAGCGTGGGATGCCGTTGAGGCAGGTCTGCACGGTGTCATCGAGGGCAACGGTCGTTCGTCGCTCGGCGTGTATGTCGGCAATGCCGGTGCGCACTCGTTGTCGTCGATGATGTTCACCCGTTCGTTGTTGACCGGGCTTGGTACACGCAATCGGTTCAGCGCCTCGACGGTCGACCAGATGCCGCGTCACGTTGCTGCGGGCCATGTGTTCGGCACGGGCGTGTCCGTTCCCGTTCCCGACCTCGACCGGACGGATCACCTGATGATTCTTGGTGGCAACCCGTACGCATCGAACGGCAGCATGTGTACGGCCCCCGACTTCCCTGGGCGCATCGAGGCGATTCGTGAACGTGGGGGCCGAGTTGTGGTCGTTGATCCGCGCCGGTCGCGAACTGCCGAGGAGGCCGACGAGTGGGTGTCGATCCGACCGGGCTCCGATGCGCTGCTCCTGGCGGCCATGGCCAACGTGCTGGTCACCGACGGACTTGCCGATGCTGGCAACCACGTCACGGAGCACCTCAACGGCCTCGTCGAGTTCAGTGCAGCGATCCAACGGTTCACGCCGGAGTCTGTTGCGAAGGCAACCGGCATCGAGGCTGCCACCATTCGACGGTTGACTCATGAGCTTGCAGCCGCGCCGACGTCGACGGTCTACGGCCGGATCGGAACGAGCACCACCGAGTTTGGTTCGACTGCCACCTGGCTGATCGACGCGTTGAACATCCTGACCGGCAACCTCGACCGACCCGGCGGCGCGATGTTCGCACTGCCGGTTGCGGGCGGAGCGACCACGCGTGGCAAGCCGGGATCCGGCCGCGGCTTCACTGTCGGGCGCGGGACCTCTCGGGTGAGTGGCCACCCCGAAGTGATGGGGGAGTACCCGGTTGCGGCACTTGCCGAGGAGATCACGACGCCAGGTGATGGCCAGATCAAGGCCATGATCACTCTGGGCGGCAACCCCCTTCGATCGAACCCGAACACGGCGCTGCTCGAAGATGCGTTTTCTCAGCTCGACTTTATGGTGAGCATTGATTTGTATCTCAATGAGACGACGAAGCACGCCGACGTGATCCTGCCGGTCCCGTCGCAACTGCAGCGCAGCCACTACGACCTGTTGCTCCTGCAGTTCGCTGTTCGGAACGTGGCCAACTACAGCCCGGCGGTACTGCCCCTCGACGCTGATCAGCCCGATGAGTGGGAAGTGATCTCGAAGCTCACTTCCATCGCTCAGGGGCAGGGCGTCGACGCTGACCCAGCAGTCGTCGACGAGCAGTCGATCGAGCATCTTGTTCGATCGGCAGTGAAGGACGTACACGGCGCCGTGTTCGGGCGTGACGTCGACGAGTTACTCACCGAGCTGAATGCCTCCGGGCGGAGTGGCCCTGATCGGATGCTTGACTTCATGTTGCGGACGGGCCCGTATGGCGACGCCTTCGGAGACAATCCAGATGGCACGTCGTTGGACGACCTTCTCGAGCGGCCACACGGTCGGGATTTCGGTGCGCTCGAACCGCGTCTGCCCGAAATTTTGCGGACGCCGAGCGGCAAGATCGAACTCGCCGCCGAGGTGTTTATTGCCGATCTTGATCGTCTTGCTGCAGCGCAGATCGACCTCGAGCAACGCGGGATGGTGCTCGTTGGCCGTCGGGATCTTCGCAGCAACAACTCGTGGATGCACAACATCAAGGTGTTGGTGAAGGGTCGGGCACGTTGCACTCTGCAGGTGCATCCAGACGATGCCCACGTGCTGGGGTTGATCAATGGTGGGGCGGCTCAGATCACCTCCCGTGTGGGTCAGGTGACGGCGCCTGTCGAGGTGACTGACAGCGTCCGGGCGGGTGTCGTCAGCCTGCCCCACGGTTGGGGACACGGCGATCCTGGAACCAAGATGCGGGTGGCCGCCGAACACGCCGGTGTGAACTCGAACCTGCTCACTGATCACGAGGCATTTGACCCGCTGTCCGGCACTTCAGTGCTGAATGGCATTCCGGTGGAGGTCGCGCCAGCGATGTGAACGGCGTGAACCACTGGCTGTGGAAAAACCCTGCTTATTCACATTCTGTCCACATGGATGTCAACAACTAAACGGCGAAATTGCAGAGAAATTCACAGGGTTGTCCCCTTCCAATCCCCAGGGGGTTTTCCCTACAGTGTTCGAGAGTGCCGACTGCGGCGCAACACATGGAGAGTCAGCGAACACCGACTCTGTCGGCTTGCTTGGGGGACATGCCCTGTACCTGTGATGTTGCGCCGTGGCCGGAACGCACATCGACGATGCTGTTACCAACCGCACGGGTCATTCCAGCGGTTGATCACGCGATTCTCGCGTTCCCAGCCGAGCAGCGACAGCGTGCTGGTGTTGAGGACGAAGCCCCGACCTTCCTGTGCGGGGAGGCCGAGCCAGCGGGCGGCGAAGATCCGCAGAAAGTGCCCGTGCGCAACGACGGCAATCGGGCCACTGAGGCCCGAATACCGGTCGATCGCTGCATCGGCACGTTGTCCGACTTCGTCGACCGACTCGCCGTTGAAAATGTCGTGGGTCCAGACCGACCAGTCGGGAATGGTCTCACGCGTCTCGTCGGTCGTGACCCCTTCGTAATCGCCGTAGTCCCACTCAACAAGCGAGTCGTCAGCGGTCGGGGTCAAGCCGACGAGGCCTGCAGTCTCCCAGGCGCGCTGGAGGGGGCTCGCGAAGGCATGGGTGAAGGAGGTCTCGGCAACAGCGGCAGCGATTGAGCGTGCTTCTTTGCGGCCGTGCTCGGTGAGGGGGATGTCGGTCCGCCCCGTGTGCTGGCCCGACCGACTCCACTCGGTTTCGCCGTGCCGAATGAGCACCAACTCCGGTCGGTTGGGCGTGATCGGTCGACCGTGTTCGAAGGGCATTCCAACAGTCTGACCTTGCGACGCGCTGTTCGACGCGCTGTTCGACGCGTTGTTCGACGCGTTGTTCGACGCGCCGGCCCCTCCGGCCCCCGGGAGCATGCAGGGCCGCGATCTCGAATCGAACATGTGTGCGGACATCGGCGTCGGTCGCTACAGTCCGAGGGATGGCAATTGCATGTGCGTACTGCAAAGGTGAACATGATTTGCCCGTCCAGGTACGCCAGTGCTGGGCCGACAACGGCGAGCAAGAGGTGCCCGTTGCCGACGAAATCCCGTACGCCGATCCTGGCGATGGTGCGAGCTTTCAACCGTCAGATGACGCGCCGCCGCCACCA
>TARA_R110002110_G_scaffold375640_3_pt1 | contig 10235 bp, 8 predicted proteins | sample TARA_R110002110 | Tara Oceans TARA_R110002110 (sample SAMEA4397330) | marine metagenome | biome: Polar Biome; feature: [SRF] surface water layer (ENVO:00010504); material: water (ENVO:00002006), including particulate matter (ENVO:01000060) such as... | depth 5 m
CTGCATTTGAAAAGCTATCTGTCTCGTTAGGATTCACAAATGTTGTTGTGATACCCAATCTCGGTAATGTAACACTCAATAAATTAAAAGTGCCTCCATACAAGCTATTTGAGGCCACAATATGATCTCCTGCACGTAATAATGTAAGCAAGGTAGTTGCAATTGCCGATGTTCCTGAGGCAGTTACTACTGCCGCAATACCACCTTCCAAAGCAGCAAGCCTCTTCTCTAAAATATCGTTAGTAGGATTGTTTATGCGAGTATAAATAAACCCCGGTTCCGATAGGTTAAACAAATTAGCTGCGTGATCGCTATCATTAAAAACATAGCTAGTGGACTGATAAATCGGAACAGCTCGTGTACCTCCGTTTGTCTTGACATCGTGTCCTGCGTGCAACGCGTTGGTTGCGAATTTTTGTGTGCTCATTTTTCTAGTTTTTTGAGTTAATAGACATGTGCTCTTTTTTGCACGATTAAACCAAAAGTCAAAATGCACCTTTCGGTGATTTCTATAGAAAAATGTTATTAAGAATGAGTAGACAATTTTAAAAATTGTCCTTTCGTTATCTATCAGTAATTTTCTGCAAAAGCAGAGAATAGTTGTAGAATGTAGCACCTTCTTTCCAGTGAAAGGGTTGCTAAGGCTTCATAGGGTCTTATCCCTCCGCCTTTCTTGATAACATTTCAATAAAGTTTTGAACTTTGTAAGTGTAAATATTCAATTATAAAAAGTTAAAAACCAAATATATTTTCATAAATATTTAATATTTATTTTTTTTGCTTCGTATTTTGAGTTAGATATTTACCCCTAACAATTTGACCTACAGGGGTATTACCTATTTTACTTTCAAGCCAAGAAATAATGTCCAAATAAAGAAACGCACGGCCTTCAAATGGGTGATTCTCAAATTCTTTCAGTTTTACGTGTAATTTTTTAAACGCTTTTATGATATCTTGAGGATAAATATCTTGGAGGCCCTTAATAAATTTTATCATCTCTTTTTGCACTTCATGCAAGTCATTCATTTTTAATAAAAAATGATAAGTGCTTTTTAAAAGTGACTGTAGATGGTAGTCCTGACCCGCCTCATAATGTGCTACCAGATTCAAAACACGCGAGAAACAAAGTAAATCCTCCCTCATGGAAAGTGACTTGTTGGAAATTATTTTACTTAAGTACCCAATACACTTTTCGTTTTGCCCTGCCCCAAAATGCATACAGGCAAATTTATAGTAAAACGACATGATATGATGCTCATCAATTCGACTGTTATACTCTTTAAACTGTGCTTCAATCTTAGGGATCACAAGCAATCCTTCATCAAAGCTACCATCCATAAAGTATAGATTAACTTTATTCGTACTCAAGTATAAGAACGAAAGGGCATTGACATTTTCATCTTTCGGAAATGATTCTTTCTGAATGATTAATTCAAACTTCTCAAAATTTTCCTTGAACTTATCTCTATTCCTAATGAGAAAAAGTGACTCCAGAAGATAGTTATTGCCCTTCAGGTAAAAGACTGGGTTGAGGTTTATCATCGTTGGGAATTGATAAAATAGACTCACCCATTTCAATGAGTATTTATAACAATTTAGAAAATCCTGAAGCAGAAAACTATACCACAAATATGCCTTAAACAACCATAATTTTTCTCTAAAACCAAGCTCCTCAATTTTGTACTTCGGAAGGTGTTTGTTAAAATAACTAGAAACCCATTCGCTTTCTTCGGCACTTTTCACATAACCAGTTTTCAGAAATATCCCATATAGCTGAAGCGATAAATTAGATAATTTACTGGCAATTACATTCGCAGCACTTAGCTCCTTTGCCTGCATTGTTAGCTCATCTGCTCGCCCCTGAATACTTCTTGTAATATACTGAGATTCAATTATTTTTTCTAATTCAACTATTTCAAAGGCAAGGTTTTTTTCCTCATTCTGAATGGCAATTTCCTTTGATTTATCCAGAAGTCTTAAACTCTGTTTATACAAACCTTTGTGATATAAAATAGAAGCAAAGTCAAGCTGTTCCCGGATTTGAGATCGAATATTTTGATGGGAAGGATTTAACTTAAGACTCACTAATATTTGACGATACAAATGCGCTTTAATGTTTGCAAGCTGACTCTTTTTTACGATTCCAAATTTTAGAATTTGCGCTTCGTCATAGACTTTAAGTTTATCTAAAATTGTAAATAAATTTAAAAACTTAGAATCAGTATTTACCCCCAAGCGACCTACGTAAAGCTTAAACTGTCTTTTTTCAGACTTGGTCAGGGATTTTATGAGTAAAAACAAATTATCTTTTTGATCCTTAGTCATAATATGATTTTCTTTATCATAATTTTGATTTTCAGCGTTTTAAACAATAAATTTAGCCGTTAAGCATCGTAAATATGGAAATAATGGGCAACGCTAATAAGAATCCAAATTATACATTCGTAACTCAATAAGAAAATATTATTTGATAAATGTTGAATTCTGAAGTCAAAATTTTTGATACTACCTTAAGAGATGGAGAACAAGTTCCAGGTTGTAAGTTAAATACAGAGCAAAAGTTAATTATTGCTGAACAACTTGAGGTGCTCGGCGTTGATGTGATTGAAGCTGGGTTTCCAGTTTCTAGTCCTGGCGACTTCAAGTCGGTCCAAGAAATTTCTAAAATTATTAAAAATACCACCGTTTGCGGACTAACACGCGCAGTGAAAAACGACATTAAAGTTGCTGCAGAAGCTTTGGAATTCGCCAAACACCCTAGAATACATACAGGAATTGGAACTTCTGACTCACATATTAAATATAAATTTAATCTAACAAGAGATCAAATTATAGAGCGTGCAATTGAGGCAGTGAGTTATGCTAAATCTTTTGTAGAAGATGTAGAGTTTTACGCAGAAGACGCCGGCAGAACCGATAATTTTTATTTAGCAAGAGTCTGCGAAGCAGCAATTAAAGCGGGAGCTACCGTACTAAATATTCCAGATACAACTGGATACTGTTTACCTAGTGAATATGGCGCCAAAATTAAATACCTATATGAAAATGTAAAAGGTATTGAAAAGGCAATATTGTCCTGCCATTGTCATAACGATTTGGGGCTAGCAACTGCAAATTCAATTGAGGGAGTTATTAACGGGGCTCGCCAAATTGAATGCACTATAAATGGTATTGGTGAACGTGCTGGAAACACTGCCTTAGAGGAAGTTGTGATGATACTAAAACAGCACCCTTACCTTAATCTCGACACCAATATTAAGACTCAAAACTTGTATGGATTGAGTCAGCTCGTTTCAGAGCATATGGGGATTTATACCCAACCAAATAAGGCCATCGTTGGCGCTAATGCCTTCTCACATAGTTCTGGAATCCACCAAGACGGTGTAATTAAGCAAAGGGAAACCTACGAAATAATCGATCCAAAAGACGTTGGTGTATCAACCTCAAATATTGTTCTTACGGCAAGAAGCGGGAGAGCAGCTTTAGCGTATAGGGCGAAAAATGTTGGTTATGAATTAACCAAATTGCAATTAGATGAAGTCTACACAAACTTCCTGACTTTCGCAGATCGAAAAAAAGAAATTAAAGATAACGATATTCACGAGATTATTGAGACTAGTCGTGTATATCAAGAAATTATTTCAGCCTAAATGAAGAAGACATTATTTGACAAAGTCTGGGATGCACATGTGGTCGATTCGATTGAGAATGGACCGCAAGTTTTATATATAGACAAACATTTAATACACGAAGTAACGAGCCCACAGGCATTTAGAGAACTTGAAGATCGAGGGATTCCTATTCTGCGTCCCGAGCAAATAGTTGCCACCGCAGATCACAATACACCAACCACAAACCAACATCTACCCATTAAAGATGCATTGTCTAGGAATCAGCTAAATGAGTTATCAGCTAACTGCACTAAAAACGGTATTACACTTTACGAACTAGGCCATAAAAATAATGGAATCGTTCACGTAATAGCACCAGAATTAGGCATTACACAACCAGGAATGACCATCGTTTGCGGAGACAGCCATACCTCTACTCACGGAGCATTTGGAGCCATTGCTTTTGGAATAGGAACAAGTCAGGTGGCACAGGTTTTTGCAAGTCAGTGCTTATTACTTGAAAAACCTAAGAGCTTGCGAGTTACTGTAAATGGGACCCTGAGAAATGGGGTGCTTCCAAAAGACGTGATACTTTATATCATCGCAAAACTAGGCACAAATGCAGGGACTGGTTATTTCTGTGAATATGCTGGTGATGTTTTCGAAAACATGTCCATGGAAGGAAGAATGACAGTATGTAATATGAGTATTGAGATGGGTGCAAGAGGAGGGATGATTGCGCCAGATGACATTACATTTGAATATGTTAAAGGCAGAGAATTTGCTCCAGAAGGAACTGAATTCGACAAAAAAGTTAGCTTTTGGAAAACACTTCCTTCAGATGAAGGAGCAAAATTTGACCAAGAATATTACTTTGATGCGGCAGATATTGAACCCATGATTACCTACGGTACAAACCCCGGAATGGGGATTAAAATTACAGGAAATATCCCAAAAAATAGTACAGATGATTCAACGAAAAAGTCCTTAGCATACATGGGATTCGAACAAGGAGAATCTCTTATTAACAAACCGATCAATTTTGTGTTTATAGGGAGTTGTACTAATTCGAGAATAGAAGATTTCAGGACCGCAGCAGGGTTTATAAAAGGAAAGCGAAAAGCAGCAAATGTAACTGCTTGGCTTGTCCCTGGAAGTAAAAAAGTTGAATCTCAAATCATTGATGAAGGACTAAGAGATATTTTTGAAGAAGCCGGATTCGAATTACGACAACCGGGATGCTCTGCCTGCCTAGCGATGAATGATGATAAAATACCACAGGGAGAATACTGTGTTTCAACATCAAACAGAAATTTTGAAGGTCGACAAGGTCAGGGATCTAGAACCATTTTAGCGAGTCCGCTTGTGGCAGCAGCTACTGCTATTGAGGGAAGAATAATTGACATAACCAAACACCTCAACTAGATGAAAAAATTTACAACGCTTGTATCTTCAGCGGTTTTATTGGTGAATGAGAATATAGATACAGATCAAATTATTCCCGCACGTTTCTTAAAGGCCACCAATAGAGATGGTTTTGGAATTAATTTATTCAGGGATTGGAAGTTTCAGAAAAATGGAGACCTCAACAAGGAGTTTGCACTTAATAATCTAAAATATTCAGGAAGCATCTTGGTATCAGGAAATAACTTTGGATGCGGCTCAAGCCGAGAACATGCTGCATGGGCCTTATCCGATTATGGGTTTAAAGTAATCGTTTCAAGTTTCTTTGCCGATATTTTTAAGGGCAATGCGCTTAATAACGGATTGTTACCCGTGCAAGTTTCAGAAGTATTTCTGAAAGATTTATTTCAGAAAATAAAGGATAACCCAAAAACAGAAATAGAGGTTAATTTAATCGACCAAAAAATTTCCATCAAGGATTCGAACCTTTCCGAAGAATTTGAGATTGACGCATATAAAAAAACCTGCCTATTAAATGGTTATGATGACATAGACTTTTTAGTTGCCAGTATAAATAAAATAAAAGCGTTTGAAGCGCAACAATTACACTAAAATGAAATTAAACATTACAGTTTTACCGGGGGACGGAATTGGCCCTGAAGTTACCGCCGAAGCGATAAAGGTTTTACGAGCTATCGCTGCCGAATTCAATCACATATTAAGTTTTAAGTATGGGTTAATGGGTGCCGAGGCAATTGATGCCACGGGTTCTCCACTACCAAAGGAAACATTGAACTTATGTAAGTCGAGCGATGCAATCCTCTTCGGTGCGATTGGCGATCCAAAGTATGATAATGATCCATCTGCAAAAGTGAGACCAGAGCAAGGATTACTAGAACTGCGAAAGTCTTTGGGGTTATTTGCAAATATTCGACCTGTAGTCGCCTATGAAAACCTACTTGACAAATCACCGCTGAAGCGCGAAAATATTCAAGGTACAGACATCAGTATTTACCGTGAACTTACTGGCGGAATATATTTTGGTGAAAAGAAGCTAAGCGAAGATGGAAATACCGCTTCAGACCTATGTGAGTATTCGAGAAAGGAAATTGAACGCATTTCACATCTAGCCTTCAAGGCTGCTCAATCACGTAAGAGGAAAGTTACCTTAGTAGACAAAGCCAACGTTCTAGAGAGCTCAAGATTATGGAGAAAAGTAGTTACAGAAATAGGCGAGAAGTACGAGGATGTTGAACTTGAATTCCTTTTCGTTGATAATGCCGCGATGCAACTAATATTAAACCCAAGACAATTCGATGTAATCCTTACTGAAAATATGTTCGGTGATATAATATCAGACGAAGCGAGTGTTATTGGAGGTTCAATTGGTTTATTGGCTTCAGCATCCATAGGTAATAAATACGCCTTATTTGAACCAATACATGGCTCCTACCCACAGGCTAAGAACAAAAATATTGCAAATCCGATTGCATCAATATTATCGGCAGCGATGCTATTAGATCATTTTGGTCTAACTACGGAAGCAAATTTAATTAGAGAAGCAGTTGAAAAATCTCTTGAACTTGGAATCACGACTCCAGATTTAAATTCTTCTAACATTGAAGTAACGACCTCTAATGTAGGAGATTTTATAGAAGATTTTATAGCTAATCCGGAGGATAGTAATATGAATTTCAACAATATCCATATGGGCCAGTCCACAATAATTTAGTTAATAGCTGTTTATATTGATTAAGTGGTCCTGATTTTATCAGGACCACTTAATCTTGTGGGCACATAATTTTTAATCTAAAGCCTTCAAAAACTTATTTTTTATTTCATCCAAACACAAATTATGGACACTTCCCTTATGTGTGTGTTTCTTGGATCTATCTGCCTTATAAATATCTTCCTGAATTTGTTTCCCAATAGTTTTATAAGCCTCCCTAAATGAAGTTCCCTCCTCAACCAGGTTATTAATACTATCTACAGTAAATAAATATTGATATTTTTCATCGGTTAAATCAATGTCCTTAACAATCACTTGCTGTATTGAATAATTGAAGATATCCAGAATATCTTTTACATCTTCAAACGCATTAATCATACTTTCCTTTAATAATTGAAAATCTCTATGATAACCACTTGGCAAGTTATTCGTAATCAATAGCATTTCTGTATGTAAAGCTTGAATTTTATTGCACTTGCCTCTTATCAATTCAAACACATCAGGATTCTTTTTATGTGGCATAATACTACTTCCTGTGGTTAGTTCATCCGGAAACGATATAAAGTCGAAATTCTGACTATTATAAAGACAAATATCCATTGCAAATTTTGACATTGTACTGCATAAACTACCCAAAGCTGCTGCCAATATCCGTTCGTTCTTCCCTCTAGCCATTTGAGCCGCAACAACGTTAAACTTGAGGGTAGAAAAGCCCAGCTCTGAAGTTGTATAATCCCTGTCAATTGGAAACGAACTTCCATAACCCGCTGCAGAGCCCAACGGATTTTGATCTACAATTTTCAGCGCAGCATTCAAAATATGTACATCGTCAATTAAAGACTCTGCATAGGCCGAGAACCACATGCCAAACGAAGATGGCATAGCTACCTGCAAATGTGTATATCCAGGAAGGTCTTTATCCTTATGCTGTTCTGCAAGTTGAAGAAGGGTATCGAAAAAAGTGTAAACCTTGTTCTTTAATTGCCCTAAATTATCTTTATAATAGAGCTGTAACGCCACTAAAACTTGATCATTTCTCGAACGAGCGGTATGTATTTTTTTTCCCGTTTCACCAAGAGTCTCGATAAGATGCCCTTCAATTTTTGAATGAATATCTTCATATATAGCTTCAATGGTAAAAGTTCCATTCTCAATCTGGTCCTCTAATTGTTCAAGCCCGCTTTCGATCTGCTGCAATTCCTGAGCAGTTAGAAGATTAACTTTTGCTAACATTCTAGCATGTGCCCTAGATGCTATTAAATCGTATCTGGCTATTTTCAAGTCCAATTCACGGTCGTTCCCTACGGTAAATGCTTCAATTTTCTTATCTATTGATACTCCCTTTTCCCAAAGTTTCATATTAATTCCTTCGAAGGCAGAAACCTCTGCCCTCATTATTTAGTTAAACTTTTTATCCTTTGTCATTCCTGCCTGTTTAACTGTCGCTCAAGATAAACTGCAGCAGAAATCTATATTAAATCGCATTCTTTTTGTGTCTTCCTGCCTTCTCAGAAATCACAGAATTACGAAATAAGCACTTTATTTAATAATTCAATATAAATAGCAACCCCTTCTTTAATTTCATCAATAAAAATAAATTCGTCTGCCGTGTGCGAACGCAAACTGTCGCCCGGACCTAATTTGAGTGAGGGACAGGATAAAACTGCTTGATCGGACAAAGTGGGAGAACCGTAAGTCTTTCTACCCATTTCAATTCCAGCTTCAACCAAAGGATGCCTAATTGGAATAAATGACGAATTCAAACGAAGGCTCCGAGCTTTAATACTCGAGCAGGGAGATTTCCTTTCTAGAATATCAGCTATTTCCTGATTCGTGTAATTGTCATTTACTCGAACATCAATGACCAACTCAACTTCTGCAGGTACTGCATTATGCTGTTTTCCAGCACTTAATTGTGTAACGGTCATTTTTACATCTCCCAATATCGGGGATTTTCTATCGAATTTATACTCCTGAAACCAATTTAAAACCGGAATGGTATTATAAATAGCATTGTCATTATTTGGATGTGCGGCATGTCCTGGAGTTCCTTTTACTATCGCGTCAAAAACAACTAAACCCTTTTCTGCAATTGCGAGATTCATAAGTGTCGGCTCACCTATTATCGCAACGTCAATTTTCGGAATAATATCCAGCATACTATTTAATCCATTTTCTCCACTATTCTCCTCTTCAGCAGATGCAACAAGGATCAAATTATAATCGAGATTTTTCCTCTTGTAAAAATAAGTAAATGTTGCAATCAGAGACACCAAACACCCACCAGCATCGTTACTCCCCAGCCCATATAACTTTCCCTCTTCTTCTATAGCCGTAAATGGATCTTTAGTATATCCCTTATTTGGTTTGACCGTATCATGATGAGAATTTAATAACATGCAAGGCTTACCTTCAGCAAAATATTTGTTTGTTGCCCAGATATTATTTTTAGTCCTCTTAAAAGGGATTTTATACTCTGTAAACCAATTTTCTATTACTGCTGCTGTGTTTTCCTCTTCGGAAGAAAACGATGGAATTACGATCAAGTTTTTGAGTAACTCAATAGCTTTATTCGTGAGCTTTAGTTCTTTCATCATTGCTGTATTGTAGTGAATTTAGATTTTAAATTGAAAAGCATTTCTGATTTTCCAATGCAAACTTTTTTTACTTTCCTATGAATCGCATGAAAACAGTTGTTTAGTTTAGGCAACATACCGTCTGAAATTATCTGGTCTTCAAGAAGGGATTGATAGCTCGCGGAGTTTATCACTTCTATAACCGAAGCATCATCGTGTAGATCCTTTAAAACTCCGGTTTTTTCGAAACAGTAATATAGTTCTGTTTCAAAATATGCAGCAAATCCTATTGCCAATTCCGAAGCAATTGTATCTGCATTTGTATTCAATAGTTGCCCGTTACCATCGTGTGTGATAGCTGAGAATACAGGTGTAATATTCGACTTCAAAAGTAATTGAAGGGTTTCTGTATTCACTTCTGAAACATCCCCAACAAAACCATAATCAATAGATTCAATTTTTCTTTTTTCTGAAACAATACTGTTGCCGTCTGCACCTGTAAAACCCATTGCATTACATGTATTCGCCTGTAATTTAGCAACGATAGTTTTGTTTATTTTCCCAGCATAAACCATAGTGATAACATCCAAATTATCCTGATCTGTAATGCGTCGGCCTTCAATCATTTTGACATCAACCCCCATTTTAGACGCTATTTTTGTCGCTATTTTTCCTCCTCCGTGCACCAATATTTTATGGCAGCTTAATTTTGAAAATTCAAGAAGAAAATTGTCCAAAGCATTGTTATCATCAATAATATTTCCGCCTATTTTTATTATTTTTAAGACTTCCATAGCTATAGATTTTCTAGTATTTTTTTCAAGACTATCTGAGCTGCAAAAGTTCTGTTATTGGCTTGATGAATTACCAATGAATTTTCCCCATCAAGGACTTCGTCTTCAACCACAACATTTC
>TARA_R110002110_G_scaffold65206_3_pt1 | contig 10235 bp, 8 predicted proteins | sample TARA_R110002110 | Tara Oceans TARA_R110002110 (sample SAMEA4397330) | marine metagenome | biome: Polar Biome; feature: [SRF] surface water layer (ENVO:00010504); material: water (ENVO:00002006), including particulate matter (ENVO:01000060) such as... | depth 5 m
AGCTGAAAAACAAGCTGAGACTGAAAGAGTAGAAGCTGAAAAGCAAGCCGACACTTTAGGTGAGAAAGCACCTGAAGAACTAGATGACATAGCACCTGAAGGTTTAGGTGACAGTGGATCTGATAACTTAACTGGAAGCACGACTACATCACCCATCAACTCTGATACTAGCTTAGACTTAAGAACTTTACCTACTGAAAACACAACCGATGGTGGTAAAGAGACACCTGAAACAAAAATACAGGCTAGTGACGTAATTGGAGACGCATCTGCGGAAGGTGTAGATGCCCTATTAACCACTCCGCCAGAAGCATTAGATGGTGGTTCTTTATCAAGTCCACCAGAAGCCTTAATGGGTAGCGGCGAAGATCTGTCACTTCCTCCCACGGCAGATGCGAGCAGTGGCTGGAGCGTCCTCGGTCAAGTATATGATTATTTTTCTTAATAAAAATTTTTAATATTTCCCCTAACCCAAGGATGGGACCCGGCAATCTCCCCAGATTGCCTTCTGCCCGCCCAATTTATTGCGCGGGCTTTTTTTTATTTTGAAAACAATAATGGGAATACCCATTGGACCTAACCTAGCGCTCTGCTCCACTTTCTATCTTAAAATGCTGAGCATAATCTAAAAAAACAGAAAAAAAGAGCCAACACATTAATCTATATTATATTTTAAGATCTCAAGCTCGGCTTTGTCTTCTTTTGTGGCCGCTCATTGACCACATGAAATGGCACCCGATAATGCTTATTTTGCGTATCAATATTTAATACCGCTTGCCACACCATTTCCTCTTGTACACATGTCGGTAAAATAGTTTGCACGGTGTAAATGCCATTCTTTCTAGGCTGCAAGTTATAGGTAAACTCCCCCATATTCATGTCTTTGCCTTTAAAATTAATTTGCATTTTTTCAACTGGAATACGTTGCGTTTTGACTTCTAATACAATAGAAGTTAATACAGGCATATTGGTCGGATTAATTTGCAATGTAATAATTTCGCCTGAGGTCAACTCAGAAACACAAGGGCCTCTTCTTAAATCACAGTGATTCATAGGCACTTCGACTCGCTCTATACGCTGCCATCTAAAATATAAAAAAGTCACCGCGACAATAGCCGAGACAAAGAAAGCCCAATAGGCTATCTTCAAAAAATTATTAAAAATACTTCGATACATTCTTTTATCTTCAATCCCAGTTTAAACGACAACTGCTGTCTCCCCCTCTTTGTGCTAAATAAACAAAGAGGGGAAAGTACTATCTTACATTCGGGTTTAATTCACCACTTAAATACCGTTCTGCCATATATTCAAGCATAATAGGCTTGATCTTATCTGCATGGCCACTAGTGCCAAACGCATTATAACGCGCAATACAAATTTCTTTCATTGCTTGCGTCGCTTGGCTTAAATATTTTCTAGGATCAAATTCAGTTTGGTTTTGAGCAAAGAAACGCCTTAATGTGCCAGTCACTGCCAAACGTAAATCTGTATCAATATTAATTTTGCGCACACCATGCTTAATACCTTCTTGAATCTCTTCAACCGGCACACCATAAGTTTCCCCTAAGTCACCACCAAACTCATTGATCATCTTCAACCACTCCTGTGGCACAGAAGATGAGCCATGCATGACTAAGTGGGTATTAGGAATACGCGCATGAATGGCTTTAATGCGTTCAATCGCTAATACATCACCGGTAGGTGGCCTGCTAAATTTATAAGCACCATGACTGGTACCAATAGCAATAGCCAAAGCATCTACTTGAGTCGCATCAACAAAACGTGCCGCTTCATCAGGATCAGTTAATAACATATCCTGAGTGAGAACGCCTTCCGCACCGCTACCATCTTCCTTGCCTGCCGTCCCTGTTTCCAATGAACCCAAACAGCCCAATTCACCTTCCACAGATACACCACACGCATGCGCCATATCAACCGTTCTTCTTGTCACATCAACATTATATTGAAAGTCAGATGGCGTTTTCATATCTTCATGCAAAGACCCGTCCATCATGACAGATGAAAATCCAAACTGAATAGAACGTTGACATACCGCAGGCGACGCACCATGATCTTGATGCATACAAACTGGAATATGAGGAAACTCTTCTATTGCCGCTTCAATCATGTGCTTTAAAAACCTAGGACCCGCGTACTTTCTTGCTCCCGCAGAGGCCTGCACAATCACAGGGCTATTCGTCGCGTCTGCTGCCTCCATAATGGCGCGCATTTGCTCTAAGTTATTAACATTAAATGCAGGCACACCATATTGATGTTCTGCTGCATGATCGAGTAATTGACGTAACGAAATTAAAGCCATGTATTACCTCCAGGTTATTACGTATTAATTTTTTTCGCTTCTAAAATTTTCAGAGTATTGGTATGCCCACCCACACCCACAATGTTACCTTTGGTGACTAAAACCTTATCACCCTCTAAGAGAATATCCATTTGAATCAGCTTATCTAAAACATACTTAGAAATTTCCCAATTTTCATATTGTGTGACATCGAAATAGACAGGGTGTACACCACGATATAGCGTCATCCGCCCACATGCCTGTTCATTTCGACTCAAGCCATAAATTGGAATGCTTGATCGAATACGAGACATCCACAATGGTGTCGAGCCTGATTCTGTTAAACAAACAATTGCTTTTATATCTAGATGATTAGCAACATACATTGATGCCATCGCGATCGCTTCATCATGTCGACCAAACCGCGTTTCAATTCGATGCCCAGAAATTGTGGTAATCAGTTGTCTTTCCGCTGCTTTACAAATTTCAGTTAACATAGCAACCACTTTGATAGGATAATCGCCTGTTGCTGTTTCTGCCGACAACATCACCGCATCTGTGCCATCTAAAATGGCGTTTGCCACATCAGATACCTCTGCTCGAGTGGGAATGGGATTGGTTATCATTGACTCCATCATTTGTGTTGCCGTAATAACCGCTTTATCAGATAAAGTGGCTCGATTGATGATGTATTTTTGTATGGCTGGTAACTCAGCATACCCAACTTCTACACCTAAATCACCTCTGGCCACCATAACCGCATCAGCCGCCTCAATGATTTCATCTATATTTTCAACCGCTTCAGAACGCTCAATTTTTGCCACCAAATTAGCCGGGCTGTTTTGTGCTTTTAATAAAGACTTTGCATACTTAATATCTTCTGCATCTTTAGGAAAAGATAAGGCAACATAGTCTATGGGTAATTTTCCAATGGCCATAATGTCTGCTTTATCTTTTTCCGTTAAACTAGCCAAAGATAAACCACCGCCCTTTTTGTTCAATCCTTTATAGGGTAGTAATATACCTGAACAATTTGCACGGCATATCACTTTATTCCCTATAATGTCTTTCACAACCAAACTAATACGGCCATCATCTAACAATAACTCGGCACCCGGCAATACTTCTTTAGGCAAATTAGGATGGTTAACCCCTATGCACGCAGCGGTACCTTCACCTTTATATGTCGGATCGAGTACAAGCGTATCCCCCTCATGTAGCGTAATATATTTCTCAGCTAATCTCTGTATTCGAATCTTAGGACCTTGTAAGTCGACCAAAATACCGACGATACAATTTAATTCCTGCCCACATTCTTTTGCTAGTAAAATTTGTGCTTGCTGCTCTTCCGTTGTGCCATGAGACAAATTAATTCTCAGTATATTCGCACCTGCTGAAATCAGCTCCTTAATTTTTTGCTTATCTTTAGTAGCGGGCCCTAAAGTGGTAATTATTTTGGTACGTCGCATATCTCTCATGGTGCCACATCAACTGTAGAATCTATACTGTCGTGCCTTTCTAAAGCCACCAATGCAGGTAAAGGCTTAGCTTCTAATAATTGTAAGAAAGCACCACCACCAGTAGACAATACAGAAACTTTCTCTTGAATTTTAAATTGTTCAATCGCTGCCAGTGTCTCTCCGCCGCCGGCAATAGAATAGGCAGTAGAATCAGCAATCGCTTGGCTCAAAGCCTCGGTTCCTGCCGAAAACTGTGGCTTTTCGAACACGCCCATAGGACCATTCCAAACAATGGTTTTTGCATCTAACAAAAGCTTAGATAAGGATTTTTGGGACTGAGGACCAATATCAAAAATTTGATCTGATGCGGATATTTGGGTGACTAATTTATGCTCTACATTTGCTGCATCCATATTGTCAGCCACAATCACATCTTCTGGCAGCCATATCGTTTTATTTAAATCTTGCGCGGTTTGTAAAATTCTTTCTGCTGTCGCAACTAGCTCAGGCTCAATTCTGGATTGTCCAACAAAAATACCTTTTGCTTTTAAAAAAGTATTTGCAATGGCACCACCCACAACCAACGTATCAACTTTATCAATTAAATTTAAAAGCACTTCTAGTTTACTCGAAACTTTTCCGCCGCCTACAACCGCGACCCATGGTCGTTTAGGACACTCTAGTGCCTGATTTAATGCGGCCAGCTCTTTTGCAAACAAAGGCCCCATACAGACAACAGGACTCTGTGCTATCACACCGGTTGTAGAAGCATGATCTCGATGGCTCACTGCAAAAGCATCCATCATAAATATATCACACAAGGCAGCATACCGCTTAGCCAACCCCGGATCATTCTCAGACTCGCCCTTATAAAAACGTACATTCTCTAACATGGCAACCCCCCCTGCTTCTAAAGCAGGAGGGGTATCAGACAAAGAAAATACCGGAACTGTTTTCTGAAGATATTGTCCTAATCTATCGGCAACGATTTGCAATGAAAAATCTGGGTCCTCACCTTTGGGGCGACCTAAATGAGACATAACTATCACTTTTGCACGCTTTTCAATTAAAAATCGAATGGTACTCAGTGCCGCACTAATTCGAACATCACTTAATATACCATTCTTATCAAATGGTACATTTAGATCTTCTCGCAATAATACGGTACGATTTTCAAAATTAATTTGTTTGATTGTATTCATATTTGCTTACATACTGTCCCTGTGGATTAAGACCTAATCAGTCGCTAACATCATCGCTTGGGCTGTATCTAACATACGATTAGAGAAACCCCACTCATTGTCATACCAGGAAAATACCTTCACCAAATTACCAATCACTCGTGTTTGTGTTGCATCAAAAACAGAGGAAGCCGGGTTATGATTAAAATCAATAGAAACCAAAGGCGCGTTGTTGTACGCTAAAACACTTTTAAGTTCACCCTCTGCGGCTTCTTGCAATAACGCGTTAATTTTTTCAGCAGATGTTTCTCTTTCTACGGTTAATGTTAAATCCACTGCAGATACATTAATGGTTGGTACTCGAACGGCAAAACCGTCCAACTTGCCTTTCAAGGCAGGCAACACTAACCCTACCGCTTTTGCAGCCCCTGTACTGGTTGGAATCATAGAGTGTGTTGCAGAGCGAGCACGACGCAGATCTGTGTGATAAACATCCGTGAGAACCTGGTCGTTGGTATATGCATGAATTGTCGTCATTAAACCACTAATAATACCTAACTTCTCATGCAGCGGTTTCACTAAAGGTGCCAAGCAATTTGTTGTACAAGAGGCATTAGATACAATACGGTCATTTGCTTTGAGCATTTGATGGTTTACACCATATACAATTGTGGCATCGACATCCGTACCTGCAGGTGCTGAAATCAAAACTTTTTTAGCGCCTGCCTCTAAATGTGCGCTGGCTTTTTCGCGGCTTGCGAATACACCCGTACACTCTAAAACAATATCAACGCCTAATTTTCCCCATGGTATATTGGCAGGATTACGCTCAGAAAACATTTGAATTTCTTGACCATCGATAATTAAGCAACCATCATCTCCAACAGTCACATCTAATGGGAATTTACCATGTGTTGTATCATACTGCGTCAGATGCGCATTAATTTTAGAATCGCCCAAATCATTAATCGCCACAATTTGCATATCATTTTGACGACTGGATTCATATAAAGCCCGAAGAACATTACGACCAATACGACCATATCCATTAATTGCTATTTTCATTGTCATGTTAATCTTTTCCTCTTTAATTTATATTAGAGTTTCAACTGTCTTTTGTATTTTTTCTGCAGTAAAACCAAATAGTTCAAATAATTTCTCAGCAGGCGCCGACTCCCCAAAGCTATCAAGTCCAATCACTTTACCCTGTAAGCCAGTATACTTATACCAGCTCATACTTGAGCCTGCTTCTACAGCAACCCTTTTTATGATTTCAGGTGGCAAAACTTGATCTTGATATGCCTGATCTTGCGCTTCGAAAGCTTCCATGCATGGCATAGAAACAACTCGCACCCCGACGCCATTTTCTTCTAATTTCTTCGCTGCCTCAATACATAAACTCACTTCTGAGCCTGTCGCCATTAAAATCACTTTAGCCGTATTTTTACTTTCATATAAAACATAAGCCCCCTTGCGTATTTGAGCCAGTTGGCTTTCGTTTCGAGATTGCGCAGGCATGCCTTGCCTAGACAAAATTAATACACTAGGCCCTTGAAATTGTATCGCCTGTTCCCAAGAAATAATCGTCTCTACCTCGTCGCAAGGGCGCCAATTATAAGTTCCAGGCATCGCTCGTAATGTACTTATGTGCTCAATAGGTTGATGGGTTGGGCCATCTTCTCCCAGCCCTATTGAATCGTGAGATAATACATAAATACACCGCTGCTTCATCAGGGCACTCAATCGTACTGCATTTCGACCATAGTCTACAAAAGTTAAAAATGTACCACCATAGGGTAAAAATCCACCATATAACGACAAACCATTCATCATGGTAAACATACCAAATTCACGTACACCGTAATGCAAGTAATTGCCCTGTAGATGGCCTGGCTTAATAATATCGACATCAGACCATGCTGTTAAATTTGAACCTGTTAAATCAGCGGAGCCACCAACAAACTCAGGCAAAAGCGTGCCTATTTGAGATAATACATTATAAGAAGATTTACGAGTGGCTAATTTATTTTGCTCGTTTTGAGCTTTGTGTATCATTTGAGAAATTTTTTCTGCAAAATTTTGCGGTAGTTCTCCCGCCCATCGACGAATAAGCTCTTTCGCTAATACCGGATACTTTGCTTGGTATGCATTAAATAACGTATTCCAGTTTTCTTCTAGTCTCGCACCTTTTTCACGAGCGTCCCAATGCTGTCTATATTCTTCCGGAATCATAAAGGCTGGATATTGCCATTCAAGTTTTTCTTTGGTTAAGGTTATTTCTTCTTCGCCTAATGGCGCACCATGGCTAGAGGCTTTGCCTGCTTTATGAGGCGAGCCAAAACCAATTTCTGTTTTGCATATAATGAGCGTTGGCTTATTTAAATCAGAACGCGCCATGTCCATTGCTTGCTTTAACTGAGAAGCATCATGTCCATCAACAGCCTCTATCACTTGCCAACCATAGGCCTCAAAGCGCTTTGCCGTATCGTCACTAAACCAAGTATCAATTGGCCCATCAATGGAGATGCCGTTGTCATCATATAGTACGATGAGCTTACCTAGCCCTAAAGTACCTGCCAATGAACAGACCTCATGAGACACCCCCTCCATCAAACAACCATCACCACAAAAAGCGTAAGTGTAGTTGTCAATAATATTAAAATCTTTTTGATTAAATTGATTGGCTAGTAACTGTTCACCCAAAGCCATTCCAACAGCATGCCCCAACCCCTGGCCTAAAGGGCCAGTCGTAGTTTCAACGCCCGGCGTTACACCCAATTCTGGATGCCCTGGCGTTTTTGAATGTAATTGCCTAAAATTTTGCAAATCTTCCAGTGCTAAATCATACCCAGATAAATGCAACAAACTATACAGCAGCATAGAACCATGTCCATTAGACAAAACAAAGCGATCTCGATTTTGCCAATTAGGGTTCGCCGGGTTGTGTTGTAAATAATCATTCCATACAACCTCAGCAATATCAGCCATTCCCATCGGGCAACCTGGATGTCCTGAGTTGGCCTTTTGTACGGCATCCATACTAAGTGCTCTAATTGCATTGGCAAGTTGTCGGCGTGAAGGGCTAGGCATGTAGAACCTCTTTATAGTTAACTATCTGAAGGACGGATATAAATTATGCGCGCTAATTATAACACCGCACCCAATACGCCCCTAATTTAAGGGGCATATTGGGGTAGATTTATGGATATTGAATTCTTTATTGATAGGATTAAAATTAGGAGGTAAGCACCCCTGACTCTCAACCCCGTAAATCGGCGAATACGCATGCAAAAGCTATTTAAATAACATTAAATCCATTTTATAGAGCAACCCTGGCTTACGTGCTGCAATTCTGGCCCTTTGCCTGTTTTTGCGACAAGTCGCATAGCGTCAACTAGATCTCTTTTGGTGCCAGGCTTGGCAGGCTGAATACCCGAAGCATCTAAACGGCCTCGATATTGCAATTTTAAGTCTGCAGAGTAACCAAAAAAATCTGGTGTGCATACAGCCCCATAAGCCTTTGCAACATCTTGGGTTTCATCTAGCAAATAAGGAAAAGGAAATTGGTATTGCTTGGAGACTATCTGCATATTTTCAAAATTATCTTCTGGATATGTCTTCACATCATTTGAAGCGATCGCAGCCAAACCAACCCCTTCATTTATTAATAAGTGAGCATCCTTAATCAAGCTTGGTAGGATTGCCTGAACATAAGGGCAATGATTACAAATAAAAGCTATCACCAAACCATTTTCCCCCAAGCAATCTTGCAAACTATATTGCATACCATCTACTGAAGTTAATTTGAAAGGATAGGCAGGTTGACCAAAATCACATATAGGCGTCACAAGTTTTACCATAAAATTCTCAAATCTATTACATTAATTAAAGATTCTGACATAATTATAACCAAAACTTCAAGGCCAAATATCCTCATACCTGTCTAGTAACAAGGGGTATGATCTGGTAGGCTTTGTGGTTGCTGACTCATTCGCTCAAACATAATACGCCTCTGGGCAGAGCCTATGTAGTACTTAAGGACAATAAAAAATACGAGGATGTATCATGGCAAATTCTTACCACCTTTTTACCTCTGAATCTGTGTCTGAAGGACATCCAGATAAAGTCGCGGATCAGATATCTGATGGCATATTAGATGAGATTCTAAAACAAGACCCCAACGCCCGAGTGGCTTGTGAAACCATGGTCAAAACAGGCATGGCTTTAATTGCGGGAGAAATCCGTACAAGTGCCTGGGTCGATATAGAAGCGACAACTAGAAAAATTATTCAAGAGATAGGCTATACGCATGGTGACTTTGGTTTTGACTATGAGTCTTGCGCAGTTCTAAATGCAATTGGCAAACAATCAGACGATATCGCAATAGGCGTAGATGAAGCCTCTGACCATGAGCTCGGAGCAGGTGATCAAGGCTTAATGTTTGGCTTTGCGACTAATGAAACGGATGTCATGATGCCCGCACCTATTGCTTATGCACATCGCTTAGTAAAACGACAAGCACACGTTCGTAAATCAAAAATACTACCCTGGCTCAGACCTGATGCGAAATCACAAGTGACTTTTCAGTACGATGACCAAGGAAAACCTCAACGGGTCGACACGATCGTTTTATCAACCCAGCATGATCCAGATATTCACCATGATAAACTCACAGAAGCCGTCATGGAAGAAATTATAAAGCCTATTATTCCAGCTGAATGGTTAGACCAAGATACACGTTTTCATATAAATCCGACTGGACGCTTTGTGATTGGTGGTCCTCAAGGCGATTGCGGCTTAACAGGTAGAAAAATTATTGTCGATACTTATGGCGGCATGTCTAGACATGGTGGTGGTGCAATGTCAGGGAAAGATGCAACAAAAGTAGATCGATCTGCAGCTTATGCGGCACGCTACGTGGCCAAAAATATTGTGGCAGCAGGCCTTGCGGACAAACTAGAACTACAAGTTTCTTATGCGATTGGTGTTGCTAAACCCACTTCCATTTCAATAGATACTTTTGGTACAGGCAAAGTTTCAGATGATAGAATCATTCAATTAATCAATAAACATTTTGACCTCCGACCTAGAGCCATTATTGATAATTTAGGTCTTCTAGAACCTATTTATCGTCAAACAGCAGCATATGGTCATTTTGGCCGAGATGATCTCGATTTACCGTGGGAAAAAACAGATAAAGTTGAACTACTAAAAGAAGAAGCCAAAATTTCATCGTAACTTCCCCATCTTCTCTACGTCCCGCGGCTTGTCCGCGGGATCTAGTCGCTGGATTCC
>TARA_R110002110_G_scaffold6280_3_pt1 | contig 10234 bp, 21 predicted proteins | sample TARA_R110002110 | Tara Oceans TARA_R110002110 (sample SAMEA4397330) | marine metagenome | biome: Polar Biome; feature: [SRF] surface water layer (ENVO:00010504); material: water (ENVO:00002006), including particulate matter (ENVO:01000060) such as... | depth 5 m
TTACAAGAATTAAAAGAAATATATGAAAAAATTAAAAAAGAATACGACAACCTTTAATGTAATGTTAGCCCATCCTTATGGTAAAAAAGAATTTAATATAGATTCTTTTATACAACCAAAACTAGATGGTATAAGATGCTATATTACAAAAGATGGGGCATTTAGTAGAAACCATAAAGAGTTTAAAACAGTTGAGCATATTAAAAAAGCTCTAGAACCTTTATTTAAAGAAGAACCTCAAATGATATTAGATGGTGAATTATATAACCATCAATTTAAAAACAATTTTAATAAGATAATATCTTTAGTTAGAAAGAAAAATCCAACTAAACAAGAAACAGAGGATGCGGAGAGATATATACAGTTTCACTGGTATGATTATTCTAACTTTAATCATAAAAATGAAGAAGTTGGTGCAAATTTTAGAACTAGAAATATGATTATTGCTGACACAATGATCCAACTTAAATCAAGACACATCATTGATGTACAAACTTATGATGTATCTATACTGGAATCAGCCAAAGAATGGCATAAATATTTTCTTGAGCAAGGATATGAAGGTAGTATAATAAGATTAAATAAACCCTATGAACAAAAAAGAAGTTATAATTTACAAAAATTTAAAGATTTCCACGATGCAGAAGCCAAGATTATTGGCTGGGTGGAAGGTAAGGGCAAAAGAATTGGCACAATCGGGAAGTTTCTTGCACAAGACCCTGACGGTAATAAATTCGGAATGCCAGTAATGGATAAATATGATATAATGGCATGTATGTATGATATCGCCGACTGGTATATAGGTAAAACTGCAACTTTTACTTATTTCCAAAGGACTCCAGCTGGCTCTTATCGTCATCCACTTTTTAAGTGTATAAGAAATTATGAATAAAAAAGATATACATAAGTACTTAATTACCAAGTATATGGGTGGTGGAGCAAATAAACCTCCAGCTAAAAATATTAAATATGAATTACAAAACGGATACGATTTTGGGTATACAAAAGTATTCGGCAAACAAGGTTTAACTATAAAAAAGAAAAATGAGTAAAACAATTAAGATATTAAAAAAAGTAGATATAATTGAAGGCTTTTCTAATCTTGGAAAAAAATTAGTCCATCAAATGGAGAATGAAGTAATTAAGTTTAAAGCTTACAAAATTACGGAACTCCCAAAAGGCTTCGATAAAGATAAAAATCGATGGTTTAATCAAAGCGGTCTAACCTATATAGAAAATTCACGGATATTAAATAAATAAAATATGAAAGGATATAAAATATATAAACATATTATCTATACGAATATATTCGGTATAAAAGATAAAATTAAAAAATCACAAAAAAACCCTAGGCATGTTAATAAAGATAGGAAAATTAAAAATTGATTTTGAAAGTAGGACCTCTAAACACAGAGCCTACTTATTTAATGAAATAATGGAACTTCGAGAAGAAATAGTTGATATTGTTTTATTAGGGGAGGCTAGAAATAGAATCCCTATACATGAATTAAAACTTAAAGCTAAGTTAATTAAAAAATATAGTAGAAGACTTAAATTATTAAATACATGAAAAATTTTAATAGAAAAATTTACAGTTTAAATAATCAATGGCTAAATACTCTTAATACAAAATCCCAGGCCGGTATCCCAATAGAATATTGGAAAATGTCTCATAAAATTGCTAATTCTTTTTCAAAAGAATATGCTGCAATTGGAATAATGAATATAAATGATCTTAGCCAAGAAGGAATATATGCTTTATTAAGATCTTGGCGAAAAATAGATTGGAATTATATTGGAAAATTAAATTCACAATTAGATAAAAATAAAGCTATTAGCAAATTTCTTTCTATTAGTATAAAAGGATTAGTAGGTGATCAAATAAAGATGAATATAGATGGGTCAGGAAAACCTATTAAAGGTATTTGGAATAATGAAGATAAAAAACGCTATTCTACTGGATTTGGGTTTATATCAGTATTATTCCCACATTGGTTTGACTCTGATGCGTTATCTATTATTGAAGATGAAGTTTATGATTATGATTATGACAAACTTGGTGAATATTTAGATGGATGGTTAGAAAAATATTCTCCTAAATATCATTTAATGATTAAAATGTTTTTTGGATTAGATGATATATACTCAAGACCTAAAAAAATGCGCGATATAGCGATCTTTTTTGGTATTAAAGTAGAAACTATAAGGAAACAAAAACAAAGGCTCTTAAACAAGCTTAAAAGGAACGAGGATGCACTTAATGAACTTGCTTTCTTCGTATCAACTAACGGAATTAAATCTCAGTCCAAAGTTTATGACTGGGCAGCTGTTAATTTGAAAATTTATCAAGATTAAGGTCCCTATTAACAAAAATTGCACTATAATATTATGTACAACTTTAAAACTAACTACAAAAGTTGCTTATCAGCAACAGACGAATTTCAATACATTAGAGTATCAGATAAAGTTCCTAGTGTATTTAAAGAGAATGCTCCTCGTGAAAAGAAAGCAAATTATACACTTAATAATAAAATAGCGATCTCATCGGGTAAGCATCTATATATTAATAAGAATAGATTATCCGGTAAAGGGGTAGACAGAAATAAAAAGATATATAATACATTGGAATTAAGTACTAATGCTGCATTTACTACATTTGGTAAATTAGATAACTGGCAAAAAGGCCGAGTATTTAAAAAAGATGGTATTATTTATGATTTATTAAATTAAATATAATTATATATGAACATTCGAGAAAAATTAAGTAAAATCCAATATGAATTTAAAGCTAAAAAATCTAGATTTAATTCATTCGGTAAGTATAATTTTCGCTCAGCAGAAGATATACTAGAGGCTTTAAAGCCCATAAATAAAAAATATAACGTATACTTCACAGTTGTAGAGAAGCTGGTATATAGTGGTAATGGAGAATTTCCTATACTACAAACGACAGCGTCAATTCTAGATAACGAATCTGAAGAAAAAGAGCATGCTATAGCTCTCGTAGGTGTAGATTTAGCTCAAAAGGGTATGCAAATGCCTCAAAGATTTGGAGCTGCATCTTCATATGGTAAAAAATATGCATTAGGTAACCTTCTTTTAATAGATGATACTGCAGATGCAGATGCTACTAATACTCATAATAAAACTAATGTAGTATCTTCGAAAGATTTCCAAAAAATAAACAACACTAAACCAATCATTAATAAAGATAATATAGGTCAAGCTAAAAAATTCTTATCTAATGGAGGCTTAATGAAGACCCTCCAAGATAAATATGAAATAGAAGCCACTACATTAGAACAATTAATTAATGAATAAAAAAGAAATACTTGAACAGTTAAAGGATGATGAGAAGTATTATGGGGAATTTGGAAAACAGTTTCTTTCTAATAGTGATATCCAAGCATTACTTACTAATCCTTTAAACTTTAAAAAACCGTATCCTCCTAACCCGGCTTTTATTGTAGGAGGATATTTTCATACATCTATTCTTGAACCAAATAAGCTTGAAAAATACAAAATTATCAAGTCTAGCACAAGAAATACTAAAGAATATAAAGAAATAGCCGGAGAAGATATATGTTTACTTCAACATGAAGTCGACCAAATAGAACTCATGCGAGAGAAAGTTCTGGAAAATGACTTATTTAAAGATATGATATTAGATGGGGCGGTAGAATATGAACAACCAGGCCTAATAGAACTTGAAGGTAAGGAATGGAAAGGTAAAGCTGATATAGTAAACCATAGTCATCAAGTAGTTATTGATTTAAAAACAACCAGTAATATAAATACATTTGTACATTCGGCTTATAAATTTAATTATGATAGCCAAGCATATATTTATTCTAAAATGTTTGGAATGAATTTAGTATTTATAGTTATTGATAAAAAAACTCACCAATTAGGATTATTTGATTGTAGCGATAAATTTTTGCAATCCGGCCAAAATAAGGTTGCATTGGCAGTACAAGCCTATAATGAATTTTTTGTGAATGGCGACGGAGATTTTAGCCAATATTACATCTCCAAAACACTTTAATTAATTTAAATTTTATATAATGGCACGAGTAAGAACAAGAATGTGTGATGTTTCAGGTATAACAACGAGTACTGGAAATTTTTACACAAACCAATCACACGTTAAAGCTGTTGATAACCTACGTAGGGTTACAGGAGCTTCTAAACCACAAATGCGTAGAATGTTTAATACTTTAGATAAATACTAATGGCTAGTATAATCTCAGGGAATATTGATTTAACTAAAATAGATAAATCAAAAATCTATGAAGGTAAGAAGGGCAAATATTTCCCTGTTACTGTAGTATTAAATGATGAACAAGGACTCTATGGTGATTCAGGTTATATCCAAACTGAACAAACTAAAGAAGAAAGAGATGCTAAACAACCTAAAACATTTTTAGGAAATGTTAAAGTTGTTTGGACAAACGGCCAGAATGTTTCTTTAGCTAATAAAGAAGAGACACTTTTGCCTAACCCAGCCTCTAATGTAGAAGCATTACAGAATCTAAGTAAACAATCAGACCCAGATTTACCATTTTAATATGAACACAACAGAGATTAATGGTTTTTTAATTGATAAATTTAATCAATATAATCTAATAGTAGGGAAAAAGGAGGGTGTCTGCCCTCTTTGCTCTGCTAGTAGAAAATCAGCCAATCAAAAAGCTAAGTGTGCTATGTATGATTGGGAACGTGGTCTCGGAACTTGTATGAATTGTGATGAAGTATTCCAATTACATACATTTAAAAGAAAAGGTACCCCAAATAAAGATTATATAAAACCCAAATGGAGAAATGATATTTTATTAAGTGATGCCATAGTTAAATGGTTTGAAAAACGTGGTATATCACAAAAGACTTTAATTAAAACTAAAATATCTGAAGGCAAAGAATGGATGCCACAAACTAATAAAGAAGAAAATACAATCCAATTCAATTATTTTATAAATAACGAACTTATAAACATAAAATATAGAGATGGTAGGAAAAATTTTAAATTGGTCAAAGGGGCTGAAAAAGTATTCTATAATATTGATAATACCGTGGGGCACGATAGCGTTGTTATTGTCGAAGGGGAAGTTGACGTCTTATCCTTTATCGAAGCAGGTGTTAAATCCGTTGTTAGTGTACCAAACGGAGCTACTCTTAATAGGCTTAACCTTGATTACCTCGATAATTGCATTGAATATTTTGAGGATAAATCCAAAATTATTATCGCAGTCGATGGAGACGAAGCCGGCCAAAATCTTCAACAAGAACTCATTAGACGCTTTGGAGCAGAAATATGCTATACGGTTGGTTTTAGCAACCATAAAGATGCTAATGAATATTTGCTTGGCTACGGCCCTAGTATGCTTAAGCGTCTTATTGATCAAGCTGAGCCTGTTCCTCTTGAGAATGTAGTAACTTTAAATGATATAAATGAAGAACTCCAAGAATTCATTGAGGAAGGCTTTAAACCCGGTTATCAAGTCGGTCTTGATAACTTTGATAGCATATTCTCAACTTACACAGGGCAATTTATCACCGTTACAGGGGTTCCTAGTAGTGGTAAGTCTGACTTTGTTGATAGAATGGTGGTGGGATACCAACTAAAATATGGTTGGAAAACAGCATTTGCTTCTCCAGAGAATAAACCCACATTTTTGCATGCACACAAATTGATGCGTAAGGTTGGGGATTGGATGCCATCTAAAGTAGATATAAATTCTAAAAAATGGAATGAAGTAACAGAAATGATTAATGATAATTTTTATTTCATTGAGAATGAAAGATACGATTTAGATTCAGTATTAGAAAAAGGAGCGGAGCTTGTAAAAAGAAAAGGAATTAAATGTTTGGTTATTGATCCGTATAATAAAATTAAGATGCATGGAGCAACTTCTATGAGCATCCCGGATGCTACTATGGAATACCTCACTAGAATAGAAGCTTTCGCTAAAAAGTATGATGTACTTGTTATTGTAGTTGCTCACCCAACTAAAATGTATAAAAAAGAGGATGGCACTTTAGATGAACCGAATATGTATAATATAAAAGGTGGAGGAGAATGGTATGATGCATCCTATCATGGACTTTTAGTGCACAGAGATTATACTAAAGGCACAGTAAAAGTTAAAGTTCTTAAAGTTAAATTTCAAAATTTAGGAGAGAATCAAGCTGAAGCCCATTTTAAGTGGGATAAAGTAAGTGGTAATTATATACCATTACAAGATATAACACAAGAAGTAATGCCTTGGGAATTATAATATGAAATCATTATATACAAAAAAGAAAAAAGGTTATAAAGGCCTTAAAACTACTGAATGGATTGCACATAAAGATTATTATAAATGGAATTCTTATTGTATAGATAATGATATACGATTAGCTTTAATACCCACTACACAAGGTTTATATCCTGAAGAATGGCGAATAAGTATATCTTTAGGACCATACCAAAGAGGAGAAAAGGCTTATTTATCACCTAACGTCTATACAATAGATAATGTATATGAAGAGTTAGAGAGAATGAAAAGATATTATTACGATAAAAAGAAAAGTTAATGATAAATATAGAGGAAGAATACTTAGGGTTAATGGCAGGTGTACTTCAAGGCGGCGTAAAGAGTAAAGATAGAACAGGCACGGGTACAAGATCAGTATTTGGAAGAATACTTAGGCATGATATGGCCCTAGGTTTTCCTTTAATAACAACTAAAAAAATATATTTCAATCATGCGATTACGGAACTTCTTTGGATACTTAGCGGTCGGACCGACCTTGGTTATTTGCATAACCACGGGGTTAGGTATTGGGATGCAGATTATAAACGATCTGGTAGAACCGACAATAATTTGGGTCCTGTTTACGGGCATCAGTGGCGTAATTCTAGTGGTGTTGATCAATTGGATATCCTGGTTAGAACTATCAAGAGCGAACCAACCTCTCGCAGATTACTGGTTAATGCTTGGAACCCAAGTGACCTTAGTGATATGGTACTTCCTCCTTGCCACTACAGTTTTCAAATATATATCCGAAGGAATAAGATTGACTTGATGTGGCAACAAAGATCAGCTGATATATTTTTAGGGTTACCATATGATATTGCAATATATGGATTGCTTTTAGAAATGCTAGCCAAAGGTTCTAAATTAAAAGCTGGGCAACTTAGTTGTAGTTTAGGAGATTGTCATTTATACAAGAATCATATAGATCAAGCAGAATTGCAATTATCAAGATCAATAAAAAAATTACCTTTTGTATTACTAAATAAAGGCATAACATTAGAAAATAATAAAATAACAATACCAAAACATAAGGATGTAAATATAAAGAATTATAATCATCATCCAAATATAAAAGCAGAATTATCAGTAGGAACTTAAATTTAATAATATGAAAAAAATAATATTACTAACTTTACTAACTTTTAGTTTATCTTGTATAGATACAGAAACTAAAAATATTAATGAAGGATTATTAATGTTAAATAATATTAGAGAATTCTCTAATCAGAAACCTTTAATTATAAATCCAGATTTAAACAACTTTGCTAGACAAGAAGCAAAACAATTTGCAAAAAAAGAAATGTATTATTTCCAAAAAGATGGAAAAGGAAAAAGTTATTATTGGAAGCCTTTAACTCAAGGTGGATCTTATGATTATACTACAGCAGTATTAGCTTTAGCTTTGAATGAGCCATGGGCTAAAAAACAAACTTATAATAGAATGAAATGTAAAACTTGCACATCTGTTGGGTTCGGGGAAGCTAAAAATAATACTAAACACTACTTTTTTGTAGTATATGATTCAGTAAAATAATGGCAACCACATTAGCAATAGGAAAATATAAAATATATCATATACCCGGTAAGAAAATTGGGTGTACTACTAACCTTAAAAAAAGAGTAGAAGAGGCTCAAGGTTATAAAGCTGGAGAATATGAAGTTCTTTTTGAAACAGATGATATAAAAGAAGCATCTAATGCAGAAAGAACTTTACAAAAAGATCTAGGATATAAGGTAGATATAAAACCTTATAAAGAATTATTTAAATCAAAATATATGAAAACACATTCTTCTTCTGAAGCAACAACTACATTTAAAATTCCTTTAAATGAAATAGATAAGAATTTTTTAGCAGATTTAGTAATACAAACATTTAGAGGAAAATTTATATTAGATTCTAGTGATAAAATAGAATGGGTATTATCAAATTTACATTCAAGCCAATTTGGACCATCTACTTGTTATATTTATAATAAAGCTATGGCAGAAGCTGGTGCTTTTGAAATTTGTAAAACTCCAGTATTACCACCTTTAAGCGCACTGACAATACCAGATACAAGATTTGAAAATATAAGAAGTTGGTCAGCTGAAAGAGATATATTAAAAAAAGGAGATATTAAAACTCAGTTAATAAAGTTATATGAAGAAACAGGGGAGTTAGCAAAAGCTGTTTTAGAGAAAGATAAAGAAGAAATTATAGATGCTATTGGGGATAGTGTAGTAGTATTAACAAATTTAGCTTATTTTGCAGATACTACTATAGAGGAATGTATTGATAGTGCATATAGAGAAATTTCAAATAGAACAGGTAAAATAATGAATGGAACATTTATAAAAGATGAGTAGAGATAAAATAATAAATCAAGTAATTGAAAAGATTAAGGATAGAAGTGATGTTGGTTATAAAAAATATGGAGTTACACTACATGATGATGAACCCCATCTACACAAATGGCTTAACCACATTCAAGAAGAGTTAATGGATGCTGTAAATTATATTGAAAAATTAAAAATGGAAACTACAGATTCATTACAAGAGAAAATTCTTAAAGATTATAAGGAAGATACCAAGAAAATAAGTTATAATCCAGAACCAGACTATAGCCACACCTGGACAAGAGATACATCATGGGATTCAGAAGTATAAAGCGTAAAAAAGGTCCTGTTCAATCTAAAAAAACAATTGTAGATGGAATACAGTTTGCTTCAGGATTAGAAAAATATACTTACGAAGCATTAAAAAATAACAAATTATTCGAAGGATATGAAAATCAAGTTTTCCAGCTGGTCGAGAGTTTTGATTTTAGAAACGAAGCTTTCGAAAAACAAGCCAATGGGAAAGGTAACTATACTGACCGAGGGCAAAAAAAAGTTTTGGGAATTAAGTATACACCTGACTTTGTTGGAAAAGACTATATAATAGAATGCAAAGGGAGAGCTAATGAATCTTTCCCTATAAGATGGAAATTATTTAAATTATGGCTCACGAAAAACAAGATTGGAAAGACGCTTTACAAGCCTCAAAATCACAAGGAAGTGGATCAGACGATGATTCTGATCAAAGAGAAGCGAAAAAAGAAGCGCGTATAATGTATGCCAGAAGGCTTCTATATAGGGATATAAAAAAATTAATAACGAATAGAATTATAAAATATAAAGATATTGTCAGAATACATGGAAAACACGGAATTTACGTTAACTGAACACTACAGGGAAAGAATACAGCATCATATGAAAATGCTAGATTATTATTTAAATGAAGAAAACCATGACAGGCTGGGAACTTAGTATATCATTATATCCTGGGGTTTTAATAGGAATTAGAAGTTACCCAGAGAAAGAATTTGTAGAGCATGTACTATATTTACCATTTATAGAATTATGCTTAACTGTATATTATAAATAAAATGGAAGATACAGAAAAAATAAAAGAATATGTTTTAAAAAGATATCCTAGAATTTTTAAAAAAAAAGAACATATAAAAAATTATAGAGGGCAAACAATTAGAATAAAATATATAGATATTGAACCTCTGATAACAATAGGAGAAAAATTTATAGAAATAAGAAAGCATATAGATGCTGGACCTATATTCTTAAGTAAAAATATATTAAATGAAAGAATCTAAATTAATTGAAATGTCCAATAAAATAGAATCTATTGGAGCAGCTTTAAATAGAATAGTACAGGAATTAACAAATCTTAAAGATTTATCTATAGGCACTATGGAGTTGATTAAATGCTTACCTGATTATAACAAAGCATTAAAAAAATTAAAAAAGGATTTAATTACTAAAAAAGAAGAATCCGAAAAACAAAATGAAAAATAAAATAGTATGGGATTATTTGATGAAAGGATACCATATAAGCCGTTCGAATATCCGGAATACTACACAGAAGGGTGGCTTAAACAAGCCCAAGCGTTTTGGCTTCATAC
>TARA_R110002110_G_scaffold222770_4_pt1 | contig 10232 bp, 11 predicted proteins | sample TARA_R110002110 | Tara Oceans TARA_R110002110 (sample SAMEA4397330) | marine metagenome | biome: Polar Biome; feature: [SRF] surface water layer (ENVO:00010504); material: water (ENVO:00002006), including particulate matter (ENVO:01000060) such as... | depth 5 m
CTCTGATATCTGAGCCGACTTCCAGGGGCCGGCGTGTAAGGCGGCGCCGACCATCGACCAGTCCTTAACCTGCTCCGCCTGGACGTCGTTGGCGAGCGTCCGCAGATCCGTGAAGTCAGTGACAAGCTTGGCTACATCGAGGGCGTCTCCAGGGCGGATGTACTCGGTGAGACTCATAGTCGGTATCCAATCGCCATGATGGTCGCTTGGTGTGACGTGCCGTTATAGGTGTCTTTGACCAAACCAACCGTGTCGCTTGAGTCTCGCGTTTGAACGCGAATGTCATGCCGCCCTGGGCCAAGCAGTACGTTTTCGCTCAGGCTCCAGCCTATGCGAGCGGAGCCAGACGGTCGGAACATGTTGTGAGTGAACATCGCGCCGCCAGGTGAACCATCAATCAGGAGGCGCACATCGAGTCGAGACACGTCCCCGGCAACACTCAGGTGCTGCCCATAGGTGTAGAGCTTGACCCTGAGGTTGCCGACAGTCTGAATGGAGAGCGCATTACTGCTCGTCACCCAGTTGCTGGGGTCTGAGGAGACGTCTAGCCCAGTAAGCACGGCGCTCAGTAGTGTGCCGTTCTTTTGTCCCACCGTGAGGGAGCGAGTTACATCTACCGCCTGCGAGCTCGGGATTGCCCGATCAGCGAGGATGGAAGCGTCTTTGAAGTTGTTCTGATCCAGGTTCTTGAGGACAAAGGTTGCGTTGAAAAGCTCTTGCATGAGCTCGTCGGCATCGCCTATCTGTGTCGCCCTAAAGCTGGACTCACGCCTATACAGCATCGACTGCCCCCTCCAGCGCGTTCGCCGCGCGCCGTAGCGCCGCTGGGCTTTCCATGTCAGTGATGCGTGCCCCGCCGACTTCGCGAAGCGCACGGTTTAGCGTCCGCATGGGGTCGCGCTTGAGCTGTTGCTGGGAGATCCCGAGGTCGAGCTCGGTGAGCGCTCCGCTGATTCGTGCGAGGAGTGCATCAAGCATTTTCGCCATCAATTCCATCGGCGCGCAAGCCGAGGTCTGAGTAGTGAATTAACATTCCAACTATCCGCCAGGGCGTTCCTCCGGCTGCAGTCTCCAGGCCAATGCGAATGGCCCGGCCACGCGCCTCGACGCCACCTTCAGAGGCGCTCAGGTCAACGCGGGCAGTGCGTACTCTTTTCTCGTCCCATTGCCGCGTTGGGAAGCCATCTGCTGCGGTGGAGTTATCCCAGTTTCCATCTCCCCAAATCGTGGCATCTGGAGGCGCCATCGGCGTTGCGGTGGCGGCGTAGCTCTTCCGGTCGTCCCAGTCCGTCGCCCAGTCCACGCTCATCTCGTAGGAGCCCTGCTGCACGTAGTAGAGCTCAATCCGCTCAAAGATCTTGTCTGCGCCGGGCGCCTCAAAGTTCAACCAACGCGTCTCAAAGCGACCCTGGATAAAGTTGCCGACGCCCACCTCGTCGCGGGCGTCAAAGAGCCCGATGTCGAAGTAGTCAGATCCCCCCTCAGTTGTGGTGTAGCCGACGAGCGTGCGACCCTCCCAAGGAGTGGCGCAGTAGACCTCATAGTCCTCGATGCGAGAGATGGCCTGAGTGTCGACGTGGAGCACCCAAATCTCGTTGTTCTTCGACCCGGGACCAACCACAAGGGAGATGTAAATCCGCCTCGTTCGCTGGTCGACCCACATGAAGGCGTCCTCGAGGCCGTCCCTCGGGAGTAGCGAGACACGCTCCGTAAGGTCTGAAGACAGGGGCTTCACGCTGCTCCCGTCGAACATATACATGCCGTTCTCGGAGAGGAAGTAGACGCTTCCCTCAAAGGAGGCCGCCGTCCGGTCGTTGACTGCCCCGATGCCCCGACTCAGCGGAGAGAGGATCGGCTCTTCAGACTTGTCATGGGTCAGCATGAAAACCGAGCGCCGCTTGAAGATGAGCGCGTAGTCCTGGCTCAGCGCGAAGCCCGTCAGGACGTCACCATCGTGCGAGTCAACGTCGATAAAGTTGGTCGACGAGACAGCCTCCCTGCCGTTCTGGGCGCGGCTGTAGAACAGCACCGAAGCGGTGTCTGGGTTGCCTCCGTAGTAAACTCGAGTTCTGAAAGGAAAGGCCCACTTCGCGAGCGGGGGCGGAGAGTTTGTGCCCTCGTCGGGAAGTAGGTCGGTGCTCTCGGTTCCAATCTCAATGAAGTCCCACCAAGTGTTGGTCTTGGTGCCCGTAAGTCGTTTGATGAAGTTCCAGGTCGCGCCATCGGTGGAGCGGTAAAGGTTGCGGTGAATGATGTCGTCGCTAGGAGCGTCGGTGCTCAGCCCAGTGACGAACACGTTGAAGTAGGTGCCACTAGCAAAGGGTGCCGCTGGCACAATCAAACCCGCAGACGGCTGGCCCGCCTCGCTCTCTTGGCCCCGGTCATTGACCCAGGTCATCCTGTACTGGAAGCGCTGTTGCGTGGCCTTCCCCTCAATGGCCCGATTTGTCCAAAACATGAAGTCGTTGTAGGCCTTGTGTACGCCTGGGGCGAGCAACGCCTGCTCTGGGAGGTTGTTCGACTCATCCATTGCAATCGTGGGGGCGACGGGCACCGGGGCGATCCCTAACGGGGTGGTCTTTACGCCATCCCACTTCATGTTGGCGTCCTTGCCATTCAACATGATCAAGACGTCACCGGACTGAACGAAGCGGTGTGCCTCGCTGGGCCTGGACGGCCGGGTCCGGTCGCGCAGGATCTCAATCGCCTTAAACCCGCGAACGACATAGACCGAAGTCCCCGAGTTAAACACGATGTCTGTAATGCCGTGGTGGTGGAACGTGCCAATAGACATGATCGGAACGGTAGTGAGTGGCCCGCTCGCGTCATCATTTTCGATCCTCTGAATTGTGGCGACCCCATTGGCCTTAACTGCCTCGCCCGACAGAGTGAAGACAACACCCTGGGTCGAGTTGGCAGAGCCTTCGCGCTGCCAGATCCTGCCGTCTTCTCCGGCGATCTCGGCGGCGTCGAAGTAGACCTTGAGTCCCTTCGCACCAGCCATTACGGGTACTCCCAGCGCTCCGCGAAGCGTCCAGCCCTTAGCCTGTTCCCGCCGGGCCTAGTCGTAATCGACGCCAGGGTGGATTGCGAGAGCCGGTCGCGCTGCATCATCCGCGCGATGCCAACCTCAAACTTCTGGGAAGCGACCTGAGCTGCACGGAACTCATCGCTGGCCTGCAGCATGAGCGCCTCTGCACCATCAAGCAGCGTGATGTGGTGGGTGTCGTCGAAGACCGGCCGATGGTTATTCTCACCGAGCTCCGTGAGCTGGTGCTGGTAAATCACCTCGACCTCGTAACTTCCACTCGGGGCTGGATAGAGGGTCATCAGCAGCGAGCTTGCGCTGCCCACCCCTTGCGGTCCGAGGTACTGATCGGAGGTCAAGTCCGTGTAGACCTGCTCAACCAGCGTGCTCGTCATCAGCAAGTAGGGTTTTGGATCCTCGCCAGTAACTACAAGCTTGCTCCGATAGAGCCGGAACAAGAAATCGTTGCGGGAAGTCTGGGTTGCGAGGTTGATTGTGATCGAGTGCGCGTTGTTATTCAGCAGGGTCGCAACGCGAACCGGCGACATTGCACTCTCGGCACCCGACTGCTTGTCGATGAACGACATCCAGTAGTGATAGGTGCCCACCCCTGGGCCGCTGCCACCGCCCGTGTCGACCGGGACCGCTGGCGGAGACTGTGGGGTAGGAAGAGGCTCCTTGCGGATCGTCGAGAAGTCAGTTGGTTGGCCCAGCGAACTGCGAGACCTTTGGGCGAAGACCCAGGGCTCTACGCCGGCAAGCCTCTGTGCGCTGCCTCCGGTGATCAGCTTCGCCTCAATGACGATGTCGGTAGAGCGGGGAAGCGAGACCTCGTCGTAGAGCACTTTCGCTGTTGCGGCCCACGGACTAACAGCGTTGACCTGGTGGAGGGGGTGGTCAAGCTCCCAGACGGTTCCCGCGCTGTTGACGTTGATCACCCGGTAGATGCGGCCGTCCAGCAAGATGCGCCGCCCAAACGAGGTCGGCACCGTCACTACAGTCAAGCGGCGGTCACCAGTAACACCAGTGACGGCAATGTCCACCGCAGCGGTTGTGTCGAACCGATGCACCCGCCGCAGCCAACCCCAACTTCGACGAGACGCCAGGTCGAAGTACGCCTCATTGATAAAGCGGTTTAGGGAAGAGACCGAGTAGCTTCGGTCAGAGCGCCGAAGTTTGAGGTGCTCCCGTAATTCAAAAAGTCTCACGGGAACACCCCTTCACTTCTTCCGGGCTTAGATCAGGTTAAGCCTTCCGGCGGTAACGGATGCTCACAGTCAAATCAATCGAGTCGGCAGCGTCTACGGCGCCACCATCGTTTGAAAACTTAATGAACAAAACGCGGCCCTTAGACACCACCCGGTTTTGATCTACCGAGAGACCTAACCATTTGGTAGCGGAGCCGGTCTCAAGGTTGAGAGCGCCCCCACTAGAAAGATCCTTTTGGTTCAAAACACTTCCACCGTTGTCTGCCGCAACAAGAGTGCAGTCGACGAATCGCGCCGCATCCCAAGTCCGTGCGGCAACCGCCACACTCGCCTCTTCAATAAAGATGTCCGAGTCAGACGGGAACAAGCCGGCGACCCACAATGGTCCCGCCAACTTAGTCCCGACGAAGGTCACAAAAAGCGTGACCTCCTCCATGATGGAATAGCCATAGGGACTGTAGTCCTTACTGACCTTTCCTACGTGTGCTGCAACAGCCATATCAACCCCCTAAATCGAAGGCCACTTGAGCAGCACGTTGCACATGAAATCTGCCGGGGCAGCTCCAGCGTTCGCGACTACTTCAAGGGCAACCGCTCGCTGCAACTGAGCAGCTTCGGCTGGGGCTGTTGCGTAGTTCACCTTTGCAACAGGCGAAAGAGCGACTGCACCGTTGCTCATGACCAGGTCCTGGTAAGCAGCGGTCGAGGCGCCCCCGGCAATCGTAACCTTTGCCGTAGCCGGCCCGAAGATCCGCACCATCATCTCATCACCGACAGCGTAGCTGTGGCCGGACTTCCCAACCACGACGCCAGTAGCAACGCGGTTAAAATCACCCTGCCCCGCAGATCCACCGCTACCAACCAGGACTAGGTCCGCTTCGTAGCCAGTCGCCAAGCCAGAGCCGAGCGTCGCCGAGAGGTTTGCAATCTTAGTCGCAACAATGTCACCAGGAACGCGAGTCGCCCCAGAGTCGTTCTTCAAGCCAATATCAATTGTGCCTGCGGCACCACCAACGTTAAACATTACAGTTCTCCAATATCCGCTTAGAAGCTGATCGGGTTAGCGCCGAAGTCCACACCACCTTGTCGATTCTCCGAAGAGGTCACGAGCATGCAGGTGAAGAACATATGGGCGAGTAGGGTGTCGCTGTCGGGCGGGTAACGGAAGTCAGTCATGCGGAAGTCATCCTTACGAAGGATGGCAAGCTGCAGGCCTGTTCCAGTGGCGGCCGACTTGACGGCAGGGTTTTTGCCGGGAGCCGTGAAGTATTCGGGCTTCAGGTTGAAGTCCGTCACTGCTCGGCGTCCGGTAGTGGTCAGGAAGTAGCACTGTCCCGTTCCGGCAAGCTGAGGCTCAGGCACGACCGGGGTCGAGTTGAACATCAGGTTGTCGAAGCCGGCGTCCCACAACTGCTTGTCTTTGCGCTCCTGGTTTGGAGCAACGAGCTCCTTGAAGAAGCGGTAGACCTGCGGGTCGACCATGATGATGTCGGGGTGGGTGCCGTGGCTCGAGCAGTCCATGTAAACCTGCTCCCAGACACGAAGGCCGTCCGTGCTGAAGGTCGAGATGGTGCCGTAGCGGTTGCGCCAGTTAGCGTAAGCCGCCTTGCTGATTCCACCGACAGTTCCCGACTGAGCGCCAGCGCCAGTTTCGGGAGCAAACTCAATGAAGTCGCTCTGCAGGCCGGCAATCTCAAGCGGCGAGGCAGTGTTGTCTGCGTAAAGCTGACGGTTGAGGTCGTTGACCAGCGAGGTCTTGGCGATTGCCAACTTCACCTTAAGGAGGTCGAGAATCTGCTCGGGACCAGAGTTCTGCCCCAACTCAGTCTCATCGAACACGCAGGAGGCGCGGTTCTTGTACCAAGTGGGGAAGCGCGCCGTGTCGGGGCCGTCTTCGGGTGACGTCGAGAAAGACGAGTAGAGACCAATCGCGCCTACGTTCGCCGACTCCTGGAGTACGACGGGCTGACGCACCTCGGTGCCACCAGAGTAGGTGACCGCGCCCTGGCGATACATGTGCCAGAGGAGGGCGTTGGACTGAACAATCTCCATCGCAAGGCTCTTGCGGTGGATGGCGGCTGTGGTCGAATACAGCCGATCAAACGTAATAGTTGCCTGTGTAGCGGCCATTTTTAGCTAACTCCTTAGAAGCCGGGTTCGATCCCCTGCTGCTGGAGTGCCAGTCTGAAAGCGTCATCAATCGTTGCGACGTTCGATCCGTTTACCGTACTGGCGTTCCGTGCAGCTAGAGGTGCCGCCTCCCGGCGGCTAGCATTCTTTTGTTTTGCCCGGTCAACATCGACACGGGCTTGGGCAAGCTGGGTTGCCAATCGGATTGCAAGACGGGGGTCGCTATTCGCCAACTCAGTGAGTGCGGGGTCAGAGTCAATCAATGCTCCGGCCTTCGACGACAGAGCGGTATGATCCAGCTCTGGAGAATCGGCCATGAACCTTTGATACTCAGAGCCAAGACGCTCCCGCTGAATCAGCGGGCTAATCTCTTCTCTGAGGCCCTTTAAGCCTGAGGTTTCAAGCGCGTCTTGAACCCCAGCCTTCACTCGTTGTGCGATGTATCCCTCGATGTAGCCCCGCGCATCCGTTTTTGGATCCGGCAGTTCCACAGCCTCTGCAGCCTGCGTTTCCGCTGGCGCTGAGCCCTGACTTCCTTGAAGCATTAAACTGCGGAGCTCCTTCGCTTTTTCTAGCTCCGAGTGGAGCTCGCGACGGAGTTCAGCGACTTCCTGCGTCTTGCGGGTGTAGTCCGCTTGGCGCAAGTAGCCTTTTTCAGCCTCTTCGGGTTTGTCAGGGGTTTCGGGGGTGTTGGAGGAAGCGACATGAGTCTCTTCTCCCGGCGTATCGTCGGTTCCAAAGGAGGGGTTGTCGCCAAAGGAGACTCCTGAAAGCCCCCCTGGGATCCCGTCCATTGGATTGTCAACGGTGTCGGTCACTTTGACTCTCCTCGTCAGGCGTTCTGTTTGATTTACCCAACTCACGGGAAGTCAACCACCCTTGTGCCAAGGAATCAAGTATTATCATCGGCACAATGGCACGAATCACTCCTATTTCTGAAGACAAGCTCCTCTCCTGGCGTGAACGGCTGCGCTCTGCAGAGGAAGTCATTGAAAAAAGACACCTCCCAATTTGGCGGAAGGTTTTGCAGGACTACTCAGGTGAGTTAGGCGACGACGAAGGGATCCCCGGGGTCTCTCTCGACAGTTTTGACCGAGTCAATTACCTGCTTGCCACAAGCAACGCGGTGCTTCCTACAATCATCGGGCAGAGCCCTTCGATACGAGTGAGGCCTCGTCGCCCAGAGGACGCTGACTCGGCCAAGGTTGCGCAGTACGCATTGAACTGGGCTTGGCACACAATCAAGGCCACTGACACGACCCGGCAGATCGCGCTCGACACACTGCTCTTTGGCGTTGGGGTCGGGAAGGTTGGGTTTGACCCTTCAGGCAGCTACTGGAGCGCGGATGACTACGACACCGGGCCGGACATTCCGTCTCCCGACGACGTCGAAGATCCAGACCTCGACGAGCGGGTTTTGCGTGACGTGCTCGCCGAGCAAGGGATTTTCACCGACGAGCCGCAGGACAAACCAACGCTGACTCGAGTTTGCCCCTGGAACCTGTTGTTGCCGACTGGCTACTACCGCCTTGAAGACTGCCCTTGGGTTGCAGAGCGCCTGGTTGTCCGACTGGAAGACTTGCGTGCAGACAAGCGGTTCCGTGTTCCAAAGGAAGTCACGGCTGACGCCTACCTTGAGACCGAGGTCCCGAAAGACCTGATGAACCCGGACAGCGACAACATCCACGTAGACCCAGGCTTTGAGCCCGAGTACGTCATCGTCTACGAGATCCGCTACTGGAAGCGGCTGCGTGATGGCTCGATGAAGCGTTACGTGCTCTGGCTTCTCCGTGGCGGCCAGATGCCGGAAGTGAAGGATGCCGTGCTGCGGCACATCCCCGACCCACTTGAGATGCGCGGCTACCCCTATGAGTCTCTCCACTTCGTTCGTTCGCCTCAGGACTTTCACTCAACGAAGATCTCAGACTTGGCATCAATCCAGGGACTCTCCGATTCGCTCAACGACATGTGGGAAAACATGCTTGAGCTCCATCAGCTCAACGGGCAACTCAGGGGCAAGTTTCTTGTAGCCGCTGGCTCCCTTGAGGACGGCCGGCTGAGTCAGCTACTCAACAGTGGGGTTCGTGGCGCAGTGCAAGAGGTCAACGTCGGCATGCGGGTGCAAGACGCTGTAATGCCGTTGCCTGAAGCACACCAGCCCTCCGACACGCCGATGGTGATGACTGCACTTTCTCGACTCATGCACGAAATCAGCGGTGTCGATGTCTATCAACGCGGGGGCGTCGGAAGGAAGGGCACCACCGCAACTGAGGTCGCTACAGCTAACGCGGGCTTTCAGTCCAGAATCACAATCCGGCTCAACGCCATCGAGTCCTTTATCGAAGGCGCGTCTGGAAAGATGCTTAGCCTGATGCGGCAGTTTTGGGATGAGGCGCGCTGGATCAGAGTCGTCGGCGACCGAGGAGAGGACGACTTTGTGCGCTTCTCTTCTGGCGACATTCAGGGCGTCTATGACGTTGAGATTGAGGCTGGCTCGACTGTGCCCACGGATCCGGCCGAAGAGCAGGTTGCCCACATGGGACTACTCCAGGCGATCCAACAGACAGTAGGCGTACTCGCCCCGATGATTCAGCAGGGCCTTCTGCCGGCCGACGCTATGGCGAACTTCATCGACCGGGCCTTCACCATTTACCAACAAGACCGACGCTCCCTTGTCGGCCCGCTCGCAAGTTTGCAGCAGGCCACTCAGAGCGCCATGACCCCACCCGCACCCTCTGGAGCTCCAGCAGATGCTGTCTCCGCAGGAAATGGGATGGACCCCAACAATGGAGCCAGCCTTGCTGGAACCGGACCTAGGCCTGGAGCCGGAGGAATGCCCTCCGGCCTACCCTTCTGAAAGGACTGACGAATGCCCCTATATGCGATGCAGTGCGCCGTGCCCACCTACGAGAAGTCAAAGGAGGAGGGTTCGCCGATCTGGTGCGGCCATTCCTGGGATTGGCACGCCAGACTTGGCGTCTACAAGAACAGCAAGACGGTCGACTTTAGGAATGTTCTCTGCCCCCGTTGCGGTCGACATGGCGCGACGAGGATCTACCCACCGGACGCAGTGCCGAGCTCGCCGAAGTGCCAGGGCACCTGGGGGCGAGAGGCCCCCCTTGGCTTGCGGGGCAAAAGCTACGTGAACAAAGCAGAGCGCGACGAGCAGTTCAACGCCTTTGGAGACAAGGGCCAGGTCATCGTCCCCACCGAGGGCAGAGGCACGATGAAGAAGCGCGCCGCACCCAAGGCTCAGGCTGAGACGCCGAGCAGGGCCTGGGAAGAGACGATGACGGTGCCGATTGAGCCAGAGAGGGTCGAGCCTAAGGCTGAAGATCTGATCATCGGTCACCTCAAGGCTCACGGACCCCAAAAGCGTGGCGACCTGATCTCAGCCCTCGACATCAACCCCAGCACGCTAAGCGCCGCGATTCGCGCCAGCAAGACAATCAAGCGCGTGAGTCACGGCGTTTACGGAGTCTGATATGCCCTCCATTGGAAACGTTCAATTCCCCTACACACGTCGCGGCGTTGAACAAGCGTCCGTCTACCAGGATTTACTCAGCCGAGCTGCAGCTCAAGCGGCCCAACGCGAGCAGGCAGCCCGAGTTCAGGCCGCCGTTGCGGCCCCAATGACCTATGACCGTGGCCTTCATCAGCTCCGCCAGTTGCCCGTTCGTGTTGTTGGAGATCCACGCAACCCAGGTGTTGAGCTCGACGTGCCCCTGCAGCAAGACCTTGGTGTGCGGTTCGCAGCGAGGCCCGGGTGGGGAGGCATCAACTTAATGGGCAGGTTCTAGCCGTGGCTGTTGTCGGAAGGCAGCTCGACTTCAATGCCGCGCCCTAGGCCCTCACGTTACGGCGGG
>TARA_R110002110_G_scaffold85816_5_pt1 | contig 10230 bp, 10 predicted proteins | sample TARA_R110002110 | Tara Oceans TARA_R110002110 (sample SAMEA4397330) | marine metagenome | biome: Polar Biome; feature: [SRF] surface water layer (ENVO:00010504); material: water (ENVO:00002006), including particulate matter (ENVO:01000060) such as... | depth 5 m
CGAGACCGTTGTTTTGGCAACCGATGATGTCGAAGGCGTTCACCAGATGCGTGTCGCCCTGAGGCGGTTGCGCGCCGCCATGCAGCTTTTCAAGCCGTCCCTTCCACCCGATCAGTATGGATGGATCATCACCGAAGCCAAATGGTTGACGTCCGAGTTGTCGGCGGCGCGTGCATGGGATGTCTTCGCCGACGAATTCCTGGCGCCCGTGGCGCGGCTTTACGCAAAAGATCAGGAATTCATTTCCCTGACGGCGGCGGTGGAGCAAGCAAGACAGCAAAGTCACCAGCGCGCCCGCGATGCCATTGGAACAAAACGCTACACGGAATTTCTGTTACGGCTCAGCGCATGGCTGTCCAGCCAGGCTTGGCGCGATCAGTCGATCACGGAACGCACGACACGTCTTCTCGATCCCATCGGCGAGCATTGCGTGACGCTGCTGCAGAAGCGGGATCGGCACGTTCGGAAGCGAGGACAGGATATTGAAAATCTGTCCGACGACGCTCTTCATGAGCTGCGGCTCTCGGTAAAAAAGCTGCGCTATGTGGTGGATTTTTTCGAAAGTCTCTACCCAAAAAAGCAAGCAAAAGCCTACCGGAAGCATCTTGCCGGCCTTCAAGACAGGCTCGGATATCTGAACGATGTCGCCGTCGCGGACACACTCGTCCGCGAACTGACCGACACCGGCGAAGATCAGACATTCCAAACCCCGGTCTATGCCGGCGGCCTCATCGTCGGCTGGCACCGCCATGCCGCCATCGCGGCAAGGAGGAGCCTCGTCAAAGACATGGCGGCGTTCCTGCGCACCGAGCCGTTCTGGCGTGGCGCATGAGATTCCGGACATGACGGGACACGGCACGACGTATTCGGTCTATTCGAAACCGCTTGCATGCCGATGACCGGCGTCATGGCGCTGATGGTTGCCGGCGTGCTTATCGTCCTCGTGTTCGATTACACCAACGGCCTGCAGGACGCCGCCAACATGCTGGCAACGATTGTGGCGTCGCGGGCCGCAACGCCGATTCAGGCGGCCATTCTCGTCTCGTTCTTCACGTTTCTCGGGCCAATTCTCGGCGGCACGGCGGTCGCCAACACGATCGGCAATTTCGTTGACGTGACCGACCTTGAGACTATCGTGTCATTGACGGTGGTGCTTGCCGGGCTTGCCGGCGCCATCGCGTGGAACCTGCTTACCTGGTGGCTGGGTCTGCCGGCGTCGTCATCTCAGGCGCTGGTCGGCGGCCTCGTCGGCGCCGTCGTCGTCGCCGCGGGTCCGGAGCACGTCGTCTGGGGTTTTGCTGCGGCGGCCAGCGGCCAACTGACCGGCGTCACCAAGGTTTTGGGCGCGCTGCTCATCTCGCCGGTGCTTGGATTCCTGTTCGGCTGGGTGATCCATCGGATAATGAGCTTCGCCTTACGCGGCGCGCGGCCCATCGCCAATCGATATCTTCGTGGGTTTCAATGGCTGGCAACGGCGGCGCTCGCCTTCTCCCACGGCACGAACGACGCACAAAAAGGCATGGGCATCATTGCCATGTTGCTGGTGCTGGGCGGCGTGAACGCCGAGTTCCATGTGCCCTTGTGGGTCATCGTTGCCAGCGCGACGGCAATCACCCTGGGCACGCTCGCCGGCGGCTGGCGAATCGTGCGGACGCTGGGTTTCGGCATCTACAAGGTACGTCCCATACACGCCCTGGATGCCCAGCTGACATCGGCCAGTGTAATCCTGGCCGCATCCGCCATCGGTGGCCCGGTCTCGACCACTCAGGTGGTCAGCACCTCCATCATGGGCATCGGCGCCTCGGAACGGCCAAGGTCGGTCCGCTGGGGTACAGCCAGGGAAATCGTCGGCACATGGCTCATTACCATGCCGGGGGCCGCCGTCGTATCGATCGGAATTTACCTTCTGATCCAACTGCTGTCCGGCATCGTCTAGGCAGAAGGCCAGCGCGCGTGACAGGAAAAGGGGAAATAAGATGACGAACGAGGCAGGCACGGTAACGCGCGAATCCGCATCGCGGTTCTCAAGGCTCTTGAACGCAATGTTTCCCCGGATGCCAGATTTTTACGGGCTGCTCAATGACCAATGCAGTCTGGTCGTGTGCGCGATGGATGTCTTCGTCGCTTTCATGGAAACCGGGGACGCCGCCAAGGCGAAGGAAGTGCGGCGGCTCGAACACGAAGGCGACAAGCTGAAGGCAAGAAACATCGACGTGCTGAACCAGTCTTTTTCGACGCCCTTCGATCGCGAGGATATCTACCGGGCGATAACGGCCATCGACGAAGGGCTCAACTACGCCAAAACCACGGTGCGTGAGATGGAGATCCTTGGTGTCGAGCCCGACAGGCACATGCTTGAGATGGCGAGGTTTCTCAGTCAGGGCGCAAAAGCACTGCAGGCGGGCTTCATGAAAGTGAAGACGGACCCGTCCGGTGCAGAACGCGACGCGACCGCCGTCCGCAAGACCGAGCGCCGTGCCGAAAAGGTCTATCGCAGGGCGATCGCCGAGCTGTTTGACCCGGAACATTATGCCCGGGATATCACCATGCAGCGCAAGGAGGCGGGAGACGATTTGGCGCCGTTGTTCGAACCGATGGAACAACGGGAGTGCACCGCAGTCGTGAAGGGGCTCTCCTTCGTTATGGAGGCGTTAAAACGGCGGGAAGTCTACCGTCACCTCTCCAACGCTTCCGACCATATGGCGCACGCCGGAGACATTTTGCACGACATCGTCGTGAAGACCGCCTGAGGCGTATCCGGCGGTACATCGAACTTTCAGGGAGTTTTGAAATGAACGAGAAAGCGAAGAGAAGCAAACAGTCTGAGCCAAAGGGCTATAAGGAAACCCTGCAGCACCTTCAGGTTGAACTGGTCAAGCTACAACGGCATCTGATCAAGAACGACCTTCAGATTCTCATTCTCTTCGAAGGCCGCGACGCGGCCGGCAAGGACGGCGTCATCAAACGGATCACCCAGCATCTGAGTCCACGCGAAACCCGCGTCATGGCGCTCGGCAAGCCCTCGGACCGTGATCGCCATTCCTGGTATTTTCAGCGTTATGTCCCGCATCTGCCCCAGACCAGAGAAATGGTCCTGATGAACCGGAGCTGGTACAACCGCGCCGGCGTGGAACGCGTCATGGGATACTGCACAGACGTGGAATACGAAGAATTCATGCGCTCGGTGCTGCCATTCGAACACATGCTCGTGGATTCCGGGGTGCAACTGTTCAAATACTATCTGGATATCTCAAAAGAGGAACAGAAGCGGCGGCTCGAGGACCGTCGCGTCAATCCTCTCAAGCAGTGGAAGATTAGCCCCATCGACACGGTCGCGATCAAGCACTGGGACGACTACAGCGCCGCGCGGAACGAAATGTTCGTCCGCACGCACAATCCGATAACGCCGTGGCACGTGGTTCGGGCGGACGACAAGAAACAAGCCCGGCTCAATGTCATCCGTCATCTGATGTCGCTGGTCGACTGTCCCGACAAGGACGAGCACGCCGCCAATCCGGACCCGGAGATCGTCTTCACCTATGACGACAAACATCTTAAAAACGGCGCGATCGCCCAATGACGAGCGATCGTCCGACAAACTGCTGCCTGGTGTGTTCGTTGTCGGATCGGTCTTCAGCGCCCTCGGGACAGCGGTGTTCCGGTCCCGACATCTATCTGTTTCGATGGTTTCGCCCATGCCTTGACCGGCAGATAGACGGATAGACGGATAAAGTGAAATTCCGGTCTTCAGTGGCCGTCATGTTCTCCCTCGACGACCCAATGCGACAAAAAGAATCGCTCATAGACGAACACCGCGGCAATGGCGGCGAGCGCGATGATCACGATGAGTGGATCGGATTTCAGCTTCATGGCGCCGAAGACGCCGAGCACGAGCACGTCGAGCGCAATGGCAACAATCAACACCCAGCCCCGCGCGCCGATCTCGCGGCGCAGGCGGCGGAACACGCCCCAATGGATCACGATATCCATCACCAGATAGAAGAAGACACCGAGCGATGCGATGCGGCTGAGATCGAAGAAAATGGTCAGGACCGATGCGATCACAACGGTGTAAACCAGCGTGTGCCCGCGGATCGGACCGGGCATACCGAAATGGCGGTGCGGGATCATTTTCATGTCGGTCAGCATCGCGAGCATACGCGAGACGGCGAAGACGCTCGCGATGACACCCGACGCGGTCGCGATGACGGCAAGCGCAACGGTGAAGTAGACGCCATAGACCCCGAAGACCGGTTCAGCCGCCTGTGCGAGCGAATAATCCTTGGCGGCGACGATCTCCTCGAGCGAGAGGCTGGAGCCGACTCCGAATGCGACGAGCAGATAGACCACCACACAAATCGCTATGGAAAGGATGATCGTGCGACCGACATTGCGGTGCGGATCGACGATCTCGGCGCCGCTGTTGGTGATCGTCGTGAAACCCTTGAACGCGAGGATCGACAGCGCGATCGACGCCGTGAATCCCGCAATCGGTATGGCTTCCGACGAACTGGCCGCGGGCGCGAAGGTGAACCCGCTGGCCCAAAGCGCCGCAATGCCGAAGACGGCAATGCCGCTGATCTTCAGAAACGCCATGACGAACGAGAAAAGACCGACCGAGCGGCTGCCCGAAATGTTGACAAGATAGGCAAAGACAATCAGCCCGACACCGAGTGCCGGCACGAGGATGCCGTCCCCGGCCAGACCGAATGGCCTCAGGAGGTAGCTGCCGAAGGTCCGCGCGACGAGGCTCTCGCTGATGACCATGGAAAGTGCCATCAAGAGCGCCGACGCTGCGGCGACCGCGCCCGGCCCATAGGCCTTCTGCAGGATCATCGCGATCCCGCCAGCAGACGGAAACGCGTTCGACATTTTCACATAAGTGTAGGCGCTGAACCCGGTAACGATCCCTCCCGCGATGAAAGAGAGCGGGAACCACGGCCCCGCCAACTCCGCGATCTGGCCGGTCAGCGCGAATATCCCCGCACCGATCATCACGCCGGTGCCCATCGAAATACCGCCGATCAGGCTGATACTGTTTTCCTGATACTCGGATTTCATCGCTTGCTCCCGCAAATTCCAAAATGTCTGAATTTTCTCGTTCGATACATCGTTCCACCACTTAGACCATATGGCTCGATCCGGTTAAACAGGCTTCCCGAGCCGGCGACATTTTCGACCCCATCCGGAAAGGCGGGTGAAACGTCACAAAGCGGCTTTACCGAGTATCTATTTTCGCCACCGCGCGGGTGGGCACGGCGCAAGTCTGCCAGGGCCAGAGACGCCCCATGGCGATGTAGATAAAGGAACCCGACCAGGCGATCAGCAACAGGCCGTTCAAGGCCTCAACGCCCGTGATGAATCGGAGATGATCCGAGGGGAAGACATCGCCCAGCCCGAGCGAGGTGTAGCTCACGATCGAGAAATACAGGTAGTCGAGCGGCTCGATGACGGCCAGACCACCGAAGCTGCCGAGTGCGAGCACGCCGTCGCCGAGCGCGTAGGCGACTGCGTAAAGACCGACCTCGACGAGGTGAGCGGCAAGCGCCACGAGGATGATGACGAAGACACGCACGCTGGCGGTCATCGCGATTCGCGCCATCCCGCCGGACAACCAACGTAAAACAACGTAATGAAACAGAAACGTCAGTACGACCAGCGATACCGCCAGTGTTGTCGCAATCAGCATTTCAGCCTTCCCATCGTGCCTGGATTGAGTTGGTTCGGAACATCGCCCATTCGGTGCGCCTTCGGGTTTGCGGGTCCGGCCGCTTCGTGGCCAAACCTCGGACAAACTTCATCTCTTGGAGACGAATTGCGGACGATTACGTTACAAGAGATGCCTGTCGCGCTTCGTCGTCAACCCCCGGTTCCGGGCGATCTGCCAGCACTGTCCCGCCCGCCGTCCAGAATTTCTGTAACAATATGTGACCGCTTCGCGTCTTTGGTTACATCTTGTGAATTCAGGTTGTCGTACCTGTTCATGGCGAACTGCGGAAAGTCGGGGGTCTGTTGGGCGACAAATCGAAATGTGAATCCAGTTCTGGTCGAATGCCGGCATGATCGTGCAAAACATCGAACGGCCCGCTGGCTCGAAAGACTGCCGAACACCCCGAAGCCGACCGACCCGGGGCGGTACAAATATGCGGAATGGGCAACCGGGTTTTTATTGCGCCGCGTCAGACCTGACCGGGAACGGGCATGGCGACAATGAGGACAGCTACCGGGGGCCGGCGGACCCGGACGGTTGCGACGACGGCGAACTGAAGGAAATCTTGCGGGCGTTCATCGGGACGCTCATTGAACTCCTGGACCCCCGCGACGCGGAAGTTGTTCGGCGGGCGGAAATATTAGGCCAGACACCGTCGCAGATTGCGGATGAACTGAACCTCAGCGAACAGGTCGTTGCCAGCCGTCTGCTGACGGGTCGTCGCACCCTTCTCCATCTCGTCTTGTTGACGCTGCAATCACATCTTCGGGAATGATCGAGCCGCCCCCGCCCACCGCCACCGCCTGGAGAGACCGTCCAGTCTAGCCTGCGCGGCCGGCGGACGAGACGGTGAGAGTTTTCCAGGTGAAGTGCTCGTAGACGCCGGACCAGTAGGCGCCAAACGCGATGGCGAAAAGAAGTTCCTCAAGCGGCATGCCGGCGATTACCAGACCCGACAGGGCTTCGAGGTTCCAGACCCTCGCGATGTAGCCGGGCGCCGTCCAGTCGAGCCCAATCAGGAAAATCACATAATAGCCCAGGAAGAGGAGGCCACCGATCCACGTCTTTCGGAGCAGCTCAGGGCGGCAAAACGCGGTCGCGGCAGTACCGATTACCATGGCGAGAATGGCGGGATATATCGGATTCCATGGGAACAGATGGAGGATCGGAAAGGCCAGAAACGGTGCGGAAAGTGCCCAGAGATGGAACCGGTGACGCGACCGGCGCCGTTCGTGAGAGAGCGCCGGCTCAAGCCTTTGTCGCGTCGCCAGATTGTAGAGAACGGCCCCAATACCGCCGATCCCGAAGCTGAAGATCAGGCTTTCGATGTCAAATCCGGTCCGGAGCGCCAGATCGAACAGGCTGGGCGGACTCCAATATTCGGGGACGAAAAGAGGCTCGGTAAGACCAAAGGGGGTTGTGAACAGGCTCGCCCAGATCATCGCGCGGCGATGGACCGGAAAAGCAAGGTAGGCAACGGCCCACGGCGCCAGGAACGCGCTCGACCAGACCAGCCAGACATGGCTCTCGGATATCATATTGCCGCGGCGCCTCGACCCTGGAAATTGTTTTGACTATGGTCATGCTAATGCATCATCGCGAATTTCCAAGGACGTTTTGCCCAACGGCCCGCGAACTGCAGTCGTTCGCGAACGGATCGACGGGCACTGCAAACGGGTTAAGGTGCTGATCGGTTGACCCTCGCGACAACCTTGAAAATCCTTCTGGTAATGCTGCTCTGGGCCGCCTGCTTTCCGTTCATACTCGCCGGGCTTGAGTTTTCTCCTCATCTGACCTTTGCCTCGCTGCGCGCAATTTTGGCGGGCTTGACCCTAACTATCCTGGCGCTCGCGCTGCGCAAGCCAATACCCCGGGAACCGCGGGTCTGGGCAATGCTGACCATCGTCGGCCTTGGAGCGACCAGCCTGGGCTTTCTGGGCATGTTTCACGCCGCGGAGTTCATCTCCCCGGGCATCGCCACAGTGGTCGCCAACACCCAGCCGCTACTGGCGGCCGCGCTGGCGGGGGTTGTCCTCAACGAACGGCTCACGGCCCAGGGCAAGGCGGGGCTGATCCTGGGCTTTCTCGGGATTCTCGTCATTGCGGCGCCCCGGCTTTTCTCGGGCGGGCAGGAAAACTACATCATCGGCCTGGCCTATATAATTCTGGCGGCCCTCGGAATTACCGTCAGCAACGTGTTGATCAAACGGATCGCGGGCAACGTCGATGCCCTCATGGCCATGGGGCTTCAGATGCTGATCGGCAGCATCCCACTTGCTCTCGGCGCCTGGATCATGGAAGAGCCGGCGACGATCCAATGGTCGATCACGTTCATATGGGCTCTCCTCGGCCTCAGCCTTTTCGGCACGGCGCTCGTCTACTGGCTATGGTTCTCCGTGCTGGAGAAAACGCCGCTAAACCAGGCGAACGCATTCAGTTTCCTGATCCCGATCTTCGGCTTGACCATAAGCGCGCTGTTTTATGGCGAGACCCTGGGCTGGCCGCAACTGGTGGGCATCGCGCTCATAATTCTCGGTGTGGGCCTGGTCACGCGATACGGGACAAAGTCTGTGGCGGTCGACAAATAGCGAAGCAGGCCGGACCCGCGGCATCTCCAAATGGCTCCAGACGAACACGCAGCGCTCCGCCCGACGCAGGCGTTGCCGCTCCGGCCGGCGCAGAACTGTTTGATCCAGATCAACGGCATTTGGGAAAATAGGTAGATAGTGAACTTGATACTTGAAGTTTGTAGACCTTGAAGTTTGTAGACAGTGAGTTTGATTTTTAACGCGCATGGTGCGCTGCAGTTTTTTTCAGGACAAAAAAATTAGGCGTCGAGGACAAGGCCGCGCGATTGAAAGTATTCGCCGACCCTCCCACATGGTGAATTGAGGCTAAGGAGTTCATTGATGATCTCAACACAATTTGACAGGGTGAAACAGGATCGGGCGTTCGAAGAGTCGGATGAGGCTTTGCGGCCGATGGATGCCGTGATCGAGGCGGCGCTCGCCGAGAATCATCAGGCCTTTCTGGGATTCCTCGTCCGTCGGCTCGGAAATCGTAGCGCCGCGGAGGACGTCCTTCAGAACTTCAGTCTGCGCGCCATCAGAAAGGGCGCCAAGCTCAGAGACAGTGAAAGCGCGACTGCCTGGCTCTACAGCGTGCTCCGATCAGTGCTCATTGACCACTATCGAAGCGAGGCAACCCGGCAACGCCGCGAGACTGAATACGCGCAAGAACAGACCCTGCTCGGCAACGACAGCGACGACGTCGAACTGGAAGAAAGCGTCTGCAGTTGTATCCACGGTCTGATATCGAAACTCCGCCCCGACTATGCGGAGGTTTTGCGGCGGGTCGACCTGGCGGGTGACCCGCGCAACAAAGTCGCGGCGGATCTCGGCATCACACCGACGAATTTGAGAGTTCGGCTGCACCGCGCGCATCAGGCCTTGCAAAAAGCACTGGGCAGATACTGTGGCAGTTGCTGCGAACACGGCTTTCGCGATTGCGACGGTCAAAGCACGCATGGTGGTGCCGCCAATCCAGGGCCAGCCAGTCTCTGAATTGACGGACAACATCAGCTTCACGCCGCTGCCTGAGGCCGTTTGGCCAGTGCGACGCAGCGGTCGTCCTGCTTGAGGGCAGAGCGGAAGTGTCTGAAGGCGGAATCAGGCTGCCCGCCCCACGAGACGAACAGCGCGATCGCACGGCAAGCGCGCTGCGCCTCGTCCGTCGTCCACAGCCGAAACGTTGGTCCTTCGTCCCATCCGCCCGAAGGCCTCGGTCCCATCCAGGCCCGCGCGATAAATGGCAGAACCAGGCTCGCAAGCGGCCTGGCATCGGTCCAGAGCTTCCGTTTCGCAATGCGCCGGTCTACCGGGATATCTCCAGGGTCGGGGTTCGGATCAGAATTCGCCGGTCGAGCTGTAACGATTAGGCTCGCAGGCCGTCTCTATCTAAACAGGAGATAACCGCGACAATGTCTGATATCGCCGGAAATGAGATTCCGAGAATCCCGCCGAACACCCGGAGTACGAGTCTCGGCCTGTTTTCCACGATCCGGTTCCGGCGCGCCGCCATCAACCAAACGTTCGATTGTTTCGGCGGTCTCCTTCGCGAGTGGGATCGCACCCGCGTTCCTGAGCGGTTTCTCCTATGTGTGTCCGCTGCGGTTGCGGAGCAGTCATCTGATCATGGAAAGGATGGGTCTATGAAACTTCCCAACCCCTCTGGCGAGTTTGCGCGCGCCTGCGCGATGGGCATGTTCCGCAGCCGACTGATCGTGGAATAGGGAGCAACCCATGCAGCAACAACCAGACACCGGCTTCTTTCGTTCGCTTCGTTTTCGGTACGGCGCGACACTTCTGGTGTTTTTCGGGGTCGCAGGCTTCCTTCTTTGGGAGGAACACCAGGTCCACATACTCGGGTACCTGCCCCTGATCCTGATTCTCGGCCTCTGTGGAGGGATGCACCTGTTCATGCATCGCGGACACAGTCATCGAGCGCCGGGGGCCGACCGG
>TARA_R110002110_G_scaffold103598_6_pt1 | contig 10228 bp, 11 predicted proteins | sample TARA_R110002110 | Tara Oceans TARA_R110002110 (sample SAMEA4397330) | marine metagenome | biome: Polar Biome; feature: [SRF] surface water layer (ENVO:00010504); material: water (ENVO:00002006), including particulate matter (ENVO:01000060) such as... | depth 5 m
ATGAAAACTCTCCTCGTTTCCGCCGCAGCTCTCATCGACCCCGATGGCCGCGTCCTGCTCGCGCAGCGCCCCGAGGGAAAATCCCTCGCCGGTCTGTGGGAGTTTCCAGGCGGCAAGGTTGACCCCGGTGAAACCCCCGAAACCGCCCTGATCCGCGAATTGCACGAAGAACTGGGCATCGACACCTGGGCCAGTTGCCTCGCCCCGCTAAGCTTCGCCAGCCACAGTTACCCGGATTTTCACCTGCTGATGCCGCTTTTCGCCTGCCGGAAATGGCAGGGCATCGTGCAGGGACGTGAGGGGCAGGACCTTGCGTGGGTCAGGCCCGAACGGCTTAAAGATTACCCCATGCCTCCCGCAGACCTGCCCCTTGTCGCGATCTTGCGCGACTGGCTTTGATCGACTGTTGCAAAATTCGCCTCATTTTATCGTGATTGCTGCATTTTGTTTCTATTGTTGACTGAAACTGTGCTTACATTGTCAGATACACCACGACAAAGGGGATCAACGATGCTTCAGACAATCACAATGGGGTCCTCTGTTTCCGTGCAAGGGCTGCTTGTGCGTCACCTGCCCGACGGCAAGATGGTCGTGCGCGTGGATGACAAGCAATTTGTCGGAACCCCCGTTGCGTCAACAAAAAAGCCCGAGGCTGCACCCGCCTGATTTCAGGCCTGCACGATGAATACCATACAGGACAGAAAAAGGCCGGGCGTGATGCCCGGCCTTTTCCGTTTCGGGTATTTCGGTTTTTCAGGCAAGCCTGCGTTCGATCTCTTCGCGCTCGAAAATCTCGATCACATCTCCCTGTCGGATGTCTTCATAGCGCTCGAAGGCCATTCCACATTCCTGACCCGAGATGACTTCCTTCACCTCGTCCTTGAAGCGCTTCAGCGTTTTCAGGGTGCCTTCGTGGATCACCACGTTGTCGCGCAGCAGGCGAACCCCGGCAGAGCGGCGTGCGACGCCTTCGGTCACGATACAACCCGCAACCATGCCGACGCCCGTCACCTTGAAGACTTCCTTGATCTGGGCGTACCCGATAAAGGTCTCGCGCACTTCAGCTTTCAGCAGGCCCGAGGCCGCGTCCTTGATGTCGTCCACCAGGTCGTAGATGATGCTGTAATAGCGGATCTCCACACCCTTCTGGTTGGCCGACTGGCGCGCCGAGGCATTTGCCCGGACGTTGAAGCCGATGATCGGCGCGTTCGACGCTTCGGCCAGTCCGACGTCAGAATCGGTGATCGCCCCGACCCCGTAGTGCAGCATGCGCACGCGCACCTCGTCATTGCCGATCTTTTCCATCGCCTGGACGATCGCCTCGGCAGAGCCCTGAACATCGGCTTTGACGATGATCGGCAGCTCGGCCACATCCTTGTCAGCCTTGGCCTTCGCCATCAGCTGCTCCAGCGTGGTCGCCGCACCGACTGCCGCGCGCTTGTCCTTGGCAGCGTTTTCGCGATAGGTCGCGATTTCGCGCGCCTGGGCTTCAGTGGCGACAACGTTCAGCACGTCGCCGGCAGCCGGTGTGCCCGACAGGCCCAGAACCTCGACCGGAACCGAAGGACCGGCCTCTTCCACGCGCTCGCCCTGATCGTTGATCAGCGCCCGCACCTTGCCCCACTGCTCGCCCACGACAAAGATGTCGCCGCGCCGCAGCGTGCCGTATTGCACCAGAACCGTTGCCACAGGGCCACGGCCCACATCCAGCTTCGCCTCGATCACGGCCGCCGCCGCATTGCGGTTCGGGTTGGCACGCAACTCCAGAAGCTCCGACTGAAGCGCGATCGCCTCCAGCAGGTTGTCGAGGCCCATGCCGGTTTTGGCCGAAACCTCAACGTCCTGTACGTCGCCGGACATCGCCTCAACCACAATCTCGTGCTGCAACAGGTCTGTGCGCACTTTGGTCGGGTTGGCTGAAGGTTTATCGCATTTGTTGATCGCGACGATCATCGGAACATTGGCAGCCTTGGCGTGCTTGATCGCCTCGATCGTCTGCGGCATCACAGCATCATCCGCCGCAACAACCAGTACCACGATATCCGTCACCTGCGCGCCACGGGCCCGCATCGAGGTGAAGGCCGCGTGACCGGGGGTGTCGAGGAATGTCAGCACGGCGCCACTTTCGGTCGTGACCTGATAGGCCCCAATATGCTGCGTGATCCCGCCTGCTTCGCCGGTTACCACATTGGTCTTGCGAATCGCATCGAGCAACGATGTCTTGCCGTGGTCGACGTGACCCATGATTGTCACAATCGGCGGGCGCGGCTTGAGATCCTCTTCCGCGTCTTGAATCGAATCGATGACCTGTTCGACGTCAGAGTCCGAAACGCGCACGATCCGGTGACCGAATTCTTCGACAACCAGTTCGGCGGTATCGACATCGATCGGCTCGTTCATCGTGACCATCATGCCCATTTTCATCAGGCTTTTCACAACATCCGCCGCACGCTCGGCCATACGGTTTGCCAGCTCCGACACCACGATGGTTTCCGGAACCTGAACATCGCGCACCTGCTTTTCGGCGCGCTGCCCGAGGCCAAGCGCCTTCTGGCGGGCCTTTTCCTGCTTGCGCTTCATCGCGGCCATAGACCGGGTCCGCCCGCGGTCACCTGCCAGCGCATCGTTCAGCGTCAGCTTGCCGGTACGACGACTGTCTTCGCCCTGCTTCTTGCCGCGGCCACCATCGTCGGCGCGGTTGTCGCGATCACGATCGGTCTTGCGCGGCGTCGGAAGGCCGGGCTTGGCCGAAGCCGGGCCGCGGGTATCGACGGCCGGGCCGGAACTGGCCTCTGCCGAGGGTTTTGCCCGCGCAGCCGGTGCGTTCTTGGCTTCTTCGGCCTGACGCGTCGCTGCCGCCGCCTCGGCCTTAGCGCGTTCTTCTTCTTCGGCCTTGGCGCGCAAAGCGTCTTCGCGCTCACGATCCTCGCGCTCTTTGGCCTCGATCTCGTCGCGTTTGCGCTGACGATCTTCCTCGCGCTGGCGCTCTTCACTGGCGCGGCGTTCCGCATCATCCGACTCGCGGGCCTTGGCGGCGCGCAACGCGGAAAGACGGCGCTCCATCTCGGCATCGGAAATGCCAGCGGGCCGCTTGGACGGATTGCCAAGATGCGAGGCCGTGCCGCCGCCGGTCGCCGCACCTGCCGCACCGGGTTTGGGCACGACAACGCGCTTGCGCTTCGTTTCCACCACAACACTTTTCGTCCGCCCATGGCTGAAGCTTTGCTTCACCTGACCCGAACGGGGAGTGCCACCAAGGCCGAGGGGTTTTTTACCGTCTGTATCGCTCATGCGTCTTGTCTATCCTCATCGGCGGTCTTGCCGCCTGCTTGCTTACGGAAACCCGCAAGCCTTGCCGCTTCCTCTACAACACGAAGGCCGAGTCCGCCAGCGCCAAGCGCAGCGTGTATTGCATGTTCACGACCGAAAGCCAAACCCATTTCCTGGGCAGACAGACAACCGATCATTCGCCCGGGTCCTTCGGGGGGGCGCAGCTTGCTTTTTCCGCGCTCCGATCCGTCACTGGCTTGTATCAGGGCAATTGCCTGCCCTTTCACCAGCCATTCCTTCACCTTCTCGTATCCCGTCACCGCCTGGCCCGCTTTCCGGGCGAGGCTGAGCAACTCGATCACCCGCCGCAGCAACAACGCCTCTACCATTTCCGGCAGATCGTCGGGTGCCTTGACAGGCGCCTTGGCCGCCCGAGAGAACACTCCCTTTTTCGCGGCCTTGGCAATTGCGTCGCGGTCGGCTGTCACATAGATGCCCCGCCCCGGCAAGCGGCCGAGGATATCGGGCACCACCGAAGCATCCGGCCCGACCACAAAGCGGACAAGGCCGGCTTTTGGCTGGCTTTCCCCCGTGACGATGCACCGGCGCTCCGGCTCCTCACGGTTTTTGTCCCGGCCCCCGCGCGACATGGGGTCGAAGGCCCTCAGGCCTCCTCCTCCTCGGTGTTGTCTTCGTCGGTTTCTTCGGCACTTTCCAACTCGGTCGGGTCAACCCAGCCCAGCATGACGCGCGCCGTCATCACCAAATGCTGCGCCTCTTCCAGACTGACGTCAAATTTTTCCAACACACCCTCATCCTTGACGCGCTGCCCCTTGTCGGTGGTCCAGCCGCCGGCCAGTTCCCAGTCGGCGCAGGTCGCAAAGTCTTCCAGCGTCTTGATGCCGTCATTGGCCAGCGCTTCGAGCATCTGCGGGGTCAGCCCTTCAAAGTTCACGAGGCTGTCTTCGACGCCAAGCGCACGGGCCGCTTCCATCGCCTTCAGGTTGGCCGCTTCGAGATATTCGCGGGCGCGGGTCTGCAATTCGCCGGCCGTGCCTTCGTCAAAGCCGTCAATCGACAAAAGTTCGTGAACATCGACATAGGCAACTTCTTCCAGCGTCACAAAGCCTTCTGCAACCAGAAGCTGCGCCATCATCTCGTCGATATCCAGCGTTTCCATGAACAGGCCGGTCCGCTCGGCGAATTCCTTCTGGCGGCGGGCCGATTCGTCACTTTCGGTCACGATGTCGATATCAAGCCCGGTCAACTGGCTGGCAAGGCGCACGTTCTGGCCGCGACGGCCAATCGCCAGCGACAGTTGCTCATCCGGCACCACGACTTCGATCTTGCCGGCCTCTTCGTCGATCACAACCTTTGAAACCTCAGCGGGTTGCAAAGCGTTCACGAGGAAAGTGGCCTGGTCCTCGTTCCACGGAATGATATCAATCTTTTCGCCCTGAAGCTCATTCACGACGGCCTGAACCCGGCTGCCGCGCATACCGACGCAGGCGCCGACCGGGTCAATCGAGTTGTCGTAGGAAATCACCGCAATCTTGGCGCGCGAGCCGGGGTCACGGGCGACGGCCTTTATTTCGATGATATTGTCATAGATTTCCGGCACTTCCATCTTGAACAGCTCTGCCATGAACTGCGGGTCGGTGCGCGACAGGAAGACCTGCGGGCCACGGGCCTCGCGACGGACATCCTTGATGTAGCACCGAATACGGTCGTTCGGGCGATAAGATTCGCGGCCAATCTTTTCATTACGGCGCAGGATCGCCTCACCCCGACCGATATCGACGATGATGTTGCCATATTCCTCGCGCTTGACCTGACCGTTGATGATCGTACCCTTGCGGTCCTTGAATTCCTCGAACTGGCGGTCACGCTCGGCTTCACGGACTTTTTGCAGGATCACCTGCTTGGCCGATTGCGCGGCGATGCGGCCAAGGTCGACCGGCGGCACCTCGTCAATGATCTCGTCACCGATCTGCGGGTCTGCCAGGTGCTGTCTGGCATCCTTGACGTTCATCTGCGCGTGGTAGTTTTCCACCTCGTCGTCGCCGACAACGGTGCGGATGCGGGTAAAGGTGGCACGGCCCGTCTTGCGGTCGATCGCAACGCGGATATCGAGTTCCGAGCCATAGCGCGACTTGGCGGCGCGGGCGAGGCTTTCTTCCATCGCCTGGATCACCAGATCCGGGTCGATCATCTTTTCCCGCGCGACCGCCTCAGCGGTCTGCAACAATTCCAGCTGGTTTGCTGAGGTAATCGCCATGGTATCCTCCGGGGCTCAGTGTTTTGTGACAGGGGTTTCTTCGGCCTCGTCGGCGTCATCCCCTTCGGTTTCTTCAATCTCGTCAAAGTCTTCTTCGTCAAAGACGCCCGCATCCTTGCGCTGGCGCAGCATCTCGGCGATCAACTCATCCGTCAGCAGAAGCTTGGCGTCAGACAGCCATTCAAACTGCAAACCAATCGTTACCGGCGCGCCCGCTTCCTCGATTTCGATCAACACCTCATCGCCTTCGATGCCGCGCAGAAACCCCTTGAACCGGCGGCGGCCGTCAATCAACTCGGTGGTCTCGATGCGCGCTTCATAGTCGGCCCACATGTCGAAATCCTTCAACCGCGTCAGCGGGCGGTCGATGCCGGGGCTGGAAACTTCCAGCGTGTAGTTCTCGACAATCGGGTCTTCGACGTCGAGAATGACAGAAACCGCCGTCGATATCCTGGCACAGTCATCGACAACTATCCCGCCTTCGGGCCGGTCAGCCATGATCTGCAATATCGGGGTCTTGCCGCTCATCAACCGGATGCGCACAAGTTCGAACCCGAGGCCTTCGATGGCTGGGGTTACGATCTCGGCAAGGCGACGATCCATGGCGGTTTTGGCAATCAGGTCGGACATTTCATATCCCAAAAACAAAAAGCGGGCCCACAGGCCCGCACGAGGTTCCGGCAGCTTCAGGTTTGGACCCTGAAACATCTGTTGATGTCGATATAGGCCCGGCCCGTTGCAGATGCAAGGCCCAATGCATTCGGCCAGACCTCACTCAGTCAACCAAAGTGTTGACTGATAGATTCATCGCTGCTAATTCATACATATGGTTGAACGAATCGATGCAGAAGCCCTGACACAAATTCTGAAAGCCGCCAGCGACCCGACCCGGCGCGCGATCCTGACCCATCTTGCACAAGAGGGGCCGACCCGCGTGACCGAAATCGCCGCGCGGTTTGACATGAGCCTGAACGCCGTATCGAAGCACATCATGGTGCTGGAGCGGGCCGGGCTGGTCCTCCGCCGCACACAATGGCGGGAACACCTGATCGAGGCGCAACTTGACCGCCTGACCGAGATCGACCGCTGGTTCGCCGGATTGCGTTCGATCTGGGAGTTGCGCCTCGATGCCCTGGATGCCCATCTGACAAAGGAATCTGACAATGACTGATCTGAGCCTGACCTGCAAACGCACGATCAAAGCCAGCCCCGAACAGGTATACAACGCCTGGCTTACCCCTGAAACCATGATGAAATTCATGTCGCCCGGCCCCGATATGCATGTCCGCGAAGCGCGCGCTGACGCCAGGGTCGGCGGACGCTTTTTCGTGATGATGGTGGGCAAATCCGACCTGCCACATGGGGGCAGCTACAAGGTCCTGACCCCACATTCCCGTATTGTTTTCACGTGGGAGGCCCCATGGTCCGCGCCCGATACCGAGGTTGAGCTGTTGCTGGCACCGGTCAACGGCGGCACCGAGGTGACCCTGACCCAGGTGAAATTCATCTCGGGCGAAAGCCGCGACAACCATATTGGCGGCTGGACCGGCATTCTGGGCAAGCTGGAGGCCGTGTTCGGAGGCGGAGCCTGACATGGACGCCATATTGCTGAACGTGAACTGGCTGGCGGTCATCGTCGGCACGGCCCTGGCTTACGGGCTTGGCACGCTCTGGTTCGGCCCGGTCTTTGGCAAGGCCTGGTCGGCGGGAAGCCACAACATCAAACGCCCGGCCAGAATGCCGATGGCAGCGATGACGGTTCAGCTTGTCGGAACCTTCCTGATGGCCTGGGCAATCGGCGCGACCGCCACGATCGACGCGCTTGTCACCGCAATCTTCATCATCCTGGCGATTGCTTCAGTGAATATGGCGGGATCAATGTTCAGCCAGAAATCGACCGCCGCAGCCCTGGTCGACGGCGGCTATGTTATTGCCATGGGCATCGTCATGATCATCGTGCAAGGCGCGTTGTAGGCATTGCGGCAAAGTCGGTCAGGCCTTGCCGCCCTTGAAGAACCGCTTGATCAAAATCCCGGTTCCAGTCTCCCAGATCAGTTTCAGATCGAAACACAGGCTCCAGTTGCGCTGATAGATCAGGTCCAGCCTTGCTTTCGCCGGCACGCAACGCCCGGCATAGACCCGGTCGGTTTCCGCCGCGTCCTGACAGGCCGCCAACAGTTTTTCCTCGCGGTCGTGATACCGCAGGCTGGCAAGACCGGTAATTCCTGTCGGGCTTTTCAGGACCTCGCCGTAAATTCCGGGGAAGCGCTCGACATATTCGCGCAGCGGCGGGCGCGGCCCGACCAGGCTCATATCGCCTTTCAGCACGTTCCACAGCTGCGGCACCTCATCCATGCGTGCGCGGCGGATGAACGCCCCCATCGGGGTGATTCGCCGCGCCTTGTCGCCGCCCGAAACCCCGCTTTCGCCCTGCGTCACCGTCATCGTCCGCAGTTTCCACAGCCAGAAAGACCGGTCCACGCCCTTCATCCGCTCGGCGACATAGAACAGCGGCCGGCCCTGGGTAAACAACATGATCACCAGCAAAATCGAGAAGGGCACCACAAGGATTGCCGACAGGACGGCGACAAGCACCAGATCAAGCAGTCGTTTGTTGAACGGCATCGTGCACCTCCTGCCACTCGGCCACCATCGCCGACGGCGTTGCGGCCGTCGATGGCAAGGGCACCAGGCCCTGCAACAGCGCCGTATCCAGCGCCACACGTGCAATCACGGCGGGGTTGGGCGGGCCAAAATGCCAGGCAAGGCCCGTCGCCCGCAACAGTTCTGCCATGCCGACGGGTGCGGGTGCTGCGACATTCAGCACCTCGGGCAACGCCGCCCCCGACGCCGCCAACCGCGCCAGACGTGTCAGCACGGACGCCAGCGTCATCGGTCCGATATAAGACCGGACCGGCCCCGTCGCTTGCCCGGCCACCGGGTCGAGAACCACTGCAAGCCCCGGCTTCGCCCCACCCAGCAGCGCGTCGAGCCCCGCGATATTCCCGATCCGCAGCAAGGTCAGCCCTGGCGCGCCAGCGCCCGCCGATCTGTGCCAAGCCAGCGCCGCGCGCTCCATCTTCAGCTTGGCGGCACCGTAGGCATTGACCGGCGCACAAACCGAATCTTCGTTGAAATCTGTCTCTGACACGCCGTAAACCGCTGCACTCGAAGCCAGAAATACATGCTGCGCGCCCTGCGCCGCCGCCGCATGGCACGCAGCCAAGCCCAGCGCCACGTTCAAACCCTTGTCCGCCCCGGTGCCATTCACGCCCCCCGCCAGCGCCAGCACGATGCCGCCCGCCGCGCCCTCGGGGCAGTCGTCGTTCAGAATGTCCCAGGTCAGGCAGCCCGGCACGTCGCGCCGCGCCTGCCAGACCGGGCGCAGCCCATCACCGTCACTGTAACCGGCACTGTAACAGCCACTATCACTTTCACGGGCGCCATCGCTGCGCCGCCATGTCTGCCGCAACACTCTGCCGAGCCGGCCGGTGCCGCCCGTGATCAGAACGGGAAAAGCTTTCTGCGTCGCCTGCGCCTCACTCATTTCCTTCAAGCCGCGTCCGCAGCTCCCTCAAAATCGGCAGCAGGCTGCGCACCCGGTCGGCCCCAAGATCGCTGACAAATTCACCGATCAGCGGGGCCACCGTCTGCACTGCCGCATCACGCGCCGCGCGCCCCGAGGGGCTGATCGCCACGAACTTGCGCCGCGCATCGTCCCAGTCGGGACGAATGTGAACATGCCCCGCAACCTCCAGCTTGCCAAGCGTGTTGGTCATGGCACCGCGCGTCACATGGAACGACAGCGCAAGCTGCGCCGGTGTCCGCTCTTCGTTCAGCCGCGCCAGATGGTTTAGCACGCCGAAATGCGACAGCTCCATCCCGCGGGGCAGTGCCCTGGAAATCCGGTTGCGCGCCAGTTGATCGGCCATGAACAATTCGCCAAACAGCGCGACGGCCAGTTCTTCGTTGGGGTCAGACATCAGCGGCCCCGCCCGGTGGAATGTAGCGACGATCATGCTTCAGCGACGGCACACGGCCCCGCGCCCGCGCCACTTCCTCAAGGTCGAGGTCCGCAAGAACAACGCCCGGTTCTGTGCCTGCATCGGCCAGCACTTCGCCCCAGGGTGCCACGATCAGGCTGTGCCCATGGGTGCGCCTGCCCTTGCCACCCGAGGTTTCGGGGTGAAAGCCGGTCTGGGCCGGGGCCAGCACATAGCACCCGGTTTCAATGGCACGGGCGCGCAGCAGCACCTCCCAATGGGCGGCACCGGTGATGTGGTTGAAGGCCGCTGGCACCGACAGCACCTGCGCCCCCGCTTTGGCCAGATCCCGGTAAAGATACGCAAAGCGTACATCATAGCAAACGGTCATGCCCAGCGCGCCCCAGGGTATCTGCGCCAGAACCGCGCGCCCCCCCGGCCTGTAGCCTGCTGATTCGCGGTAAATTTCGGTCGCGGAGACCGTCACATCGAACATATGAATCTTGTCATAGCGCGCAACGACGGCCCCGTCCGGGGCGATCACGAATGAACGGTTGGCAAAGCGGCCATCGGCATCCTGCGTCTTCAGGGCAAGTGAGCCGATCAACAGCCACACCCCGAGGCGCGCCGCCTCTTGCCGCAACGCGGCAAGCGTCGGGTCACTGGCTTCAGGATGCAGCACATGACGTTGATGATC
>TARA_R110002110_G_scaffold405116_1_pt1 | contig 10210 bp, 11 predicted proteins | sample TARA_R110002110 | Tara Oceans TARA_R110002110 (sample SAMEA4397330) | marine metagenome | biome: Polar Biome; feature: [SRF] surface water layer (ENVO:00010504); material: water (ENVO:00002006), including particulate matter (ENVO:01000060) such as... | depth 5 m
CCCATAGGTCCTCATCCCAGCCCTACGCGTCATTTTTTTTTGAAAAAATTTTTTTAGTATCCTGTAACCCGCACTCCGCCTCACTTTTGAAGTAAAATCGTATGGCTAAACAGCAACCACATCCTAATGAAGATCAACTGATCGCACAGGTCATGGCGTTCCGAGATGATCCCCTGGGGTTTGTGCTGTTCTGTTTCCCGTGGGGAAAGATTAATACACCCCTGGAACATCATCAGGGGCCACGGCAGTGGCAGCGTGACGCACTGTTGCAGCTCCAGGCGCACATTCATAACAACCATCGGAAGTTTGATCAGGGCGATACACCAGAGTTGATGCGTCTTGCTCGGGCCAGCGGGCGCGGTATTGGCAAGTCGGCGTTTCTTGCATGGGTGGCGTTGTGGTTGTTCTGCACCCTGCCGAGTTCCACAGTCATCGTCAGCGCCAACACGGAGCAGCAGCTACGGTCGACCACGTTTCCTGAGATCAGAAAGTGGGCGACCATGAGCCACATGTCGCGTTGGTTCGAGCATCAGGTTGAAGCGCTGCACCCAGCCGACTGGTTGGTCGAGGCGCTCAAGAAAACGACGCAGTATGATGACGCGTATTGGTACATCAAGGCCAAGTTGTGGAGTGATGAGAATCCAGACGCGTATGCCGGCCCGCATAGCCAAATGGGCATGGCGGTGCTGTTTGACGAGGCCAGCGGCATCCCTCCGAACATTTGGCCTGTCGCGCACGGTTATTTTACAGACAAGACCATATACCGGGTATGGGTGGCGATTAGTAATCCGCGTAATCCGAGTGGCGCGTTCTTTGAATGCTTCCACCGCAACCGCGAGGAATGGAATAACGCCAAGATCGACGGGCGCACGGTTGTTGAGAATGACCCCGGCGTGTACGACGCGATTATACGAGAGTATGGCATCGACAGCGATGAAGCGCGCGTGGAGGTGTATGGGCAATTCCCGAGACAGGGTGACGAGAACTTCATCGCACGAGATGATGTTGATGCGGCCATCGCGCGCGAGCTGCCGGCCGAGGACTTAGGGGCGCCGTTCATCATGGGCGTCGACCCGGCGCGTATGGGTAATGATAAGGCGGTCATACGCTTCAGGCATGGGGTAGACGCGCGCAGCATCCCACCGCTGGTGTTTCCCAAGTGTAAGACCAGGCAGATGGCCGAGCATGTGGCGACCGCCATTGAGAAGTATAAGCCAGATCATGTGTTCATTGAGAGTGATGGCGTCGGCGGACCGGTGATCGAGTTGTTGCAAGAGGGCGGCTATCGGGTGACACCGGTGTTCGTGTCCGAGACGGCGCAAGACTCGAAGAAGTGGTATCTGCACAGGACAGAGGTGTGGGGGCGCATGGCTGAGTGGATCGACTCGGCGTGCCTGCCAGACGAGGACAACTTGACGGATGACCTGTGCACCATGCGCTATCGCATGAACCTAAAAGGGCAGAAGGCGCTATGGACGAAGAAGGAGATGTTGAAGGAAGGTTTCGGCTCACCTGACTATGCGGACGCGCTGGCGATGACTTTCAGTCGGCCGGTCAGCAGACTAGATTCCAAGACCTCTAGGAAGTTTAAACGCGGCAGGGTTGCAGATGATGTAGATTGTGTTATATTCACGTAATATCCTTGCAAGGAGATTGAATTATGGGTGGAATATTTGGGGGATCAGCTCCTCCGCCGCCGCCTCCCCCGCCACCGCCCCCGACGAAGTCTGACGCTGATGTGCAGGCCGCAGCTTTAGCAGCGCGTCAGCGCCGTGCGGCTGCGCTTGGACGCAGCGACACGATCAAGACGAGTGGGCAGGGTGTGACGGAAGAGACGGACACACCGACAAAACAACTGTTGGGGAGTTAGAGATGCCAGGCGAAAGCCCCTCCGGGACGGGACCAGCCGGCGGAGTATCGGGCCGTGGCGGCTTCCAACCTTTTCAACTTAAAAAAGTTATTGTAGCAGCGCCACCGTTAGCGAGCGCTGCTACAATCTCAGACCCCACAACGAGTGAGGACGTTCAGGCGGGACTCCGTAGAGAAGCGGCCGTTGAACGCAACCCTGTGACGACCACTGACCCTGGTCCGGGTCCGGCTCCAGCCGCAAAACAAATTTCGGGGCCGGCGGCAGCTGCAAAACAATTCACGGGTAGTCTTGGCGACACATCAAGCGCAACCTTGAAGCTGTTGGGTTCCCCTTGATAGATGAGTGAAATAGCAAAAGATATCATCAAAACCCACGACAAGTGGAAGGGTGATCGCGGAACATGGGAGTCCCACTGGTCTGAGATAGACGAGCGGGTGCTGCCGCGCTACGCCATGACCATGCAGAGTTCTTCCTCTGGTTTGACCCAGGGGCAGAAGCGCACCGATAAAATGATTGACAGCACGGCCAGCATCGCGCTGGAGCGGTTTTCCGCTGCGATGGAAGCCATGCTGACGCCGCGCAACCAGCGCTGGCACCGCGTGACAGCTTCCGATGAGGCGCTCGCTGCCGACCATGCTGTCAAGGTATGGTTTGAGAACGTCACGAACATATTATTCAAGCAGCGGTACAAGCCGTCTGCGAACTTCGCCAGTCAGCAGCATGAGGTCTACATGGGTCTCGGTGCCTACGGCACGAGCATCCTACACACAGACGCGCATGATGAGGGTGGGTTTCGCTACCGCGCCACTGATCTACGTGAGATACTCATTGGTTTGAATCACCAAGGTATCCTGGACTCCAGCTCCCGCAAGTTTAACATCTCTGCCCGCCTAATGCAGCAGAAGGTAGACGCTGGACGGTGGAGTACAATTCCCGATGCGGTTAAGTCTGCGCTAAAGACAGAACCTTCAAAAGAGTTTGAGGTTATCCATTGCGTTAAACCCCGTGTCGAGGTTGATAAGAAGCGCCTTGATTATAAGGGTATGAAGTACGCGTCATACTATGTCGCAGTGGAAGGTCAGACAATATTAGGTGAGGGCGGTTTCAACACCTTCCCATACCAGGCATCACGCTACGTCACTGGGCCGTCTGAGGTCTATGGCCGCTCTCCCGCCATGATGGCGTTGCCCTCTATCAAGGTTCTCAACGAGCAGAAGAAGACCATGTTGACGCAGGGTCATCGCGCCGTGGCGCCGGTGTTGCTAGCGAATGACGATGGCGTAGTCGACGGGTTCAGTATGAAGCCGGGTCACATCAATCCTGGTGGGGTATCACCCGAAGGGCGCCCGCTGGTGCACGCACTGCCGGTCGGTAATTTGGCTGCGGGCCAAGAGCTGATGGACATGGAGCGGTCCACAATAAACGATATTTTCCTTGTGACGCTGTTCCAAATCCTGGTGGATACGCCGGCCATGACGGCTACAGAGGTGTTAGAGCGCGCCCGAGAAAAGGGAGCCTTGTTAAGCCCCACAATGGGCCGGCAGCAATCTGAAGGCCAAGGCCCAATGATTGAGCGTGAGATCGATCTGTTGCAGCAACAGAACCTGTTGCCGCCTATGCCCGAGGCGCTGATCGAGGCCGAGGGTGAGTTCGAGATTATCTATGACAGCCCTCTGAATCGCGCCCAGCGCGCCGAGGAGGCTGCTGGTTGGATGCGCACGCTGGAAGCAGCGGTGGCCTATGCCAACACGACACAAGACCTGTCGGTGCTGGATCACTTTAACACCGACGTGATCTACCCGGCGTTAGCTGAGATCAACGCCATGCCGCCATCCTGGATGGCCTCACCTGAGACGGTCGAGCAGAAGCGCGCACAGCGACAGGAAGCCGCTGATACGCAACAGATGGTTGAGGCCGCGCCTGCCGCTGCTGGCGTGATGAAAGCGCTGGGTAGTGCGGGCTAAAATTAAAGACTACCTTATCTCCCGCAAGCAGTCGTATGCCAAGACGTTCAAAGGCGTCTATGGTGAGCGTGTGCTGGATGATCTAGCCAAGTTCTGTCGTGCAAATAACAGCACAATCCTTTCTGATCCACGTATGGAGATGGTGCTGCAAGGTCGGCGTGAGGTGTGGCTGCGTATTGCAGCGCACCTGAACATGACCGACAAAGAAGCATGGAGGCACTTTAACCCCAATAACGGAGATTATGATGAGTAAATATGAAAAAACACCTGCGCCAAAGCGTTACGAACAGTACCCTAGCAAATACCAACCACGGACACAAAACTTATCTGCTCACGACAAGTTGATTCGTAAGATTGAAACACAGATGGGTGGAAAAATTGTCCGCAATTCTGGCTCCGAATTGAAAAAATAATAACCGTTGAAAATAACTACGAACCTGAAGGATACTATACATGGCTGATGCCCCCGCCCCTGCACCCGCACCCGCACCTGCTGCGGCCCCTGAACCGGCTGCGGCCCCCCTTGAACCTGCTGCCGCGCCTGTGGAAAATCATTGGATGGACTCATTGGAAGTGGGTGAGACCCGTGACTGGGCCGAGGCCAAGTCAATGCGCAGTGGGAGCTTTGAAGATGTCGTCAAGAGTTATCACAACTTGGAGAAAGTCGTTGGCGCCGATAAGGCTGGCCGCACGGTTACTCTATTGGGCGACGATGCCACACCTGAACAGGCCGGAGACTTCTATACAAAACTCGGTCGGCCGGAAAACGCCGCAGGATATAACCTCGCTGCACCAGAAGGAGAAGACGGCGCATTCGCGCAATGGGCTGGTGATACCTTTTTTGAGGCTGGATTAACCAACAAACAGACCAACTACCTTGCCGAGAAATGGGGGGAGTTTGTCGGCTCTACCGCTCAGACTACCGCTGATTCAAACGCGCTGAACGCTACGAACGAGACTGCCGCGTTGCGAAAAGAGTGGGGCGCTGCGTTCGATGATAAAACGAAAGGTGTGGACAACACCGCCGTGGCGCTGGGTATGACCCCGGAACAACTAGCCGGTCTGAAGGCCAGTATGGGGCCAGCCGGCGCTATGAAGTTTATTGATAGTCTTGGCGCCAAGATGGGCGAGGATGGTCATATTGAAGGTGACGGCGGCAGTTCTGGTGGGCCACTGACCCCGTCGTCAGCAGCCCTTGCGCTGAGTGAACTGACCGGTAATAAAGAATTTATGGACGCGTGGGTGGATAGAATGCACCCCGGCCATAAAGCAGCAGTTGAAAAGAAAGCCGCCCTCAGTCGTCTCGCGTCGGGCGTCGCCGAATAATATTAATAGGAGTTAAATTTATGTCATACGGAACGAAGAAGAAACCAAGAAAACCACGTCCGCCAATGAAATGAGTGAATTTGGTTGTTGTATTTAAGCAACTGATGTAATATTGTCACATATTGAATGAGCGCATCGTCATGTTGGCGGTGTCGAAACGGTTCCGCCGGTAACCCGCAAGGGCCGGCTATGACGCAGCCTTAGTAGTTGGCCCCGGCTTCCGGGCAAGCCTGTAGCTTTTGTTTTAACCGACAGAAGAGGGGGCTATCCTCATGTCAAATGAAATCTTAGATTGGTCAGTAATTGACTACAAATCTACAGTCGAGTTGCTTCTTCAGCAGCAAGGCTCGCGGTTTCGCGGAATGGTCATGGAAGATTCCTACCATGGCAAATCCGGTGCTGCCGTAAATCAAATTGGTGCCGTGACTGCGCAGAAGCGTACCACTCGCCATGCCGATACGCCACTTATTGAGACTCCCCATGATCGCCGTTGGGTTTTCCCATCCGATTATGAATGGGCCGATCTCATCGATGACGCTGATAAACTCCGTACCATTGCCGATCCGACCTCGCCATATGCTGTTAATGGCGCAATGTCGCTCGGCCGTGCGATGGATGATCTTATCATCACCGCAGCTACGGCATCCTCACTTACCGGTGAAGATGGCACTACTACGACGGCCTTTCCGGCAGGCCAAACGGCCGCAACTACTGCCGGTGGTCTGACGGTAGCTAAACTTCGTGAGGCGATGCAGTTGTTCATCGCAGCCGAGGTGAATGTGGATGTCGAGCCTATGTTCTGCGCCATTGGTGCACAACAGCATGATGATCTGCTCGGTCAAACCCAGGCGATCAGCTTGGATTTCACCACTAAACCGGTGCTGGTCGATGGCCGCATCAAATCCTTTATGGGCTTCAACTTTGTCGACAGCCAACGTCTGGCGCTTTCTGGTACAGATCGCACGGTCGTGTGTTGGGCGAAATCTGGTCTACATCTTGGTATCTGGGATGATATCGACGTGCAGATCGATAAGCGCCCTGACAAATCTAATTCAACGCAGGTTTACGTAAAAGGCACGTTTGGTGCCACCCGCCTTGAAGAAGAAAAAGTCGTCGCCATAACCTGCTCAGAAGCATAGGAGGGTATAGATAATGGCTACTACTTATAGCGCTCAAAAGACGAAGTGGGACCAAAACAGTCCCACGACCATGATCAAGGCTAATGAGCAGGCTGGTCGAGTCCGTATTGCCTACGCTTCAGCAGAAGCGTCTTCTTTGGCGGTCGGTACGATTGAAATGTTCAATCTTCCGAATGGCGCACGGATATTGTCGGGTGAGGTCGTACATGATGCTCTCGGCGGTTCAACTACGGTTTCAGTGGGCCACGCGGCTTATGTGAACTCCGCAGGTACGGTCGTAGCTTTAGACGTTGATGAATATAAAGCTGCTGCTGCCTCTACCTCAGTCGCCACCGTGGCTATCGCGGCTACTTCGGCGCTTGGTCGTAACTCGGTCGTGGATGCAAACGAAGATGGCATCCCGATTACCGTAGTTACTGCTGGTGCTGCTGCTACAGGCACGATAGAATTGACGATGATGTACGTCGTTGACTAACATTACGGGGGAGGGCTACAGCGCCCTCCCCCACTTCTATTTTGCGGTACCAACCTGGGGGTTAACCTATGGCCGACGCCGTTAGTTTATGTAATCTTGCGCTACAAGGTTTAGGCTCCAACTCAATTACAAGCCTCACCCAGAACTCCACTGCGGCGAAGGCTTGTAATCGCGTCTATGAACATGCACGGGATACTGAGCTGCGTTCACATCAATGGGGCTTTGCGCGCGCGCAAGTTCAGATCGCGGCTGATTCTACAAACCCAACTTTCGGTGCGGCCAAGCGTTATCTTAAACCTTCAGACTGCTTGCGTATTTTACCGACCGAAGGCCAGGATGGATCATCTATGCAAGATGACTTCCAAACCTTTGGCCGATACATCCACACAGATCACGCCTCCCCAATTAACCTGATCTACGTGCAGCGCGTTACCGATGTTGAGCAGATGGATCAATGCTTTAAAGACTTGCTGGTAAAACGTATTGCCAACGATGTCTGCGAGAAAGTCACACAATCTAATAAGAAACGTGAATTAGCGCGCGCCGAGTATATAGCTGCGCGGAATATGGCACGTAAAACCAACAGTTTTGAGAAACCTCCGACAGAGCCGCCCGAGGATGAGTGGGTAACGGCGAGGAACTGAGATGCCCCGCGCTGACCCTATTCAAAATAATTTTAACGGAGGTGAAATATCGCCTCTGCTGTACGGCCGTCCTGATGTAGACCGCTACAAGACGGGCCTGCAAACCTGTTTAAACATGGTCCCGCTAGTACAGGGGCCAATTGAGCGTCGACCTGGCACGAAACATATTATTGGTGTCAAGACAAATAGCCTGTCCACCCTGATCAAGGAGTTCGTGTTCTCGTCCTCGCAGGCTTATATTATTGAGTTTGGTAACCTGTATGCCCGCTTCATCAAAGACCGGGCGCAGATTGACACCGGCTCACCGATTGAATTGACGACTACATATCTGACTGCTGATCTGTTTAGTCTCCGCTTCGCGCAAAGCGCCGACCTGTTATACATCACACATAAATCCTACCCGCCGCGCAAGATGAGCCGCACCTCCGACACGGCGTGGTCGATTACGAATGTGACGTTCATAGATGGGCCATATCTGGTCACTAACAGCACAACGACTACGTTGAGTTTGTCTGGTACTACCGGTTCTGTGACGGTTACAGCGTCGGCGGTAACCGGTATTAATGGCGGCACTGGTTTTCAGGCTTCAGACATCGGGCGCCTGATCCGGTGGCAAGACGCGGCGTCCAATTGGACCTACTTGACCATCACGGGGCGCTCCGGCACCACCAGCGTGACCGCCGCAATCGACGGCCCCGACGCATCAGCTACGACGGCGACAATACACTGGCGGTTGGGGCTGTACTCAGCGACCACTGGTTACCCTTCGGTGGTGGGGTTTCATCAGAACCGGCTAGGTTTTGCTGGCACAACTGACTTTCCACTACGCTACGACTTGTCTGTCAGCGGTGACTTCGAGAACATGGCGCCGACCGACACTGACGGGACTGTTTTGGACGATAGCGCTGTGACCGATTCCTTGTCGGGTGACACGGTCGATCCCATCCGATGGATGATGAGTGACGAGAAAGGGTTATTGCTGGGCACTTTCGAAGCTGAGTGGGTCTCACGACCCTCTGACACCAGCACGTTGTTGACACCCTCCAACGTCAAGAGCGCGCGCTCTACCGGCTACGGTAGCGGCGCTGTCGAACCGAAGCGAGCCGGCAAGGTAATATTGTTTGTTCAAAAGGCGTTACGGAAAATTCGAGAATTAGCCTTTATATTCGAGGATGATGGATTCAGAGCGCCTGATCTGACGCTGGTTGCGGAGCACATCTCCCGCACCGGCATCGTGCAGATGGCCTATCAACGAGAACCGCAAAGCGTGCTATGGTGCGTTCTGGGTGACGGTACGTTGATTGCTCTGACCTATGAGCGCGACCAAAAGGTCGTGGGGTGGAGCCGGCATGTTGTCGGGGGCGTCAGCGATGCCGGCACCACCCAAGCTAAAGTCGAGAGTGTTGCTGTCATCCCCAATCCCGCCGGTGACGCTGATGAGGTTTACCTCGTTGTGAACCGCTACATTAACGGCGGCACAGTGCGCTACATAGAGCACATCAAACCGTTTTGGGATGAAACCTACGATCCCGAAGACGCTTTCTACATAGACAGTGGGCTTTCACTCAACAACCCTGTCACTATCACCGGCATCACTGCGGCCGACCCTGCTGTCGTGACCGCTGCTTCACATTCTATTGCCGATGGCGCTGAGATACGCATGACCGACATCGTCGGTATGACACAGGCCAACAAGGTGCCATATAGGATAGGGCAGAGTGCCACCAACACTTTCGAGCTGTTCAGTAATACAAAACAGGCCGTGCAGATATCCGGTGCAACGAGTGCAAACCCGGTTGTGATTACCGCCGTCGCGCATGGCTTGTCTAATACGGATGAGATTATGATCCGAAACGTCGTCGGCATGACCCAACTCAACGGTAAAGGCTTTACTGTAGCCAACAAGACCGCCAATACTTTTGAGTTATCTGGTATAAATGGCACAGGCTATTCGACATATACCTCTGCTGGTGACATCCATCATGCTATTGACACATCTGACACGGACAACTTTACCGCCTACGTCTCCGACGGTAAGGTGCGCGCGCGGGTGTCCACGCTGTCGGGGCTGTCGCATCTTGAAGGACAGAGTGTTTCCATCCTGACTGAAGGCGCCGTCCATCCTAATAAGACGGTGGCGTCGGGCGCCGTTACTTTAAACTACCCTACCTCCAAGGCGCATGTTGGTTTGGGTTTTACCTCTGATTTCCAAACACTACGCACTGAAGCTGGCTCGGCCACAGGTACGGCGCAGGGTAAGGTTAACAGGTTCCAGCAAGTCATCATGCGCTTTCACGAGACACTGGGCGGTTCCGTTGGCCCTGATGCGGATAATCTAGACGATATAGTGTTTCGGGCAGGCGGTGATTCTATGGATGCCGCAGTAGCGTTTTTTAGCGGAGACGTAGAGTTCGACTGGGACGGTGAGTACAGTAGCGACAACCATGTTTTCTACCGGCAGACCCAACCTCTGCCGGTTACCATTTCGGCAGTAATGCCTCACTTGCACACACAGGACGGGTAATGTTTCATATTCTACCCTTTCAAGCGGCGCACCTGGCTCAGATAAAACTGCAAAGCTCGCAGGCGTACCTCAACGATTGGGTGACGGTCGAGCAGGCCGCTTCGTTGGCGCAGCACCCCAGCTATACTGCTATGGACGATGACACCGTGCTGGGTGCTGGCGGTGCTATCCCGATGTGGGAGAACCGCGCTATGGTGTGGTCGTTCCTCTCGGACACTGGCCCACGTAACTTCTTAAAAATACACCGCGCCGTGCAAAAATTCCTCTC
>TARA_R110002110_G_scaffold84548_2_pt1 | contig 10207 bp, 6 predicted proteins | sample TARA_R110002110 | Tara Oceans TARA_R110002110 (sample SAMEA4397330) | marine metagenome | biome: Polar Biome; feature: [SRF] surface water layer (ENVO:00010504); material: water (ENVO:00002006), including particulate matter (ENVO:01000060) such as... | depth 5 m
TGGTCCGGATGCATTCGAACAATCGCCTTCTGCAGATCAGCCGGTATCTGCCATGCCCGATACCGCCGCTGATGCTTCTGCAGAATTCCCTGGCGCAGTTGAGCCTGTTGGCGAACCGGCGCGTCAACCGCCCCCAACGCAGAGCGACCCGACGCACATCAATCCAACTGCGGCCGAACCGTCGTCTCGTCCGGAGCCCGGGGCGGACAGTGTGGGGCTTCCCGAAGAATCCCGGAATCCATACCGGGAAGCGCATCCCGACCCCGTAGACCCGCCGCAGACCGAACCGATGGGGCACCCGCCCGGCGCCGGCGCTCAGCCGGCCATCCCGCAGAAGCGGGGGGTGTTCGGTCGAAAACGCAAAGAGTCCAAGCCCTGGCACCGCGATCAGTCCGACGAGCAACCGGCGCCGCCGCCGGCTTCTGCTGCGGCAATGGGCGGGCAAACCGAGATGCCGGCCAAAAGACGTGGCCTGTTCGGGATGATCTGGGGAATGGTGCGGTTCCTGCTGATAGGCAAGAAGCGCCCCAAAAAGACAACGGCGACAGGCGGCCAGCCGTCTCAGCCGCGCGGTTCGCGCCTGTCGTCCCGTGTGTCCGCTGGTCTGACGTTTCCTCAGTCGGGCGTGATCGGGCGGTTGCAGTCAATCGTGGTTTCACGGATTGGCAGGATTCCCGGCCTGCGCCGTCTGACCCGGACCAAGGCCGAGGTCGTCGCGGAAATCGAACGCGCGGCGGCGGAAACACCTGCAGGGATGGCTGAGATCGCGGCTGAATCGCGCAGGAGTGCCGCCGGGTCTCATATCCAGCGACCGCTGGATATGAGCAGGCGCGTCGGCCGTTCGGTCGAAATAGATATTGAAAAAATTCGTGCGGCCGGGATGGTAACGCCGTCAGGCGAGCGGACGCATATTGCCGAAGAGTTCCGCCTGATAAAAAGGCCGCTCCTGCTGAATGCGTTTGAAAAAGGGCCCAACGCGATCCGCAATGGCAACGTGATCATGGTGGCGAGTTCGCGGTCCGGCGAGGGCAAAACGTTCATGGCGGTAAATCTTGCCATGAGTATCGCCTCCGAACGGGACCTTACTGTTCTGTTGATAGACGCAGATGTCGCCAAACCCGATATTCCCAACGTCCTCGGCTTTGACGCCGATCTCGGTCTCGTCGATCTGATTGCAGACGATCGGATCGATATGTCCGAGGTCATCATGCGGACGAATATCGAAAACCTGAGCATCATGCCGGCAGGCCGCCCCCATCACCTGGCCACCGAACTGCTGGCCAGTGAGCGGATGGGCAATCTCGTCTCCGAATTGTCACTGCGTTATCCCGAGCGCGTCGTTATCATGGATTCGCCGCCCGCCCTTTTGAGCAGCGTGGCAGGCGTTCTTGCCCTCAATGTCGGTCAGACTTTGTTCGTCGTTGAGGCGGAAAGAACGTCTCAGACGGCCGTCGATAGTGCGATCGGGCTTGTTAGTGCTTGCAAAAACATCAACCTCTTGCTCAATAAGAGCCGACCGCTCGGCGGCGGAGAGCGTTTTGGATCGTATCAGAGCAGCTACTATTGACCCGTAGCGGTTCGTGCGGAGGGCCGTTTGGGTTATAACGGGGACTATCACTGTGGAACGACAGGCGGGCGCCTCTCCCGTTCCGTGGCGCTGTATGCGCTGACCGGCATCCTTGTCACGGCTGTGCAGCCGGTCCATGCCGGCGAATGGACGGTGTCGCCATCCGTTGGTGTTACAACCACGTTCACCGACAACGCCAATGCCGCCAATGACGACGAAGACCGGAATTCCGACCAGGTGCTTACGCTGTCGCCCGGTGTTCGTGTGTCTGGCAGCGGCGGGCGCCTGTCGCTCAATCTGGCCTATACCCACAATCAGTTTTTTTCCCGCCAGGGTCAGTCCGACGATTCATCCACGGATACCCTTACCGCGAATGGCAGAGCGGAAGTGTGGGACCGGGTTGCCTTTGTCGATCTGACATCGTCTATCAGCCGGGAGGTCGTCGACCCCGCCCAGACCGACACGTCCACCGATCTGGGAAACGACAATAACAGGACGACCGTCCAGACCGTGTCTATCTCCCCGTTCTTCCTGCACCATTTCGGCAATTGGCTCGAAACCGAATCCCGGACGACCTTCGATCTCACACGGACCGAGTCGGATGAGATTTCCAATACCCGGTCGTTGGGATCGACCTTTTCGGCGACCAGCGGGCGACGTTTTTCCGTCTTTACGTTCGGTGGGACTTTCGACCGGCAAAAAGAAATCCGGGAAGACGGCGCGCCCCGTTCCATCACGACCACCCTGAATACGAACCAGCGGTTGCGGCTCAGCCGGAAGTTTTCCGTGATCACGTCGATCGGTTGGGAATCGATCGACGACCCGGCCCTTAGCGAAGAGCCCGAAGGTATCATTTGGGAGGTCGGTTTTTCCGCGCAGCCAAGCTCGCGGTCGTCGATTGAGATGACCGTCGGCGACCGTTTCGAGACAACGACCTACGGAATGGATGCCAGCTACCGGTTTTCCAGCCGCTCCAGCATGTCGGCATCCTATACGGAGACGCTCACCACGTCGCAGGAACAGCGCAACGAAAACCTCGATTTTCTGGTCAGCGACGGCAGCGGCGGGTTTATCGATTCCCGCACGGGGAATACTTTCGATGCATCCGGCAGCGAGCTTGGTTTCCAGACATCGTTATTCCGCCAGAAAATTCTCGCGCTGAACTTCAATACCACGCGTCGTCGCGGATCCTATTCCGCTGGCCTCAACTGGGAACGGCGCGAGACCGATTCGACGGGCATTGAGGAGACGGTTCTGTCGGTCAACGCCGCCGCGTCACGAACGCTTTCGTCCCGGTTGTCTGCCTCGGTGTCGACCAGTCTCAGTTTTACCGATTTCGGGACAACCGATCAGCGGAAAGACAGGGATCTCAGCCTCACTGGTTCCTTGACTTACAGGTTGATGGAAAATACCAATGCCGCGCTGAGCTATACGCGTAGCCAGACGAGTTCCAGCGAAGGAAGTAACAATTTTGAAGAAAATGCTGTTACGCTAAGCCTTACACGCAACTTTTGAGCGCCAGTATATGTACGCATCGCATTACAATCTCCGCGGACGGCCTTTTCAGTTAAGCCCCGACCACCGGTTTTACTATCCGAGCCGGGGCCATAAAAAGGCGATGGCTTACCTGACATACGGCATGAACGAGAGGGACGGTTTTATTGTCATCACCGGCCATGTCGGTGCCGGAAAGACGACAATCGTCGGGCAGCTGCTCAGCCAGATCGACCAGAGCAAATTCGTTTCAGCCAATATTGTAACGACGCAGCTCGGTTCCGACGACACCCTGCGGATGGTGGCGCGTGCCTTCGGATTGCCGGCGGAAAGTCGCGACAAGGCGTCGATTCTGAAAGACATAGAAGGTTTTCTCGCCGCCCGCCGGGCAGAGGGCAAACACGTGGTTCTGGTGATAGACGAAGTCCAGAACATGCCCTTCGAGGCCATCGAGGAACTCAGGATGCTGTCCAATTTCCAGATGGACAATCGCCCGCTCGTGCAGTGCTTTCTGCTTGGTCAGCCAGAATTCCGCGAGAAACTTGCGCGGCCTGAAATGGAGCAGATCCGCCAGCGTGTGATCGCTACGTGCCATCTCGAACCCCTCGCGGCAGACGAGACCAAGGGCTATATCGAACATCGTATGAAGCTGGTCGGCTGGGAAGGGGATCCCGAATTCACCGACGAAGCGTTCGATCATATCCACCGGGTTACAGGCGGCGTTCCGCGCCGTATCAACTCGTTGTGCGGCCGTCTTCTGCTCTATGGTTCGCTCGAAGATACCCACGTTATTGATGCGACCGTGGTTCAGGACGTCGCACGTGAGATTGCCGAGGAAGCCGGCGCCGGACCGGCTCACCGACCGGCGCTCAGCGCGAATGGTCTTATCGAAGATCTCGCCGGTGACAGTGGTGAATCGCTCGCCGATCTCGACCGGCGCGTCGCCGTTCTTCGCGGCGCCGGTTGAGCGACGCCGGCAAAGGAACGTTTCCTTGGCAAGCCTGACAAACGCCATGACGGTGGACGTGGAGGATTATTTCCAGGTCAGTGCGTTCTCCGGTCATATCTCGCGCGATGACTGGGACGCACTCCCGTGCCGGGTAGAGCAGAACACAAACCGCGTCCTCGATATGTTCGCCGAGGGCGGGGCCAAGGCTACTTTTTTCACGCTTGGGTGGGTTGCACAGCGCTATCCTCAATTGATCCGACGCATCGCGGATGAGGGGCACGAGGTTGCCAGTCACGGGATGGCGCATTTTCGCGTCGGGGACCAGACGCGCGACCAGTTTCTCGAAGATATCTCGAAGACCCGTAAAATTCTGCAGGATGCCAGTGGACAGCCGGTAACGGGATACCGCGCTGCCAGTTTCTCTATCGGCACGGAGACGCTGTGGGCGCATGAAGTGCTGGCAGAGGCCGGCTATAGCTATAGTTCCAGCGTCTATCCGGTCCGCCACGACCACTACGGTATTCCGGATGCACCCCGGTTTCCCTATACCCCGGAGGGCGCAAAATGCCTGGCGGAATTGCCCCTCACGACCGTAAAGCTCGGGAATCGGAATTTACCTTGTTCGGGTGGCGGTTTTTTTCGTCTGCTGCCCTACGCTTATTTTCGCTGGGCAATCGGCAAGGTGAACAGGGACGATCGTGAGCCGACGATTTTCTATTTTCATCCCTGGGAAATCGATCCCGATCAGCCCCGGCAGACCGGAATCGGGGCCAAGACCCGGTTTCGTCATTATGTAAATCTTAGCCGGATGGCGCCAAGACTGGAGCAGATGCTCCGTGACTTTTCCTGGGACCGTATGGACAAGGTTTTTGACGTCGACTGAAAATCCGATGACGGACGGCATGATCGTAAGCGAGCTCGACCCGGCGGGCGTCGGCGCCTGGGACGCGTTTGTCGAGGCCTGTCCGACGGCCACTTTCTATCACCGCGCCGGCTGGAAAGAGGTGATCGAAAAAACCTTCGGGCATCGCTGCTATTTCCTGAAAGCCGAGCAGGGTGGCGAAATCCGCGGTGTACTGCCGCTGGTTTATGCGAAGAGCGTGATTTTCGGCAAGAGCCTCGTTTCGACAGGGTTTACGGTCGGGGGCGGTCCGGCGGTGCTTGACCCTGCGGCCCTTGCCGCGCTCGATGCCAGGGCGATCGAGATTGCAGAGGCAAACGATATCGATGCGATCGAGTATCGCGGCCAGTCGCCGGCCCATTCCGACTGGGCCCAGAAATCCGGCCTCTATGTCGGTTTTCGCCGAGAGATCGATTCCGATCCGGAAAAAAACATGCTGGCGATCCCGCGCAAGCAACGCGCGATGGTACGCAAGGGAATCAAGGCGGGTCTGGAAAGCGAGATCGAAACCGATCCGGCGCGGCTGTACCATATTTATGCCGTCAGCGTCCGGAATCTGGGTACGCCGGTGTATCCGCGCCGCTACTTCGATCACCTGCTGCGGGTCTTTGGCGATGACCTCGATATCGTGACGATAACCAAGGACGGACACGCGGTCGCAAGCGTGTTGAATTTTTATTTTCGCGATCAGGTATTGCCGTATTACGGAGGCGGCCTGACCGAGGCGCGCTCGCTGGCCGCAAACGATTTCATGTACTGGGAAGTCATGAGACGTGCCGGCGAACGCGGTCACCGTCTGTTCGATTTCGGTCGCAGCAAGGTCGGCACGGGTGCGTACTCGTTCAAAAAAAACTGGGGCTTCGAGCCGGAACCCTGGACTTACGAATATTATCTGCGCAAGGGCGGGGAGATTCCCGAAATTAATCCGCTGAATCCCAAATACAGGTATTTTATCGCGGGTTGGAAGCGCATGCCGGTGGGGCTGGCAAAGCGTTTGGGACCGCTGATCGTGCGCGGGATAAGCTGATTGCATGAAGGATCTGCTTTTTCTTGTTCATCGCATTCCTTTTCCGCCAAACAAGGGCGATAAAATCCGATCATGGAATATCCTGGCGCATCTGGCGTCCCGCTATAACGTCCATGTCGGCGCTTTTATCGATGACCCGCACGACTGGCAGTACACCGGCCGGATAGAGGAAATCGCGGCATCGACATTCTTCCGGAAACTCGACCGGCGTCGCGGAACCGCCCGGTCTTTCCTCAGCATTCCGAGGGGCGAGCCTTTGTCGTGTGGATACTATCGCGACAGGGCCATGCAGGACTGGGTGGCCCGCACCGTAAAGGAGAACCCGATTGAGCGGGTTTTCGTCTATTCGTCGTCTATGGCGCAATACATCCCCGACGGGTTGATGCCGGACTCACGGGTTGTCGTCGATTTCGTCGATATCGATTCCGACAAATGGCGCCAATATGCCGAGCGGAAATCCTGGCCCATGAGCTATGTCTACCGCCGTGAGGCGCGGACGCTGTTCGATGTCGAAAAGCGGATTACCGCCACGGTCGATGCATCCGCCTTTGTCTCCGAAGACGAAGCGGCCCTGTTCGCGAAGATGGCGCCGGCGGAAAGCGTTCGTGTCACCGGTATCGCCAACGGCGTGGATTGCGATTTTTTCAGTCCCGAAGTGCGCTCGACTGCGCTCTATGAAACCAACCGGGTCAATATCGTCTTTACGGGGGCCATGGACTATTGGGCGAATGTGGACGCGGTTACCTGGTTCGCCGACGATATTCTGCCGAAGGTCCGCACGGCGCTTCCCGATTGCGAATTCTGGGTTGTCGGCGCGAATCCAACGCCCGAAATCGTCAAACTCGGCGAGCGCCCGGGCATAACGGTGACCGGTCGCGTCGATGATGTACGGCCCTATATCGCCCATGCGACACTATCGGTCGCCCCGTTACGGGTTGCGCGTGGTATACAGAACAAGGTGCTCGAGGCGATGGCGCTCGCTAAAACGGTTGTGGCAACGCCGCAGGCGATGGAAGGGATTGCCGCCGAAGACGGCGCCGAGGTCTTTGTGGCGGACACCGCAGATGTATTTGCCGACAGGGTGCTGATGCTCGCAAATTCTCCCGACCTTGCCACCGTCGGAGAAAGGGCGCGACAACGGGTGCTTCGGTCCTATGGGTGGGCAGCAAGTCTTCAGAAGTTCGAGAGTATTTTGGAGGGAACGCCGCCGGGTGATAAGCTGGATGCGGCAACAGGGGATTAGTTGAGTGAGTTTGACACAGTCCGGCACGGAGAGCGCCCGGGACGAGCAGGGTCAGGTCGTATCGGCGACAGGCGCGGGTTCGGTATCGGTGCATTGGCGGCCTGCTTTGTTGGCCCTGGTGGTCGCCATTGCGGGGTTGTGCGCGATCTTCTGGGGCACGGTCAGCCAGATGGTCGAGACCTGGTATGTCTCCGCTACTTTCAATCATGGCTTCATGATTGTGCCGATCTGCCTGTGGCTGATCTGGGACCGGCGCGAGGCGATAGAGAAGTACACCCCCAAGCCTGATTTCCGCGGCCTTTTCGCGATCGCGATTTGCATGGTTGCATGGACCGTTGCCAGCGCGGCAGGGGTCCAGTCGGGTATGCAGTTTGCGTTCGTCGGCATGATCCAGGGAACCGTCCTGACGATCTTCGGCTGGCGCCTCTTCCGGGCGATGCTCTTTCCGCTTGTGTTCCTGTTCTTTGCCGTACCGTTCGGGGATTTTCTGGTGCCGCCGCTGCAGGACCTGACCGCCGTCATGGTCGTCGAAGGACTGAGACTGGTGGGCATTCCGGTCTATATCGACGGTGTGTTCCTCTCTATACCGACCGGTAACTTCGAGGTAGCAGAAGCCTGTTCGGGCGTTCGTTTTCTGATTGCGACGATTGCGCTCGGTACCCTTTTCGCCAATCTTAGTTTCAGGACGACACTGCGCCGGTCGATCATCGTCGTCCTGTCAGTAGTGGTGCCGCTGGTCGCAAACGGTATCCGTGCTTTCGGCATCGTCTATATCGCGCACCTGACCGATCACAAGGTCGCGGTCGGCGTCGATCATCTGATCTATGGCTGGATCTTTTTTGCTTTCGTCACGATCGTGCTGCTCGTCATCGGTATGACCTTCCGAGAAACGGACGGCGACAACCAAATCTACATGCCGGCGGACGCAGATCGTCAGGCAGGTCGTTTCACTTCACCGAAAGGAATGATGGCCGGCGCGCTGGCATCCCTTCTGGTCGCTTTTATCGGACCCGCCTATGCCGGCGTGATGCTGGATCTCGGGGTGTCCACCGTCGCGACGCCACTCGCGGCACCGGCGCCGGCCAATGGCTGGCAGTCGGTCGGCCGTTCCACCACGTCGTGGCGCCCAAAATATGCCGGTGCCGATGCCGAGCTTATGACATCGTTCCGGAAATCGGCGAACGATGTTCACTTGTATCTGGCGTACTACACCCATCAGCGTCAGGGTGCCGAACTGGTGAACTCGGCCAACACGTTTATCGATGCAGTCAACTGGCAACGGGCCAGCAGCACTTATACGAAAGCCCGCATCGGGGGACAGGAGCGGACCGTCAAGGCGACCCGGCTGCTGGGCCGAAATCAGGGACGCCTCGTCTGGGAAATTTACTGGATCGGCGGACATCTGACGGCTGACCGCTATGCGGCGAAAGCCTATGAAGCGGCGGCGAAACTGCTCGGCACCAATCAGGCTGCCGCGGCCATCGTGGTCGCCGCCGACTATCATGACAGCCCTGACGAAGCCGCCCGCGTTTTGCAGGATTTTATGGCCAATCTTGGCAGTCTCGACGACGTATTGAGGAAATTGGCGCAATGAATATCTCGGCCCTAGAAACGAAAACGGCCGGCGCTGACGGGGAAGCTGAATAGATGTGCGGAATTGTTGGCCTGTTCGATACAACCGGCCGAAAAGAGATCGATCGCGGTCTGCTCACGCGGATGAACGACAGTCATGTACATCGCGGCCCCGATGGTGACGGCGAATTTTTCGATCCGGGAATCGGTCTTGGTCACCGGCGCCTGTCCATTATCGACCTTTCGGGAGGTGCCCAGCCGCTGTTCAACGAGGACGGAAACGTCGTCGTCGTGTTCAACGGCGAGATTTACAATTTCCAGGAACTGTCGGAAGAACTGATCGAAGCCGGGCATACGTTCGGGACCCGTAGCGATACCGAAGTCATCGTCCATGCCTGGGAAGAATGGGGACAGGCCTGCGTTGACCGGTTCCGGGGCATGTTCGCCTTTGCAATCTGGGACCGGCGAAAGGAGACTCTTTTTCTGGCGCGCGACCGGCTTGGTATCAAACCGCTCTACTATTCCGTGCTGCCAAGCGGCATGATGGTTTTCGGTTCGGAACTGAAATCGCTTCTGGTGCATCCGGAACTTGAACGAAAACTCGACCCGTCGGCGGTCGAAGAGTACTTCGCCTATGGCTACGTGCCCGACCCGAAAACGATCTATAGCGGAGTCAGCAAACTGGCACCCGGACATCTGCTGAAATGGCGCCGCGGCGAGGGGCAGCCGAGGCCGCACCAGTACTGGGATATCAATTTCGATCCGTCGGACCATCGCAACGAAGCGGAGGTCTGCGAAGATCTGATAGAACAGCTTCGCGAGGCCGTTAAGCTGCGCATGATCGCCGATGTGCCGCTCGGTGCTTTTCTTTCGGGAGGTGTGGATTCGAGCGCCGTCGTCGCGATGATGGCGGGCGAAGCGGGTGACCCGGTGAACACCTGTTCGATTGCATTTGCCGACCCGAAATTCGATGAATCGCCCTATGCGCAGATAGTGGCGGACCGCTTCGGAACCGATCATTTCCAGGAACAGGTAGATCCCGACGCGTTCGACCTCGTGGACCGGTTGGCCAATATGTACGACGAACCGTTCGCGGATTCGTCGGCGATGCCAACCTACCGTGTTTGTGGTCTCGCGCGGAAGCGGGTCACGGTGGCGTTGTCCGGCGACGGTGGCGATGAAATATTCGCCGGTTATCGCCGCTACCGCTGGCACGATTACGAGGAGCGTGTCCGGGGGATGATGCCGGATGCGATACGAAAACCGCTATTCGGCTTCCTAGGCGCTGTTTATCCGAAAATGGACTGGGCCCCCAAACCGCTGCGGGCCAAGTCGACCTTCCAGGCGCTCAGCCGAGACACGGTCGGCGGGTTTTTTCACAGCGTTTCCGTTCTTTACGACGGCGTCCGCCAGCCGATCTACAGCGATAATTTCCGCCGGGAACTGCAGGGCTA
>TARA_R110002110_G_scaffold79732_11_pt1 | contig 10206 bp, 10 predicted proteins | sample TARA_R110002110 | Tara Oceans TARA_R110002110 (sample SAMEA4397330) | marine metagenome | biome: Polar Biome; feature: [SRF] surface water layer (ENVO:00010504); material: water (ENVO:00002006), including particulate matter (ENVO:01000060) such as... | depth 5 m
CGCGAGCCTCACCTTCGACGGCGAACATTACGTACCGTTATCCGATCCCGCCGTCGGCGAGACCATCAACCTGACCGGCGGCGAAACGCGCGACTATAAACTCACCGGCGTGATCAACGCGGAAGAGGGCGCCTATATCGCGTTCTTCTTTACCGGCGCCGCCGCCGCGATGTGCTTTCCCGGCATGAATTGTAACGGCGCGGAGGGCGAAGCCGGCAGCGTGACACTCAGTTGCCGGAACGCGGCCCCCTGACACCGGGAAAGCGCCGGATGAGCGTGACGACAGGCGCAATCCAGCCCGGCGCGGCCAACGAAACCGCCGCCGCACCCGCTTCCGGCGGCACCATCAAAAAAGCCTCGGCCGGCGCCGCGACGAGACGCCCGAAGGCGAGCGCGCCCGCCGCATCGGCCGCGAAACAATCATGGCCGAGCGCCGCCACCGCGCTTTCCGCGAGCATGCGATCGGCGATCACGATGTCACCCGCGCGGTAGCTTCCCATCCGTTCCATCATCCGGAAAGCGACCGGTTCGCGCGCGTCGGGCGCGGGCGTCGCCATCAGCGTCTTGCCCCCGGCAAACGCCGTGACGCGGCCGCCGCGCCGCACCTCGCCGAGACAGGCAATGCCGGCAGCGCCCTCCGCCTGCGGGGCGTCGATGAGCGCCGTCGCATCGACCCCGAGCACCGCCGCGATCCGCGCCAGCCAATCCGTGGAGACCGTCATGTCGGCCGTTTCGAGCCGCGAGACGGTGGCGGCGGTCGTGCCGAGCCGTACCGCCAGCTCGGTCTGCGTCAATCCCCGTTCTCTTCTGAAGTGACGAATTCGCGTCAGCACACCTTACCCTCCCGCCCATCATGCCGGGGCGCGGAATAATACATGAATTTATCCCCCCTATGTACGAAATATGTAAATTTTGAAAGGAAGAAAAAGAGATATATTCCTCTTTTGTTCTCATGACCAGCGGTTTGGGAGGCGAGCAATGAACAACAGTGGCAGGATGGGAATTGACTACATATCGGCGGAAACAGGCATCTGGCCCGTGGCCCGGACCAGGCGCGACCGGGAGCGCGCGGCGCAAGTGGCGCTGATGCAGGAGACGGTGGCGCTGGCCTGGAACGTCCCGATCACCGAAATCCGCTCGCCGACGCGCCGCAAGGCGGCGGTGGCCCAGGCCCGGCAGGTGGCGATGTATCTCACCCATGTGATCTACGGCTTCAGCCTTTCCGCCGTCGGCCGGCATTTCGGCCGGGACCGCACGACCGCCGCTCATGCCTGCCGTCTTGTCGAGGACCGGCGCGACGACAAGAATTTCGATATGCTGCTGGACCGTCTCGAACAGGCGCTGCGCAGCGCCAATACCGGCCCGATCCGGCAATGAGCGGCGCGGCGAAACGCAAAAGGAAGCGCGCCCCCGAGCCCGTCGCAAGCGAGATCGCCGGCAACGAATTCGACCGCGAACTGCGCCGCTTTTTCCGCCACTTTGCCGGAACGGGCTGCGTGGCGGCGCTTCTGCCGGACGGGCGCGCGGGCTTGTTCAGGGCACCCGGTGCAAGCAGGCGCGAAAACGGGAACAAGACCAAAAGCGGCGGCAAGCCGCTGGCGCGCATGGCGGCGGCGCATTGGGCGCTCTGCCAGACGCGCGGGTTGGTCGAACCGGCCGGTGAGAGCGCGGACGGAAACCCGTACTGGCGCGTGAGCGATCTCGGCCGGGCCCGCTACCGGCGCCTCGTGGCGGCGGCGGACCCTTTCCGCGCGCAGCACCAGATCGCGGGCGAGCGGCGCATACGGCTGGACGGCAACGATATGCTGGCAAAGGTGAACCAGGCCGAAACACCGCTCGGCTGGCTCCGCAGCCGCAAGGGCGCGGACGGCAAACCGCTCATCAGCGGCACCCAATATGAGGCCGGCGAAAAATTGCGCGCCGACTTCACGCTCGGCCAGTTGAGCCCCCGTGTGACGGCCGACTGGTCCGGCACGGGTTCGGGCGGCAAGCGCAGGGGCCCGGCGCGCGATCCGGCCGAGATCGCCGACCATGCAATGGCGGCGCGCCAGCGTGTCGGCCGCGCCCTCGATGCGGCGGGACCGGGGCTCTGCGATATATTGCTGAACGTGTGCTGCCACCTCGAAGGGCTGGAAGCGGCGGAAAAGGAATTCGGCTGGCCGAAACGCTCCGCCAAGCTGGTGTTGCAGATCGCGCTCGACCGGCTGGCCGCACATTACGGCATGGGCGACGCAAAAGCCTAGGCGGTGGCGGTGTCGGCGGCGGCCTTCGCATCCGCCTGGATGCGCCCGACCATCGAGTAGAGACCGTTGGAGCGCTGCGGTGTCAGATGTTCGTCGAGACCGAGCTGGCCGAAAATGGCGCGGGCGTCGATGTCGAGAATCCCGGCCGGCGTCTTGCCGGCATAGAGCCGCATCAAAATCGCAATAAGACCGCGCACGATATGGGCGTCGCTGTCGCCGCGAAACCAGAGGCGGCGCGCACCCGCCTCATCGGAGCGAAGCTCGCTGACCAGCCAGACCTGGCTGACACAGCCCTCGACCTTGTGGGCGGGGCAATGTTCCGCTTCGCTCAGAGGTTCGAGGTCGCGCCCAAGCTCGATCACATAACGATACCGGTCCTCCCAGTCGTCGAGGAATGAAAAATCGTCGATGAGTTCCTGAATGCTCATGCCGTCCCGCTTGGCGCCGCCGCGCGTTTTTCCCTGTCAGGACATAGCGAGTGGGGAGCGAAAGGACAAGCGCCCCGCTGCCGGGGGGAGCAGCGGGGCGTCGTTTTGGCTGACCGTGCGTCCAGGAACCGCACAAGACAAGCCGGGCAGGTGCACTGACGGCTGAGATCAGACGCCTGCCCCATAACCGGGAGCGCTCACAGGCCGGATCGCGGCATGGGTGGCCGCCTCGCCGGGATTGTCTTTGTGTTGCTCCCTTGCCTTCTCGCTCAGCCAGACAAAGGCCTGGCCGCCGTAAAAAACGGTCTGGCGGACGACATGGGAGACGATCGCCTGCCCCTTGTCGCAAATGTCGGGATTGCGGCCGCAAAACCCCATGACGTCCTGGGCCGAGCGGGCGGCAATGGCGAGCGCCTCGCCGGCGCCGATATCGTCGCGCGCGGGTGAGGCGGGCTCTGCCCCCGAATAGGCGGCATGGGTGAACCCGGCCGGACCCGCCCGCTGCGGCGTGCTTTCATAGCCCGCGACAGGCAGCAGAAAGGCCAAAACAGTGAGCCAGAACGCGGCTCGCAAAATGAACGACATCGGACCATCCTTCCCGGTGGAATTACGCACCAACTGACGTGCAAGCTAGATCACGGGAAGCTGTCTTGAAGTTAATCCAATAGATAAAATGCCAATACAACGTAGTATTTTCTTATGGAAATCTTATGTTGGTTTCTATCTATACTATAGAGATACAGTATTTAGATTATAAATATAATATAATGAGATGTAAATACAGATAAAATAAGCGCCGCATTTTTCTCAAATGCGGCGCTTATTCAATTCAAATTGTTGCGGCCGAAGGGACGCCCTACTGGGTGGACGGCGCGCTCGAAGAGGGCGGCAAAGCCTCCGCCCAGCAGTTTCCCACGTCCTTGAGCGCATGCTTGCCGGTGCACCAGGCTTCCTCGGAGGGGAAATGAGCGGCGGCGACGCATTGATCGAGATTGAGGCGCGCCCAGTTCAGGCAGCGGCCCGTCGCGGTGCGCGCGTCCCCGTCATGCGCCGATACCATCGACCCTTCGACGACCTGATAGGCGGCAAGCGTGAGGATGCGGTTCATGACGCGCGGCGAATAGGCCTGGGCGGTGCCGACGGGCGACAGCGCGGCGAGAACGTCCCGCGCGCGGCCGATCGCGCTTGGCGCGGCGGCGGTTTTCGTCGCGGCGGGGGCGCCGGGCGCCGTCATGGGTGTCGTCATGCCCCATTTCTGCTTCTGGAACCGGTAGGCCGTGTCGATGAAGCGGGCCGAGAGGGCGGCGAGATGCTCGCTCTCATTGCGAATGGCGACGGCGACGGCGGCGGTCGCCGAACTCACGCCGGAAATCTGGAGGATATAGTCGTCGTCCGCCTCAAGCGCCGCCAGAACGGCCGTCTTGCCGTGCACGCGAACATCGTCGCGCACACCCTGCGCGAACACGGGATCCTGCGCGGCGATCATGGCGCGCGAGCCGTACCAGCCTTCGGCAAGCTCGTCGGGCTCGGAAATCCGCAGCGCCGCGATTGCCTTGCGGACATCGCCCGGCGTCTTGAGGCGGCTGCCTTCGATGCTGGCGAGGGTGGAGCCGAAATCAAGATAGATGCCCGCAAGTGCGCGCAGGTCGGGCTGCGAGGAAACGGCGGACATGCCGGCCGAGGGATCGATCGAGGCGACCTGAACCGGTTCGCGGCGGCGCGGCGAGGGAAGCGGGATCGGGAAGTTGGCGGCGGCGGCGAGGGCGGTGCCGCCCGTCTCGAACGCATCATTGGCGAGGGCGGTGGCAGCGGCGGCATCGGTTGTGAACTGGGCCTGGTCCTTGCCCGGCTCGTCCCCGGAAGCCGCGCCGCCTTCGACGACGGTGCATCCCGCGATCAGGCCCGCAGCCAGAACGCCGGCTGAGAGCAAAGATCCGATTTTGCGACAGGAAGCCTCGAAGACAACAGCCACGCTTGTTCCCCTTGCCTTGGCATGCCCCCCGGTGCCCGCTACAGCCGGAGTGCGCACCGGTTACCCGGTTTGTGATGCCCCCTCATAGTTCTCGTAAGCAAATTCACGGAAACTCTAATGCCGCGAATGTTTTTCCGCAATTGGAGAAACACGTTAAGTATGAATGTCGCAAAGGTTTTTGGCTGACTACCGGGCATTACGGGGAGAAACGGACCTGCATGGAACGCGCGCCGAGACTGAAGGCCGAAATCTGGGTGAAGGCGCTGATCCGGCGCTGCGAGGTCGAGGGCGTGACGGCGATGGTCGCGCGGCGCGGTGACGCGAGCGCGGGCACGGTGCTGGTGAAGGTCAACACGCTGGACGGCGAGGCACAGGTCTACAGCCCGGCGCGCGACGGCGACGGGGCGCTGATCTGGCTGCCCCGCGAATGCCAGGCCGAGGCTGAGGCCGACGCTTATATAGAAAAGCAGCGCGGCTTCGACCCCGATATCTGGGTGGTCGAGATCGAGGACCGCAAGGGCCGGCACTTTCTGCAGGAGAAGGTGGCGTAGGGGCGGAACGAAAGGTTCCCCCTCACCCCGGAAGGGAGAGGGAAGGGGCTTTTGCTCAAGGCGGAACGGCGCGGGTGGCGGTTTGGCGGGCTTTCGGTTAGGGTCCGGCGCGCATTCGAGGAGATCCTGATTGAGCATGACCGAGACCGCCCGGACCGGGACGGAGGTGGAGCAGGAGGTGGCGAACCGGCGCACCTTCGCCATCATCTCCCACCCGGACGCCGGCAAGACGACGCTGACCGAAAACCTGCTGCTGAAAGGCGGCGCGATCCGCCTTGCCGGCCAGGTGAAGGCGCGCGGCGACAACCGGCGCGCGCGCTCCGACTGGATGAAGATCGAGCAGGATCGGGGCATTTCGGTGACGTCGGCCGTGATGACGTTTGAATATAAGGGCATCATCTGCAATCTGCTCGACACGCCGGGTCATGAGGATTTCAGCGAGGATACCTACCGCACACTGACCGCCGCCGACAGCGCCATCATGGTGATCGACGCGGCCAAGGGGATCGAGGCGCAGACGCTGAAGCTCTTCGAGGTCTGCCGCCTGCGCGACGTGCCGATCATCACCTTCATCAACAAGATCGACCGCGAAGGCGTGCACCCCTTCGAACTGATGGACGAGATCGCCTCCAAGCTCGCGCTCGACACCGCGCCGATGATCTGGCCGGCCGGCATGGGCGGGCTGTTGCGCGGCGTTTTCGACGCCGAACATGACCGCTTCGTGCCTTACGAAAAACCGGGCGCGGAGAAGAACGGGCCGGGCAGCGAACCCGAAAGCCTTCCCGGTGCGCGCGCGGCCGATTTCATGAGCGGTGACGAACTCACCGCTTTTCGCGAGGAAATGGAGCTGGCGCGCGAAGGAAGCCCGGCATTCGATGTCGAGCAATATCATGCCGGTCACATGACGCCGATCTATTTCGGCAGTGCACTGAGGAAACTCGGCGTGCGCGAACTGCTGGATGCCGTGGTGCGTTTCGCGCCGCCGCCGCGCGCGCAACCCGCCGCGAGCCGCATCGTGGAGCCGACGGAGCCGAAGGTTTCCGGCTTTGTTTTCAAGGTGCAGGCGAATATGGACGCGAACCACCGCGACCGTATCGCCTTCATGCGCATCTGTTCGGGCAAGTTCAGGCGCGGCATGCGGCTGAAACTTTCGGGCAGTGGCAAGACCATCGGCGTTCACAACCCGATCCTCTTTTTCGCGCAGGACCGGGAACTGCTGGACGACGCCTTCGCGGGCGACATTATCGGCATTCCGAACCACGGGACCATTCGCGTTGGCGACACGCTGACGGAATCGGAAGATCTGATTTTCACCGGCATACCGAATTTCGCGCCGGAAATCCTGCGCCGTGTGCGCCTCGACGATCCGATGAAGGCCAAGCATATGCGCCGCGCCCTGGAAAGCCTCGCCGAAGAGGGCGTGACGCAGGTTTTCAAGCCCGAGATCGGCGCCAACTGGATCGTGGGCGTGGTCGGTCAGTTGCAGCTTGAAGTGCTCGCGTCGCGCATCGCGTCCGAATACGACATCAAGGTGCATTTCGAGGCGGCGCCTTACGAGACCGCGCGCTGGGTTTCGGCGGACGACCCCGGCGATCTCAAGCGGTTCATGGAAGCGCATCGCGGCAACATGGCGACCGACCGCGACGGTGCGCCGGTCTTCATGGGCAAGAGCGCCTGGGAACTCGGCTATACGCTGGAGAAATGGCCGAACGTGCATTTCTCGGCGACGCGCGAACGCGCGCCGGCCACCGCGTAAGGGAGCGGATCGACAGCGATGCAGGATGTGATCGGAAATTTCGCGGAGTATTGGCGTCTTGTCGAAGACGTCTGGAAGACCGGCGTCTTCGGCTACAGCATCGGCAGTTTATTGGCCGCGAGCGCGATCTTTGCCGTCTTCTTCATGCTGCGCGGCCTGTTCACACGCTTCGTTCTGGTGGTGGCGAAACGCTGGACCGGCCGCACGAAAACGAAGATCGACGACTATCTTCTCGACGCCATAGAAAACCCCCTGCGGTTTCTCTTTCTCACGCTCGGCATATTTTTCGCGACGCAGTTTCTGAACCTCGACGGCAAGGCGGCGGTATTCGCGGACAATATCAACCGCTCGCTCATCATCGTCGCGATCTTCTGGGCACTCTACAATGCCGTGACGCCGGTGAGCCAGGCCTTCAAGCGCCTCGATCGGCTGCTGCCGCCCGAAGTCATCGAATGGCTGATTGCCGGCGTGAAGACGGCGGTTGTCCTCATCGCGGGCGCGACGATCCTCCAGACATGGGGTATCGAGGTTGCGCCGATCATAGCCGGGCTCGGCCTTTTCGGTGTCGCGGTGGCGCTCGGCGCGCAGGATCTTTTCAAGAACCTGATCGGCGGTATATCGATTCTGATCGAACGGCGCTTCAGCATCGGCGACTGGATCAAGGTGGATGGTGTGGTCGAAGGCACCGTCGAGCGGATCGGCTTTCGCTCGACCCATGTGCGCCAGTTCGACAAGGCGCCGGTCTATGTGCCGAACCAGCAGCTTTCCGATAGTCCGGTGACGAATTATACCGCCATGACCTTCCGTCGCATCTCGTGGCTGATCGGCGTCGAATACCGCACGACGCATGAGCAGTTGCAGCGCATCTGCGAGGATATCGAGGCCTATCTGAAGTCGACGGAGGATTTCGCGCAGCCGCCAATGGCGCATCTGTTTGTGCGTGTCGACAGTTTCGGCCCCTCTTCGATCGACATCCTGATCTATTGCTTCACGCGCTCCACCGCCTGGGGCGAATGGCTGAGCGTGAAGGAAGCGCTTGCCTATCGCATCAAGCAGATCGTTGAAGGGGCGGGCACCGGCTTCGCCTTCCCGAGCCGCTCCATCTATGTGGAAACGCTTCCGCCCGCGCCGGATGAGGTGGTCGCCGCCCGCAAAGATAGCTGACATTCAGCCGCCCCCCGGAGAGCGGGCGGGTGGTCAGCTTTCCCGTATGACATCCTCGACGCCGCGCCGCGCGCTGGCGGGCGCCTCGCGCTTTCCATAGCCGCCGCGAAAAACAAAAGTCGGCTGCCAGTCCGGCTCACCCGTGATGGCGGCAAGGCGCGCCTCCGATGCCGGCTCCCCGTTCCGTTGGCGCTCGCGGTCGATGGTCTCGACCGGCTGGTTGAGCGGATGCATGGCGAGCCCGGCGGCGCTGGCGGCGAGGTGAACGCGCTGCCACAGACGGCCCGCGCCAAGCGCCTGGGGACGGGCATAGCGCTCGCGCACCGCGATAAGGCCGAGAAGGGCGGCGCTGGGGACATGCGTGTCGCGCGTCTGGTCGAGCCACGCCGCATGGCTCTGTTCGGCCGGCAGCGCGGGCAGCATTTTCGCTCCGGCGAGAATGACAGGCGGCAGCCCGGCGGTATCGAGGGCCAGTCCGCTGCGCTCACGCGCCAGCTCGTCCGGTCCGTCGCGGAACCAGCGATGGCTGTCCTCGATCATCTCATGGTCGGCGACGATCTCCGCCGTTGCCGCGACGATGGCGTCGCCAAGCGCGGCCTTGCCGTCGCCGCCGGGAAAGAGGATGAGCTTCGTATCCGCATCGGGGCGGAGCGAGAGCAGCGCGTCAAGCGCGGGAAAGCCGCGCGCCGGCTCGTAAGGCCCGCGATTGGTGTGACGTTTGGGAATCGCATCATAGAGTGCGTCGGGTTCCCCCTCGGCACGGACGAGATGCAGCGTCGCGGCGGCAACGGGCGCCTCGCGGTTTTCGATGTCGAGGAGCGAACCGGGCGCGGGCTCGGCGGTGACGGCGTAACCGTTCGCCGGGCCGGCCAGCACCATGTTCTCGATGGCGCAGCCGAGACCGATATGCATCTCGCGCAGATAAGGATCGAAGCTGCCGAGATTGCGCCGCGTATCGGCATAGACATCGATGCGGCTGTCGCTGACGCGGAAAATCCAAGGCTGCGTGTTGTGCGGGTTCGCCGCGAGGACGCCCGCCGCGACCAGTGCGACGGCTGTGCCTTTATATTCGGGCGCGTTCCACATTGCCCACGGCTCAAAGGGTGCGCCGGAGGGCTCGGTGAAAACGCCGCGCTCATAGCCGCGCCAGATCAGCCCGCCCGCCGCGACGAGGACAGCGCCGCCGCCGATCTGGAGGATGCGCCGGCGCGTTGTGGATCCGGTCATGATGTTGTCCTCCGCTTGCCGGGCGTGCCCGGGAGGGGACGCAAATGCGCCGCCATAGACGCTGGCTATTGAGCGCGCCTGCGCCCGGATAATCAATGGCGGCGGCGAAAAAGGGGGCGCGCGCTCACGATGCGGCGGAAACGGCGTCGTCGATAGCGAGCTTCAGGGTTTCGGCCATGCGGTCGAGATCGCTGTCGCCGACGATGAAGGCGGGGCCGAGGCAGACGATGTCGCGCACCGCGCCGGTGCCGCCCGCATAGAAGAAGACGCCGCGCATGAGGCCCGAGATGAGAACGTGCTGCGCGAGCGCGGCGCTTTCGGGAAAGCGTTCGAGCGTCTCGCGATCCTTCACGATCTCGATGGCGCGAAAAAGACCTTCGCCGCGGATTTCGGCGACATTGGGATGCTGGCCGAGAACCGCTTCGAGGCGGGCGGCGAGCGCGGCGCCCTTTTCGGCGCAGCGGGCGACGAGGTTTTCCTCCTCCATGATCTGCAACACCTTGTCGGCGGCGGCGCAGGCACCCGGATGCGCGCCATAGGTGTAGAACATCAGCGACTGGCCGGTCTCCACCAGCGGCTCCACCACCTCATCGCTCGCGAAGACGCCGACGATCGGCGCATAGCCGCCCGCGAAGCCCTTGCCCGACACCATGATGTCCGGCACGAAGCCAAAATGCTCGCAGGCGAAACGCTTGCCGGTCCGCCCGAAGCCGACCATCACTTCGTCGGTGATGAGAAGCACACCGTGGCGGTCGCAAATCTCGCGCACCATCGGCCAGTAGCGCGACCCCGGCATCAGCGCGCCGCCCGAAGAGCCTGTGATCGGCTCGGCAAGAAAGGCGGCAACGGTTTCGGGGCCTTCGCG
>TARA_R110002110_G_scaffold410812_1_pt1 | contig 10204 bp, 6 predicted proteins | sample TARA_R110002110 | Tara Oceans TARA_R110002110 (sample SAMEA4397330) | marine metagenome | biome: Polar Biome; feature: [SRF] surface water layer (ENVO:00010504); material: water (ENVO:00002006), including particulate matter (ENVO:01000060) such as... | depth 5 m
CCGCCGGCGCGAAAAGCGGCTGGCAGGGCAGGGGTCGCTGGAAACGATCCGGGGCATCATCAACGACATGAAGACGAGAAGTGTCGAAGACTGCTTCCGCGCCGAAATCACTGATCCGTCAATCAGCGTCGAGGAAGCGCCGATTCACGTCTCGGCGATTGAGATCAATGATTCCTGCAACCTGAACTGCGCGATGTGCGAAACCAAAAAGGCCGAGCGCGGTAAAAAGGGCCTGATGAACATCGACGACTTCCGTAAAGGCGTCGAGAAACTTTGCGGACGCGGCATGCGGTCAACCAACCTGCATACCCTGGGTGATCCGATTGCGAACCGTAACCTGCGCGATTACCTGGAAATTCTGCGCGATAACAATGTCTATCTGACAAACTTCTCGACCAACGGTCTGATGATGAAGCGTCATATGGATACATTGTTCGAGTTCCGGGACAATATCGGAACCATGCGGTTTTCCATCGATGCGTCGACCAAGCCGACCTATGAGCGCATTCGCGTCGGCGGTACCTTTGAAGGGCTGCACGAGAACCTGCTGGCCTTCAAGGAACGCAACGACAAGGCCCCCAATCCGTTCGGGATTAATGTCAGTGCTGTGGTTTCAGCCGATAATTATGACGAGCTGGCGATGATCCCGCATGTGTTCTCTTATCTGGCTGAACCGACCGCCTTCTCATTCGGGATGCTGGCGACGCAGCAGCCAACCCATGCCTATTTCAACAAGTTCAACCTGTTTGGTGAAAACTATCAGGTCCGTCAGCCCTGTAACCGGAACTGGCGCAGTCTGTTTGTTCTGAAGAACGGTGACATGACGACCTGCTGTCAGGATTATCACGGTGATATTATCTTCGGGAACCTCTTCGAAGACGATGTCGATAAAGCCTATAACAGCGAGTTCATGCAGGGCGTGCGGAAGGCACATCTGGAAAATGATGTCCCGAGCATGCCGAAAATCTGTCAGGGATGTTTTGTCGTGGACCCGCGTCTGGATGAAGTGTTCAACGGCATTTTCCAGTATTTCTTCCGGAATGTGCGCAAGCATCCGGTCTATCTGCAGCAGGCGCTGAACGATATGCGGCCGAAGTTGGCGGCAATGGACATGGATGGTGTTATGGAGATCGTCGAAGCCCTCTAGGCGACGTTGCAGACGATGTTCAGGCAGATCATAACGTCGATCAGGATTATTGACCGCTCAGCCCTTCCGGCTGCGCTGTTGCTTGGCCTGCTGATCTGCCTCAACTCGATCATGGAGGCGGTTGGTGTCGGGCTGGTGTTTGGCCTGATGAAGCTGATCGAGAACCCTGCCCTGATCGCAGAGCACGAAAAGCTGCGGGCGGTTTATGACTGGTTTGGTTTTGCCAGCAATCAGGAATTCATGACCGCTGCCGTATTGTTTTTACTGGCGGCTTTTGCCTTCAAGGCGGTTTTGTTTCTGCTGGTGACCTGGCAGAAATACAGTTTCACCACCCGTAACGAAGCCGCTGTCGCGAAACGGCTGTTTCACCGCTATCTGGATTGCCCCTATCAGCAGGTGGCAGAACGTAATTCTGCCGAGCTGATCACGAATATCGCTAACCGTGTTTTTGCTGTCGTACAGACCACGGTAATGGGGACGATCACCATCGTGACCGATCTGTTTACGGTTGCGGCAGTGACACTGGTGCTGATGACGCTGGAGCCCTTTGTCACTCTTGGAACGGCTGTGTTTCTTGCCGTCGCGGTGGTTATCTCGGTCACTGCATTGCGACCGTTCCTGTATCGTATGGGTACGCAGGACGTTGCCTATTCGGAGGCGTTTCTGAAGGTCCTGAAGGAGAGCCTGGACAGTCTGAAGGAAATCCGGATATCCGGTTCGGCAAGGTTTTTTGCCAACCGGTTTGGTGATATCCGAATCAATCAGGCGGCCATGCGCCGGGTCTTTCTGACGCTGCAGGAAGCACCGAGAACGGTCATCGAACTGGTTATTGTCTATGCCATGCTGGGTGTGATTCTGTTCGCGCAGTACCGGGCCGACAGCCCCGGCCAGTTGCTGGCTTTGCTGTCGTTGTTCGGTATTGCCGCGCTTCGGATCATGCCGGCAACCAACCGTATCCTGTTCACCATCAATCATATCCAGTCCCAGCGGGAAAACGTCCGAATGGTCGTGGCGGATTTTGATATGCTGGGGTCCGAAGAGGCTGTGGCCGGTAACGGGTCCTCTGTTGTTTTCGACCGGGCAATTGAACTGGATAATGTCTTCTTTACCTATCCCGGTGCAGAGCGCCCGGCACTGGATGGCCTGTCGGTGACCATCGTCCGGGGCGAACGTATCGGCATTGTTGGTCCGTCCGGGGCGGGCAAGACCTCGTTTGCCAATCTGGTCATGGGGCTGATTGCGCCACAGCAGGGGGATGTCCGTGTCGATGGTCAGAGCATTGGCGGCAGACTGGCCTCCTGGCGGCGTCATATCGGCTATGTCCCGCAATCCATCCGGCTGTTTGATGACAGTCTGCGCCGGAATATTGCGATTGGCCGGGAAGATGATGAGATCAATGAAGAACAGGTGCAGTCAGCCCTGCGGCTGGCCCAGCTTGATCAGGTAATCAGCGGGTTGCCGGGCGGTCTAGATACGCTGGTGGGTGAACATGGTGCGCGGCTGTCCGGCGGTCAGGTACAGCGGGTTGGTATCGCCCGGGCCTTGTATCATGACCCTGATGTTCTGGTGCTGGATGAGGCAACGGCGGCGCTCGACATGGCGACCGAACGTAATCTGAATGACGCAATCGAGAAACTGGCGGGCAAGACCCAGCTGGTGATCGCGCATCGTCTGTCGACCGTGCGGACCTGTGACCGGCTGTTCTATATGGAAGATGGCCGGATTACCGCGATTGGCCGGTTTGATGAACTCTATGACAATAACCCGGCTTTCCGTCAGCTGGTTGACCTGATGCAAAGCGGTGACAACCGGGTATGACGGTTCGTCTCAGGGCGATATCGCCGACAACTGGCGGGCTGCTGGAAATAATGGGACCGGACGGTGACGGGCCTGAAGGCCTGTCAGCAGAACTGGAAAGCTGTTTTGCCGATAGCCGGGATGTGTGGCTGAAGCTGGCGGCAGGTCTGCCGCCCGGTGCGGTAAATGACCGTGGGCATTTTGGTACCTGTGCGCCAAATGTCAGCGACTTCGCCCTGCTGACCGGCTGGGCCGGGGTGGTGGCCGGACTGGCGGCGCGGGATGATGCCTGTGACGTCCATTGCGCTGATCCCTGGCTGTTCCGCCATCTTGCCGGATTGCCGGGCGTTACTGCCGAATCACCACCCTCCCTGCTGTCGGCCAGACTGAAAATCGCTTTGCGCGGCTGGCTGGCGCGCGGACGTGCGGCAATCACCATGTTCCGGAATTGTCTGGCGTCACGGCGGCAGGGTTCCCCGGCGGGTGGCCGCTGGCTGATGGTTTATGGTCACCCGGCCAGTACGTCCGATGGCCGTGATGGCTATTTTGGCGATTTGATGCAGCGGCAACCGGACCTGCAACGTATCCTGCATGTGGATTGCACCATTCCCCGCGGGCGGGAACTGGCGGCTGACGGGCGGACTTTTCTGTTACATGGTTATGGCTCGCCGCTTTATGCCCTGTCGCTGATTTTCCGGAAATGGCGGCTACCGGGGGCCTGCGTCCGTGGGCCGTATGAATGGCTGATCCGTCGGGCGCTGGCACGGGACAGCGGTTATGCCGGGGCTGCGATGATCGCCTGGCAGATACATTGCCAGCGTCGATGGCTGGCGGCTGTCTCGCCGGAGATTGTGTTCTGGCCGTGGGAAAACCATGGCTGGGAACGTTCGTTCTGCCGTGACCTGCGGGCCGCCGGGGGAACTTCCATTGGCTATCAGCATTCGGTGGTCGGCCAGCAATGGAATCTCGGGGCAGGCTCGAACCCGGACGGGGCTGCCAGTCTGCCGGACCGGATTTTCTGTAACGGAGCGTCTGGCCTGCGCCAGTTGCTGGCGGCGGGTCATCCTCAGGAACGGCTGGTCCTGGCCGGTGCATGGCGCTTTCCGAAGCCGGAGCCGGTGGTCTGGTCGGCAGACGCACCGGTTTTTGTCGCCGCGCCATTCGATCTCGCTGTCGCCCGACAGATGCTGGATGCCTGCAGGGCGGTGTCGGATCGTCGGTTCGTCATCCGGGTTCATCCGATGACGCCGCTCAATTTTGCAGAAGAAGGCAATATTGCTGCGGCGACCGGGCCGCTTTCTGCACAGGAATCCGTTTCTGCAGTTGTTTACGCGGCGACGACGGTTGGTCTGGAAGCCTGGATGCTGGGTCTGCCTGTGCTGCGCTTTCAGCCGTCCGGACGGATTGCCATTGATATCCTGCCCGCTGATGCGCCGGTGCCGGCATCTGATCATGCCGGTCTGGGTGACAGCCTGAACCGGCTGATCGATGAGGGCGCTGTTGAAGGACGGCAAACAGAGGATATTTTCTCGCCGGTCGACATGGCGGTCTGGGAAGAGTATCCCCTGTCGACCGATGATCATCCGGTTACTGTACCAGCAGAGGAAATGACACCCTGATGCGCGTGCTTTGTTTTATCCCGGCCCGTATGGCCTCCAGCCGCTACCCCGGCAAACCTCTGGCGCCCCTGCTGGGTCTCCCGCTGGTGCTGCATGTCTATCGTCGTTGCCGGATGCTGGCCGGTGTGGACGAGGTTATCGTCACCACCTGTGACGAGGAAATTGCCGAGGCAGCAAGGGCAGATGGCGCGACTGTCATCATGACCCGCGACACCCATCCCGGCTGTGTCGACCGGGTCGAGGAAGCCATCGAATATCTGCCGGAACCGCCTGCCGATGACGATTTGATCCTGATGGTGCAGGGCGACGAGGTGCTGGTGACGCCGCAGATGATGTCTGCCGTTATTGATGCCTATCGTGCGGAACCGTCGCCGGTGGTCAATCTGGCCTCGCCTTTGTCGAAGCCGGAAGATCAGGACGATCCGAATGCAGTGAAGGTGGTTGCAGCACCGGATGGCCGGGCGCTGTTTTTCTCGCGCTCAGCTATTCCGAACCGTTCACGGGCACCGGGTGTCGTTGCTTACCAGCAAACCGGTGTCATTGGTTTCTCCGCTGCGTTCCTGAAGACTTTCGGCAGGCTGCCGCAAACCCCGCTGGAGATGATCGAAAAGGTCGACATGCTGCGCACCCTTGAACATGGTTATCCCATTCGTATCGTGAAGGCGGATCGTGAAACCATTGGCGTTGATACACCGGCTGATCTGGCCCGTGCCGAAGGCGTGTTGCGGGACGATCCCGTGACCCGGGACTATATGACCCTGCCGGAGGAGACGGCGTGAGCCTTCGTGTTGGTATTGCCGGATTTGGCGTCGTCGGTCAGCGTCGTCGCGAACATATTGATGCCCATCCCGATATGCAGACTGTAGCGGTTGCTGACCGCCGTTATGAAACGGACGGCGTTTTCGAAGACGGTGTCCGTTATTATCAGAGCTACAGAGACCTGCTGGGCGAAGATCTGGATGCCCTGTTTGTCTGCCTGACCAATGATGTTGCTGCCGAGGTGACGCGGGCCGGGCTGGAACGCGGGTTCCATCTGTTCTGCGAGAAACCGCCGGGACGCAATGTCGAGGATATCGAATCTGTCCGCGAGGTTGAACAGCAACGCCCGGACCTCGTGCTGAAATACGGCTTCAATCATCGCTACCATGATTCAGTACAGGATGCGCTGACGCTGGTCCGGTCCGGCGAACTTGGCCGGGTGCTCAATATGAAGGGTGCTTACGGGAAGTCTGCGATTATCAACTTCCAGTCTGACTGGCGCACCAGACGCGAGATTTCCGGCGGCGGTATTCTGCTCGATCAGGGTATTCATATGGTCGACCTGATGCGGCTGTTTGCCGGTGAGTTTGATGATGTGCACAGCTTCGTCAGTAATGATTACTGGAAGCATGATGTGGAGGATAACGCCTTCGCCCTGATGCGCAGCCGGTCCGGCGTGGTAGCCATGTTGCATTCGACGGCAACCCAGTGGCGTCACCGTTTCAATCTGGAAATAGCGCTGGAGGAAGGCACCATCGTGCTGGCTGGCCTGCTGACCGGATCAAAAAGCTATGGCGCGGAGACCCTCACTGTCGCCTGGCGTTCTCATAATGGCGAAGGTGATCCGAAGGAACAGGTGACGCGGTACAATTCTGATCCGTCCTGGCGACGGGAAATCGATGAATTTGCTGATGCAGTCATGGGCCGCTCAGAGGTTCAGAACGGGTCGTCTGCGGATGCGCTGGCGACAATGGAACTGGTCTATCGTATCTATCGCGCCGACCCGGAATGGCGCGAACGATGGAATCTGTAGGGGTGGTCATGTTTGACATCTGCCGCGCCCCCGCAGATAAGGCCGCCGGTTTGTATCTTGGTCAGTAAAATGTCGCCATCCCTTAATCATGCTGTTTCGCTTGGCTTGCTTGCTTTCAAGCTGCTGGTTTTCGTTTACCTGACGATGGAGACGGTGACGATTGTCAACGTCGCCTATCAGCAATTCTGACCGTGAATGACACGATAACCCATACCGGCTGGATCAGCCGTTTGATCAGGTTCGGCATTGTCGTGATCTTCCTTGTTGCCGCGCTTGAATTGTTCATGCGGCTTTTCATCTTTCCGGACTGGCGTGACCTGTCGCCGCAGATTCTCAAACCGCATCCGGTGTTTCTGCGGTTTTCTGCCCCCGATCTTTCTGTGCGCCAGTATGACCCGCCGAATTTCGATATTCTGGTCGAGACCAACAGCATTGGCTTTCGGGATCGCAGGGAAGGCTTTGCCGATGACCTTGCCGGGCTGTGGTTATGTGGTGGCTCCAATGTTTTCGGGACCGGCGTCAACAATGACGAAACGATGGCCGCCCAGATCGAGAAATTTGGTTACAGGGTTGCAAATATCGCCGCCGAAGGCTCGCAGATCGAGATTGAAACCCGGGTCATGCGTTATCTGATGCGTGAAGGTTTCCGGCCAAAAGCCGTTATCTGCGCCATCACGACGCCGGGGGCTATCTATGACACGGTCGACAAGGGCTGGTTACAGCAGTTTGATGATCCGCTGCCTGAAGCAGATGCCATCGCCAAGCCGGTTGCGAAAATCCAGTCTGCTGCTGACCGGCTGTGGTTCGCGGTGAACAGGGTGGTGCCAATCACCGAAGACGGGACGGCGTTTTCCGTGCTGGCGGCGAAAGCGCGGCTGGTCAAATCCAGCGCGATTTACGGTGCACTGAAATATGGTGTCGGTGAAATTCCGCCGCTTTACAACTGGCTGCGCCAGCGCGGATATATTGCCGATTCCGACCTGCATATCAGTGGCGATCCAGACCTGTATCTGAAAGACCTGCCGGAGAAACAGGTTGTCCGGGTCGCCAATATGGGACGGTTTCTGGTCCGGGTCCGTGATCTGGTCCGCGACAGGCTGGGTGTCCCGTTCGGTATTGTTCTGGTGCCGACCCAGCATCAGGTCTATCCGGCGAAGTTCGCCAGATATCTGGCACATAACGGCCTGAACCCGGCTGATTATGATCTGTCGCTGCCAAACCGGCGAATGGCCGAGATGCTGTCGGCAAACGGTATTCCGTCGATTGATCTGCGTCCGCCGCTGCTGGCCCGTAATGATGAAACCCTGACCTTTATCAATAACGGCCATCTGAACCCGCGCGGTCAGGAAGTTGCTGCCGAAAATATCGCCCCCTGGATTGCGTCCGCCCTTGGTATTGAGGCGGAAAAACCCTGATGATCTATGATCCGGTTTCTGTCGATTCCATCGGCTTTGCGCTGATTGCCAGCAGCCTTGTCCTGTGTGCCTGGGGTCGGGTAAGCCGGAAATATTTCCTCCTGGCGCTGGCTCTTGCCAGTGCCTTCATGGCGCTGACCTGGCTGCAACCGGCTGACCTGCTGGCACTGGCCGCCTTTCTGATCCCTCCCTATCTGCTGATCCGCAGTCGTTGGGGCGCAGACCCGGATCAGGGACAGCCGGCGGTTGTCGCGTTGCTGGTCTGGCAGGTCGGATTGTTCATTCTGCTGCGCGGTTATGGCCCGGCAGATATCGAACGCTGGATCAGCCACCCGGTTTCGGTGATCGGCCTGTCCTACATCCTGTTCCGGCAGATCCATATGATTGTGGATGCGCCGGATTCAGGCGATCTGCCCCTGACGCCACTGCATTACTGGGGCTATCTCGCCGCCTTCTGGACGTTCCTTGCGGGGCCTATTCAGCGCTATGAGGATTTCTGTGACGGCCTGAACGAGATCGGCCGACCCTCAACAGCAGATCAGCTGGCGGCGGGCCACCGCATCGCCAATGGCCTGATACTGGGCTTCCTGATTGCGCCATTATTTCTGCCGACACAAAATCTGGCCCTGCTGCGGGAAGACGGTGCGGACTGGCTTGATTTTGTCATCGTGTTCTACAGCTTTCCGATCTACCTCTATCTGAACTTCACCGGCTATACGGATGTGATGATCGGGATCAGCCGTCTCTGTGGCATGACGACGATGCCGGAGAACTTCAACCGGCCGTTCCTTGGTCGCAATATTCAGGATTTCTGGGCGCGCTGGCATATCTCGCTGTCCACCTGGATCGGCCATTACGTATTCAATCCGCTGAATGCGACGATCATGCGACGGGTCGACCCGGCCTGGCATAAGCTGGCCATGGCCGGAGCATTATATGTGACGTTTTTTGTTGTCGGTATGTGGCATGGCACGACCCTGAACTTCTTCATCTTTGGCCTCGCTCATGCAACGGGTGTACTGGTCAATGTCGGCTATGGTGCGATGATGACCCGCTGGCTTGGCCGCGACCGTCGCAAGGCCGTTCTGGCCCATCCTGTGATGCGCTGGTCCTCGATCTTCCTCTGCATCAATTATATCTGCGCTACCATGTTCGTGGTGAATTATGACCTCACCGACCTTTACCAGACCATGAGGCTGTTCCTTGGTATCTGACCCCGGTTCTGCATATGCCCGGCATCTGGAGACCGTTTTCCGGAGGCGGGCCGACCATCCGTTTCTAATCTCGGGTTTCGATGATCGCAGCCTGACCTATGGTGAGGTGTTTGATCTGTCGCGACGGGTTGCGGGCTGGATGGCCGGGCAGGGCGTGACTGCCGGTGATGCCGTCTGTCTGTCGTCCCCAAATGATGTTGATCTGGCAGTCTGCTACTTCGCAATCATGCATCTCGGGGGACGGATTGTTCCGCTGAACCCGCAACTGACGGTGACCGACCGGCAGAATATCGTCACGGTCAATCAGCCGAAACTGATCCTGGCTGACCCGGGCCTGCGGGAAGCGACAGAGACACTGGCGCGGGCTGCGGGCTGTGAGGCGTCGCTGGTCAGTGGGGATGAAACACTGCTGCCTGCCGTGGCCTGTGATGCGGCGCCACATGCCCGCAGCTTCGGTGAGGCCGGTGACCATGATGTCTTCCTGACCGCCTATTCGTCCGGCAGCACTGCCGCCCCGAAAGGGGTTGATGTGACCTGGCTTGGCATGTTCGGAAACGCCATCGCCTATGCCCGTCATATGGGGCTGGATCAGGATTGCCGGTTCTACAATACCCTGCCGATGACCTATATGGGCGGGCTCTACAACATGACCATGCTGCCGGCGGTGCTGGGTGCGACGACCATCGTTGATCATGTGCTGGGTCCGGCAAATCTGTTTTCCTACTGGGATCAGGTGGATGATTTCAAGGCGGATACCCTCTGGTTTGCCGCCGCTATTCTCTCCATGCTGATGGCCGCCGACCGGGGTGACGACCTGTCAGAGATCACTGACAGGGTGCGGTTCTCCTTCTGTGGCTTCGCCCCGTTGCCGGAGGAAGTCCGGCTGCGCTTTGAAGACCGGTTTGGCCTCAGCCTGCTGGAAAACTATGCCTCCAGCGAATGCCTGTTTGTGACCGCCCGCAAGCCGCGGACTGATCATCCCGTGGGCTCGAAAGGCCCGGCGCTGGAAGGTATCAGCGTTGATATCATCGACCCGGACGGATCACTGTTGCCGCAGGGCAGCGAGGGCGAGGTGCGCATCAGTACACCGCATCTGGCCGCGGGATACCGGGCCGGCAGTGAGACAGATGCCGCCGCCATGACGCCTGACGGGTTTCTGTCCGGTGATCTGGGCTATCTTGATGACAATGGCGAGTTGTTTATCACCGGTCGCGCCAAGG
>TARA_R110002110_G_scaffold71256_12_pt1 | contig 10200 bp, 4 predicted proteins | sample TARA_R110002110 | Tara Oceans TARA_R110002110 (sample SAMEA4397330) | marine metagenome | biome: Polar Biome; feature: [SRF] surface water layer (ENVO:00010504); material: water (ENVO:00002006), including particulate matter (ENVO:01000060) such as... | depth 5 m
GACATATTATTTGTAGAGGTAAAAACAAAAAAAGGCAGAGTATCAAAGCTTCAAGAGTATAGAATAAAAGAATTAAAAAAATATGGATTCCAGGCAGAAATACACCGCGGATTACTTTAAAGAAACTGAAAATGGTTTCTTATTCTCCTTTGACAGTAATCTTGTTTTAGATTTTATGGAACTTGATATGTCTACATCTTTACAAATTGTAGCACAGATTGAATACTATGTAGATCAATACCATACAATAGCTCCACCAGTAGCTTATGAGCTGTGTGGCGCAGTAAAAGGTGAGAACCCTTTCTTTTATATTATAAGTATAGATAACACTGAACACATGATATTTGAATCCTTATTTGAGGTTGACTCGGACACGTATCTAGACTGGTACAATGAAAATCTAGAGATCTCTTAATCCTTACGGAGCAAAGGCTAAGAAGGTTTTTAAAAAAATAATGCAAAATTATTTATAATTTATTCTTTTTTTTGTTAAAAATAATTTATAATTTAGATAGCATGAATGGAATTCCTCCGGTAGAGAAGAGACGGATACACAGCATTAATTGTGTTATGGAAGATCTACACCTCTCATTGAATGATATATACGAGTCTCTTATGGAAAGAGATTACTCAAAAGTAAAGACCTCTGTCAATGTATTATCCAAAAGATTAAAAGGCGTTAGTGAATCAGTAACAGATGAAATCTGAACCAGACTACCAGCACATAACGATTATATTTTTGTTGGCAATCATCATGTATCTAGTGTCACTGATTATCCTTTAATCTTTCTACGTCTTCTACCTTGAGATAGAAGTGTTGGACTTTTCTTCTTAGGGTTTATACGCTTAGGTAATGTTCCAGAAGTAGTTTCTTTCTCCCATTGCTCTGCTATTTCAGGCAGGTTCTTATACATGTACGCTCTTTGTGCTTGGCTTCTAAATGGCATAATTATAAATTAATAAGGTCTATTTTTCCTTTGATTTCTTTTTTGTTGTTGTAAAAGTTTAACAGAACTTCTCTTTTTGGGTATTTTCTTTTTCTTTGTCTTTGTCTTTGTCTTTGTACTTTTTCTTTCTCCTTGAGCATATTTAGAAAAGTTAAAAAGTTTTAATATAAATTCTCCTGTGTCTTTTGTATCACCTCTTAATAAATCTCCCCAGTTATCTACAAATTTTTGAAGTGTTGGTAGTGGTAAAGAAGAAATAGTAGCAAGCTCAGAATAAAACTCCGTCATATACTCTGCTTTTTTCTTAGGATCCTTTACTTTATCAGCTTTTTGTAATATTTTTACTAAACGTGCAGGCTGTGAAAACACAGGTATTGAGGGCGCTTCTCCAGCCCAAGGCTTTCCTGTAATGTAATCTTTAGCCATAACAAAAAGATCTCCTACTATAAACAAGGCGTTTATATTTCCTAAAATTGCTGCCATTCCTAAATCCTCCATATCCTCATCTTCAGCATCTCGCAAAAGACCTGGTAACCCTTGTGCTATCCACTGAAAAAACACAGGCATAACAACATGGTAGGTTGCAAAAGTTCTTAAGTTTTCTCCAAAACTTCCTTTACCTCTCTTACCTCCTGATGCAATAATTCTAGACATGTTTCTAACCGCTATAATTTCTCTTCTAAAGTATTGCTTAGGTGTTGTTAAGAACATGTTGAAGGCTCTCGCAAAAGCATTATTAGTTTGATAATAATCTTTATCCTGCAAATCACTTGACTGCTGTGTCCGTAACGTATCTGATTCAAACCTTCTAATAGCATAATCTATTGCTTGTTGCTCAGTAGCGTTTTTATTTTTAGCTTTAAATTGTTTTTTATAATATAAATAATTAGGCACACCACCAAATATTATTGCGGCCTTATCTCCCGCCATAGTAGTGGACATTAACCATCTAGTGTATTGACTCTGTTTTTCTTTGGTTATTCCTATTGCATCTAATATTCCACCATTCATTTCAGTAAATTTTTTCTCTGAATAGGTTTCTATAGCTTGAGTTATAGGTTGGTTATATCTGTCTTTTAATACAACAGAATTAGCCATTATCTCTTTGTAGGCTGCAATACCTTTAGCAGGAGTTGGTGCATTCAATATCCAAGTTGCATACCCTATATCGTTTGCATAAGTAACGAATGAAGTCATCTGCTTTAAAATTAGAGTAGGATTAAATCCTAATCTAGATAACAGAAAAGTGTTATTCATTAAATTAATTATACTTACTGACTGCTGTTCTCTTATTCCTTTATTAGCAATCTTTTGAATTGAATCATTAATAAGATTAAGCAAAGGCTTTCCAAATTCATTTTCAATAGTATTGGCTATTAATGGATCTGTAAACACTTTGTTCATATCTCTAATTGGAACTGCTAATGCAGCAAAATACTCCATGTCTCTTGTATATGTTATAAGAGCATCAACACCATCTATTTTTTTTATTGGATTAGAATTTTTTTGCCTTGCCTTCGAACTTGCAGATGCAACATTAGTAATCCAAGATGCGCTATCAGCTAATAGGTCTAAAGAATCAGCTTGATCAACACCTTCTCTGTATAAACGTCCTGCATAAAATTGATTCCATGGCATATCAGTTCTATAAATCTTTTTATAAGTTTCGTTATAATGATTGTATACTGAAGGATAATAGTCTTGAACCAACCAATTAGAAAAATCTTTTAAATTTGCGTCTAATTTGCTTTCTATTTCTTTTCTTATCCTTGACTCAAATTCATTTCCATAGTCTCCCGTAGGGGCAAAAGTGTTTTCAAAACTTTTTGCCAAAGAAGGATCTTGCATCTGACTGTAATAATAAAGCAGTTGATTTTGACTAATAGGCATTGTGTTAGCATTTATCTTTTCACTGACAGTTCTTAATGCTATAGTTTTTTGAGCTGATGTTAGATTTTTATTGCTTTCAATTTCTTTTATTTCAGTTTCTAATACAGATTGTTTCTCTTGACTATATACAATAGATTCGGTTTCATTAGAATTTCTTCTATTTACTTTAGTCCATTTTTGTCCATACAACTCCGTCATTTTTTCACTGATCTCAAGCTGTTGATTCATCATCCTATCTTTAAATAGCCTGTTCCCTAATCTTATTTGATTAGCTTGTATTTGTATGTCGCCTTGAAATATCTCTCCTGGTTGTGTTGATATTTTCTCTATAAGAGTTGTTAAATCCGAAGCTCTTCCTAAAATAAAGCTATCTGAATTATTAATGATTCTTAGTAATGCATCTTTTGCTCTACCTAAAACTTTAGATTTTTTTTCTGGTGTAATTCTTTCTTTGTCTAACGATACATCATCTTTTAATCTTTTATATTCTCGATTCAGCATTGCAGTAGTAATCTCCTTCTGCTCAAACCCTTGTTCTATTAAAGACGCTAATGGATCTAAATCAATACCTGTTATTTCCTTAAATGCTTTCCTAGAATTCTCTCTATAAACAGCAGCGTCTTCTATTAATTGATATTCAAATAGAGCTTTACCTGTTGCTTCCATTTGATTAAGACTATTAAGAACATTACTTAGTAAAGTAGTTTTACCAGGATCATTCATCTCCTGAGTAAAGGAGTTATTTATTTGCATAGCTAAAGTAAGCTCGGCCATTAAATTTATCTCATCCTGCGTCAAATCATCCTTAAGCTTAACCTGCTGATTGCCGTCAACATCTTGAGCAATTTTTGCAGCCTCGTTATACTTTTTTAATAAACTTTCAATCTGTTTATTTATTTGTTCTGCTGTAGCTGTTGGATTTAAAATCATACTATTGATTTTATTTAATCGCTTACGTGTGAAGTTGTCAATTCTAACCCCCTTCAATCTCCCCGTTTGTATAGTTTGATTTTTTCTGGTTAATATATTAAGTATAGTTTCTTGAAGAGACTGATTTGTTTTTTCAGTTACAACTTTAGTGACTTCATTTTTAACAGACTCTATGTTAGAGGCATCAATATCATTTACTAATTTCATTAACCTTCCTGTTTCTGTTTTAGAATATATTGTTCTAGGCAAAACAGATCGTATGTATGTTCTAAGCTGACGTTGAATCTCTTTTAAATTATTTTCGTCAAACTTAATTTCTCTTATTCTTTTATTAATGGAGGCTATCCTTTCAGGATTAGCTCGAAGAGGATCAGGAAGCATAAGGTTTAATAAATCCTTCTCCATAGTTAACTGCTGAGAGGTTCTCCCCTTTCCCTTACCACCTTCTTTTATAAATTCAGGTTGTGTTGTAAACCATTCTATAACATTTTCTCTTATCTCTTCTTCTGTTAGAGGTGTTAAACTTCCATAGTCTTGAAGTTCATCATACTTTGATTTAGTATTCTTGGTTACTTTATTTTTTAGCTTGTTGTTTTTATTTACAAGCTTTTGATAATAATCATCAATTTTTTGCATCAAATCCAACCCTGCATTAAATCCACCCTTTATGTTACCAAAGCTTTTAGGGAACTCTCTAAAGGTAGATGAGTCAAAGGCATAGGAACTTAAAGTTTTAAAAGCTTTATTAATTTGTGCTGCCTTAAAGTCAGTGTTTCTAATAAGATAATCTTTTATCTCAGAGTCTGAGAATCCTCCTTCTTCTCTTCCAATTATAATGGTTTCAATAAGATCATCCTTCCCAGCCATTTTTTGCTCTCTACCCTCACGAGTTTCAGTTCCCGATCTAGGATTAAAAAATACCCCATCTTTTGAAAAATGATAGCCTGCAAAGTCTCCACGTCTTGGTCCTTCTTTTATAAAATCTCTTTCTACTCTAAGCCCATAAGCCCTCGCTGATTTAATTAGCGGACCTTCAGATATGTTAGGAGGCATGAATCCTTTTTTATTCATCCTATACAAAAGACCTAGCTCTTCAGGAGTTCTTTGTTCTTTTCCTTCTCTGACCTCTGCAACAGCGACTTTAGGTATAGACCCTGCGCTACTGCTTACGTTAGATTTTATAAACTTTTTTTCACCAACAGTTTTTTTATCTGATACTGCTGCTTCGTCTTGATTGTATTTTGTGTAGCTATTAGTTACGTCGTTAGATTGCAAGAAATTAGTTGGTTGATATATACCTTTAATATCAGCTTTAATAGTAAAAGCGAATGACGGGTGATAATCTACATCTCCTGATTTTGGTTTAGATATTTCAAATGTTTTATTGTCAAACTCAACAACACCAACTAAATCTCCGCTAGTACTTCCTATGTTTAAAGGGTCTTCAAATTTACCAACAAAGTCTATTTTATTTTTTACTCCAACTACTTCTTGATATTTTTTATTAGTTGAAAGTTTATCATTTAAAATTTTTCTTAAGTCTGGAGAGTAATTATTTTTAATATCTAGTAAGTCAATTAACTTTTGAGGATTACTAATAAATGAATCTAGGTTATTAATGTCCTTGCCTAATTTTTTCTTAAAAATGTTAAAAGATTTAACTCCCTGCTTGCTAGTTAAGCCTTCATTAAATAAGTTTATTAATTCCTCGTTAGATAGTATGTTATTATTTAAAGCCGCATTCGTTAATTGCTCAAATACATTTTGCTGAAATTGCCAAGAACCTTCTTTAGTTCCTACGTGAGGTGCAAATAAATTAGCGTTTCCTCTCGTAGAATTTCTTATAAATCCTTCAGCCTGTGCTTTAGTATTAAAAGCAGCAAGGTTTGACTTGTCTCCTAGGTTTGCCCCTTGACGCTCCATCATCATAGGAACATAACTTTTACCGCCATCTAGTTCTAGTGTAATGCCTGGAGCTATTTCTGTTGGTCCCGCATTAGTAAAGTCATACATGTTTGTAACAAAAGCTTGACCGTTAAAGTCTGAAAAACTTCTATCCTGTATAAGAGACGCGAATGATCTAGTATCAGTGTCAACACTAGGCGCTATCTGCTCACTACCCTCTCTACTCTCTGGAAAATTAAAAGTACCTACTTGCCCTGACTCTCCTTGTTCTTGATCTATGTCAAGTTCTTCATCTTGAGATAGGTTTGATAGAGTATTTAAGTCTTGATCTACTATACCCTCTCCTGTTCTTATCTTTTGAGATAAGGTGTTTAATAAATTAACAACTTCTTGATCTGTTTTTGTGAAGGATTCTGACACATAACCGAATCTTTTTGCTATAGATCTTAAAAAATTTAACACTTTGTTTTTACTCGGTGCTGATAAAGTTCTATATTCTGAAGCAAGAATTCCAAATAATTCAGCAGCACGTTCTTCATTTATCTGATCCGAAGTTTGATCATACTGTTCAGCAAACTTATCCATTCTATCTCCTAGTTCGCTATTTTCTGGTAATGTTTTTCTTATAGAATTAACCATCGCTGCCATTGCAGTAACCACTTTAGAATCAGTTTTTATTTTATCCATTACAAGTGCATGAAAAACTTCATGCGCAACTGTAGTACGTCCAGCCTTATTAAGGTTTATATGAATCAATTTATTATTAAAACTATAATATCCTGCACCTTTTTTTCCTTTTGTTGCGGCTTCATATTGCTCTTGAGTCTGATGCAGCACCATCTTTACATTAGGAAGTATTGTTTTAATAGAAGCAGCTGCTTTTTTTGCAGCTTTGATTACCATTAATTGCATTTTACTATTTGATACAGGCACAGTTTCACCTTCAGGGGCTTTATTTATGCTCAGGTTTTCAGACACAATATCGTTGGTTGTTGTAGTCTCATTAAAAAATTCATCTATATCTTCTCTAGTTTCTTGATCAACTGTTTCATCTACTTCAACCTGTTCATCAGTCCCTGTATTTTCTTGAGAAGCTAAAGTGCCTCCTTCTTCTTGCTCAAAACTTTGAATTTCTGATTCAAGTTCTGCTTGTGTCTGAGCCTCTGTTCTTCCTATATTGGATAGTTGTTCTTTAAATGAATCAACCTGTGCTTTCTTACGTTTATAAATACCTAAATCTTTAGAAGGCAAATTATTCATCTCGCTCTCAAGTTGATTAATTTTATAAATTAATCCTAATGCTGATCTTCTATCTTCTAAAGAAAGATCATTACCTAAAAGATCTTGAGCCGTACTAGATAGTATTTCAAATTGCTGATACTCTAAATCAACTTGCTCTTGAGTTTTTTCTCCACTATTAACTTGAGCATTTAGCTTTGCTCGATAAGCCTTCATTGTGGTTTCATCTTTACCAAACTCTTCGAACAATTTAAATGTTTCATCAGATAGCTCAATCATTTTGTTTTCTGCAGCAGCAGATAAAACAGCGCCAGGAACTCCCATTACAAATCCTCCAACAGCTTCTGCCATCGCACCTCGCACAACCTGCTTCCCAAACTCTTCAGACCACATCTCTGGCGTGTTAAACAATGCTTTATCTTCAAAGGAATTCCATATGGTCTTCATTCCTATTTCTGCAAAAGTTTGCAGTCCGCCTGTTTCAGCTTCTGCTAATGCAGCCCTCGAAACTCTATTAGCAAACCTCACTCCCTTATTAGAGTATAAGCCTTTGGCTATATTACTTTCTACTACTTTCTTAAGAGCTCTTGTAAACTGATTAGCTGTTGCTCCTTTAGGCAATATCCTAGTTACCTTCTGCATAAGACCCGCTAGTAAAGTCTTGTTTGATATTATATTTCTTAAGCCGTAGCTTTCCAAAATAGCTGTAGACACGGCCAATGGTATAGTAAGTTTTTTCTTTTCCCTTTCTGTAATGTACTTAAAGTTGGGGTCATTCTCCATCTCTTGCATGAGTGCATCTGTCTGTAACAGAGTCATCATTGTGGTCGTGCTCATCTGACCCTTGTTAGTAATATAATTTTTAAACCTCTCTAAAATTTTTGAAGGAATTCCTTTAGCTCCTTTAAACCTAGCTTTACCTCTAGAGAGTATCATTGGTATCATTGAAGGAAGAGACTTACCTAAACCATAAATCCCCTCAGCAAAAGGGATTCCTGCAAAAGTTTTTTCTCTTTGTGAGTTTATAAACTCATCAGACACATCATCAAACTTTAAAAAGTCTGTTATTTCTCTAACAAATTCTTTAGTGGGTTCCTTAACAGACTTTACTTCTTGATCTTTTATTAATCTTTGAAATGTTTCTTTTAGATTTCTATCAAATAATTCATCTGGTGCTTCTTCAAAACCTCCATTGTTAAAGAGTCCTCCATTATTTTTCCACACTAAAGTTTCTCCATTAGCTTGCGACATCATTCTACTTAGATCCCATCCTTCTTTCTCAAATTTTTCTTTATCGACTGGAGTGTTGGCTAAAGAGTCTACCCATTTTTCAAATTCCTTATCACTATTTGTGGCGTCTACTGGAATATCTACATTCAAATAGTTTGCAATATCAAGATACCTGTCTTTGTATTCTTGTGTACTAATTCCAAAATCTTCATCAAAAAATTGAGCTGCACCATAAAATATATCCATTACTCCTCCCACTGCAGAAGCAGCTGGTTCAGCAATACCTTTTACGAGCTCATTAGAAAATCCTTTTAAACTTGTTAAAGAAGTTTCTAATATATTAGATGCACTGTCTGATTTTTTCATCAAATAGTAATCACCAGTTGCTTTTAGTAATTCTTGTTGATCCAATTTAAAATCAACATTTTCATCACTAAGAGAATTTTTTTCTAATAAAAGTTCTTGTTCTTTTACTTTTAATTCATTTAAAGAAGATTGCCATTCTGGAGTTTGTTTAATCTGATCAGATTGATTCATTAAAGAACTCATAGCACTCTCAAGTTGAGACTCCGCTTCTAAGAATGATTTTATCCTAGTATTCAATGCTTCAGCTCTTAAGGAAAAAGACTCAAGATCTTCTTGTCTAGCTTTAGCGCTAAAGTATTTTTTCCTTTCTTTATTATATCCTTCCTGAAGAGCATCAATTTTTTCTTGCTCTTTCTTGTTTTGCTTTAAAAAATCTTTAAGTTCTTTTGCTCCTTGAGTTTCATCACCAGATAAATCTCCTAGTAAAGGATCTAAATTTACAACTAACTCTTCTCCTGTGTTTTTAGATTTAACAGTCATGCCATCCAACCCTGAAGTCACTTCCCCACCTTGTTCAAATTCAAAACCGTCGTCGTTAAAGAGATAGTTCATTCTGTCAACAACCTCTTCTTCTTCTCGATCTATAAGGTCGGGTGTAATATAGGCTAATGATTTATCAAATTGAGTAGCGCCTCTTGAATAGGTTATTTCAGTGCCTTGATCCTCATCTTCTCGTGGATCATACTGAACCTTTTCTGTTACTTGTTCATTTGAGTACTTGTCAAATTCTTCTTGAGTTACTTCTTTTCCGTCAATGTTAAAAGTCTCAGTTGGAGGGAACGTAGGTTGCGCCGAAGAACCATCGCCCAATGGTAAAACCGATTCGTCTTTTTTTTTTACACCTACTAGCATTTCAAAATCCTCAATTGTTTTTTGATAACCTTGATCTTTAATGTAATTGTAATTGTCTTGTAAAACCTCTATATCGCTAGCTATTAAAACCGAAAAATCTTCTATGGTTTTTGAATACCCCTGAGCTACAGCTCTATTAAACAAATCTTGTAATACCTCTTGATCCATAGCTTTTTATTTTTTTGTATAATCTACACCAACTTCTGTGCTGACAGGAATACCTGAAGCATCTACAGCTACGGCTCCTGGACCAAATCGATCATATCCAATCACGCTATATTTCGATTCTAAAATAGTCTCATCGTCGAATTCACTTCTAATAAATGTCATCAATTTTTGATATTCTTCTATTGCATCTTCTGGCTGCTCGTCGTAATCAATTCTTATACCTTCTCCTCCGCTTGGCCCTACAACTTGAAAAGCATCCTCAACGTTGTATAGTGTAAAAGAAAATCCTAGATCACCAAATTTTTCTATTAATGGCTGTATGATTTGTTTAGTTGCGTCAGGTTTTGTCCCTATAAGGTCTTGAGTATTGTTCTCTTCATCGCTAAATAAATCAGAATTAACACCACTAATTACACCAGTTTTTGGATCTTTAATTAGTTTTTCATCGGCTACTATATAAGTCTCAAAAGCCTCATTAGGATCTGCGAATATTACATTACCAGGTTTAGCAGATCTAAGTTCATCTCTTTTCCTCTGCAAAGTTGTTCTTGTTTCTTGATCCTTTACCTGTCTCTTTCTTAAATTTAGTTCCTGATCTTTTCGATCCTCAGCTCTTTGATCATATACCGTCTCCGTTATGCCCATCTTAGATCTTATTATATTTAAGACACCT
>TARA_R110002110_G_scaffold88239_1_pt1 | contig 10199 bp, 9 predicted proteins | sample TARA_R110002110 | Tara Oceans TARA_R110002110 (sample SAMEA4397330) | marine metagenome | biome: Polar Biome; feature: [SRF] surface water layer (ENVO:00010504); material: water (ENVO:00002006), including particulate matter (ENVO:01000060) such as... | depth 5 m
ATTAACATTGCAACCTACCATTCATTTAATATCTGTTTTAAAGTCGTTTATTTTCGAGTCCCAATTATTTTAACAAAACACCTTTTCTTAACTATAGTTAAAACCAGACATCAGATTAAGCATAATGGCGTCTTTACCCAATCTACTTTCATAACACACATCTTAAAGAATAAATAATTTTAATGAATAGCTGTAGTAGCTTTTTTTGAGAAAAACAAGACGGTCAAATAAACATATGGCAATGTATAGATTGGGTAAACCATAGAATAAATAATTACTAATAGGAAAACCAAGACATACCTTTTGAAATTACTTCTAATCAAACGATACAGAATATAATAATAGGTTAAAAACCCTATAACTCCCATCTCAACCAACGACATAACCACATTACTTTCAACGCCACTAGAGCTTTCTTTTAATAATTCTAAATAATAGGGATTAAAATTATATTTATAATAAACCATGGATCCTGCTGTGGCCGATATTTTCGTCCCAAAACTACCTACCCCAGCACCAATAAATAATGTTTTCATATCCGTCATTGCATTTTTTAAAACCTCTATCGCAATAAGCCGGATTGTATTTCTTTCCTCGTAAAAAAAATAATCTAAAGCGTTCTCGTAATACGCAGAATCAAAAGAGTACATCACGGCAAATAGGGCTATTCCAATACTAGAGAGGATGACAGTGCATGATTTGCAATTATTCCATGCAATATAAATTCCATAGAAACCTAAAATCAATAAAGGCAATCTCGTTCCTGTACACAATATTGCCAGAAAGAGAACCAATATTGATATACGTCTTTTTTTGTTTTCTAAGCCGTAGAATAAAGCAACAAGAGACATCATAGATAATGATATTGGATGACCTGTAATCGACGATGCTCGATAAACTGAATCTCTAAACTTCATTTCAATATAATTATATAAAATATAATAACCATCAAAATACATCACATACACATATTCAAGTATTCCAAGAAATGCTATAACACAACAAAATATATAAATCTTATCAACTGTTTTCTCTGTAAATGAACGACAAAGTATAGATATAAAAGAAAAAACAAAAATAATTCTGAGATAAAAAATACTTTTAAAAAAAAATGCTTTAACTGAGTAAAAGTCGATTAATGTTGATACTGTCACTATCAGCAACAAGAACAAAGAAGCTAACATCAAATTATCATTATATTCGTTTTTTATATTGTTTTTAGATAGGAGATAAAAACTTACAATTAATGACAATAGCAACTCATCAAAAAATGAAAAAAATGGTACTAAATTTATTAGTAATTGACATGATGATACTATAATTAAGACTAGAACTAATTTTTTCATGAGTTCAAATTATTCCGTTAATAGTTTTACCATCGACGAAATAAAATGTGTGTCTTGAAGACGCTCCATAGCATTCAAGACGGATTTTCGATCATAATTATTTGTAAATGATAGTAAAAATTCCTCTAGCTCATCAAAATCTTCAAGTATATAGCTTTTATTATCGATATAATCTTCTTCTGTACCATCTGAAACAACACACACAGCAGGCAAACCGAACAACAGCGATTGAGCAATAGCTAAGCCACCGTCGCCAGGCATCACCAGAAGGTCTGAAGAAAAGTAATATGTTTTTAATTTTTCTTTGTTAACTATACTGCCTGTGAAATTTATATACTTTAATCCATTTTCACAAACATATTTTTTACACGTTTCAAGATAATTTCCATCTCCTATAACTGTCAAACTAAACACTTCACCTACCTGATTTAACTTTTTAATTAAGATAATCAACTCAAGTATTTTTTTTCTTTCTTCAACAGATCCCACACACAATAATTTTATATTATATTCATCTAATTGGTGTGTTCCTATCGAAGCTATAATTTCTTGCTTAGCTGCTTTAAAATAAGCAGTAGATATGGTGTTTAATATGGTTACACAGTGTTTCGCTCCCATATACTGCTCCATATACCTTTGCGCCTTGGTTGAATAAGAAATTTGCTTATGCGTCATACAAATAAACGCCGACACAACACAATCAATTACTTTACGTCTTTTGGTTCTTTCTTGAGGCGAATAACCAGCATCCCACCATATTATTTTTTTTCCAAGAACCCTTGCCGCAATAATCAAGTAACTATTGTTAATTAAATTAGTTGTCCCTTCTAATAATACAATGTCTGAATCAAAAAGACTGAAAATAGATTGTGGGTATAAAAAAAATGACCAAGACCTTGACTCTCCTTTATAAGCGAACTTAAGTGAATGCAACCATTTTATTGATAGGGCATTTAACTCTTTAGCATTACTGACCGTCTTCGCTGCGCCAGAACTTTCGCCATAAGAACTCAATATTATTATTGATTTAAAATAAGGCGTTAGCTTTTTTAACAATTCATACCTATAAGGTGTGATTACTCTTTGAACGATAAGTAGTCTTTTCATTATTCATCTACCGTCCACTACATATTTTTTTATAAATTTTCTTGTGTCTGACAGACCAACATAACACCATACTCCTGTCTTTTTTTGAGCATAGATTACTGTGACAATTTCTTGAATAGTAGTAGAAACAGATACGACCCATGCAACGCCCAGCACGCCATATGGTTCAACAACCAACATTCCAAATAAAAAGATTGTCGCGGCAAAAAATGCATATATCATCATTATTGTTTTTTGATGCCCTGTCATCATCAATAAACCCGCGCCAGAACCCGACAAAACACTCACTAACTGACCCACTAATAATATGTTTAAAATAACTGATCCACTTGCATATAAATCGCCATAAATCAGAGTCATCGTTTGATCTGAAAAAACAAATAAAAGTAATATAATTATAATGCTGGGACAGGCTGCGAGCGTTGCTGTACCTCTCAGGATTAATTGTAACTTGTCATGCTCTTTTTTAACGTTTAATTCAGCTATAATTGGGGTAAGTAAAGAACTGACAATAGCAATCGTTATCGCCACAAACGCGAGCAGTCTAATTGCTGCACCATAATTCGCAATATTTATACTGGTTTCATGCGTACCTAATATCCATAACCCAGAAAACACAAGTAAATAATGAGCCATTGAGTTTATACAAAATGGCCAACTGTCTTGCAATAGGTCTGAGAAATTTATTATTGCAGGTTCAAACACTCCAAACTTCCTTAACTTTCTAAATAATATACATATTCCAATATTGAGATTCATAAGGCATGAAGCAATCATAATTATTAATATTATGGAGAGCGAAGTAGAACTCTCAGTAAACCATAGTATAGAAACTAACAATATAGCAATAAGCGCAGTGAGCGTTCCTCCCAATAAGACAGACAAGTTTATTTCTTTGAACGAACGAAAAATATCACCTAATAAATATTGAAAGGCGAGCGCAACAAACCAAACAATGATTAACCCATTTAAACCACTGAGCGTCGAAGAAATAGAAAAAAGAGGAATAAGCCAATCGTCAAAACTAAGATTCACAATTATGGCTAGCCCAGAGCAAATCAACGCAACCAAGCCCCCTCCCTTTATAATAAGGGTTTTAGCTTTATTTTTATCCCCTACTGCAAGACTACCTGCAACTAGACGAAGTAAAGTTTGATCTAACCCAAATTTCCCTATGATTGAAAGGAAAACAACTAGGCTGCTAGCAAGAAAATAGGCTGCCATATCATCTGTCGTGAGCATTCTTGCTAACAGAGTAACTAATACAAAACTTGCAACTCCGGTAACAAACTTTCCCATAAAAGACCATAAGCTCCCATGGTATAAATACTGAATTAATGAAGTATTTTTCATTTGATAACAGTTTTAACTTAACTCACCTCTGAAGATTACAAGAAAAAGTAAGAGTTGCCTTTTAATTGAAAAAATGAAAACTCTACAATAATTGAACACCAGAATTATATTATTAAGCTATTATTGTTTTTCCAATACATAATATATTGACGTTGGAGCAAATTTTTCATGAAATTTAGTTCTATGATATTTAATATTCCATGAAAATACCCTACTCAATAGTGCATCTGCCATTGTTACGATGTAATTGTCATACGCTGCAACACCAACTTTATTTGACAACATCATGACTAGTGGAAAAAAACAAAGACTCTCGTGCTTAATATCAAACCCTATGTCTCTAACTATTCTTCCAATTATATTTATTGGAATTCCCCGTTCTCTCCTTGTAAGCCCTTTTCTTGGCTTAGTCCAGTCCCCCATAGAGATAATGGGTTCTCGAAGAAGCATTACTCCTCCCTTATTAAGACATCTATAACATTCACTCATAACATGACTTACATTTGGAATGTGATGCATTACACCAAGACTTGTTATCAGATCAAATTGATAATCATCAAATGGCATATTTCCATCAGCGTTAGGTTTGACATACTTACATGGAGAACCCAATATTTCTGTGGCATTAGAAAATGATTCCGACGGATCAAGTATAGTAATCTTGTCTATCCTATTTATAATGGGCTCAAATTCATGCCCATATGCGCTACCCACCCCTAAAACTTCATTGAAGTTTTTTTTAAGTATATATTTGAAACCATGCCATTTATTAAGTTCATCATATATATATTTGTACTTTGCCTTGTCACTTGCTCCAAGATTAGCGTACCCTTCTGCTTCATCTTCATACCAATCTTCAATTTCTTCAAGTGAGAACTCATCTCCATAAAGTTCTTTTCCCAAAAAATACTTTGACATGTTTTCACTCATTTAATACACCTATATGCATACAACAAAAACGGCCAATAATTGGTAATTTAATAATAGATTCATTAGAGATCATTCTATTCCTTATATCTAGGAGTCCTGTATTTTAAAAACGATGCCTAGGTTATTGTCTCTGTTATAAGACTTAACCTCATATTGAAAATCAAAACATACATACTATCTATACATTATCAATATACATTCTTCCCTACAAACCCATTTAGAATAGTCAGAAAGATGATTCTGATATCTAACCACACTGACCAATTCTTGATATACCAAAAATCATATTCCACACGTTTTTCCATTTTACCTAACGTCTCTGTTTCTCCACGCCAACCATTAACTTGCGCCCAACCAGTTATCCCGGGCTTGATAGAATGTCGTAACATATACCCATCAATGTCTTTGCGATAAAGTTCGTTATGCGCTACGGCATGAGGTCTTGGTCCTACGATAGACATTGTCCCTTGTAATACATTTATAAATTGTGGTAATTCATCAAGTGAGTATTTGCGTAAGACCTTTCCCAGGGCGGTGACTCGCTCATCATTTATTTTGGCTTGTTTTATTTCATCTCCATCTTCCATGACTGTCATTGTGCGGAACTTCCATACTGAGATTTCTTTTCCTGATATGCCGTAGCGTCTTTGTTTAAAGAACACCGTACCTTTTGATGTTAGCTTAATCGCTACTGCGATAAATATCATAGGTATAGTAATGAGTAATAAAATCAAACTCCCTAAAATGATATCTTCGATTCGTTTCACCCATCCATCAACACCTGTAAATGGCCTGTCATGGATACTCAGAATAGGCATATTGCCCATATAGCCCCAGCGTGTATTTAGCAAATCTGAGATAAAGAGATCCGGAACGATGTACGTAATAACAGTGGTATCAGAAAGGCTTGCTATCATTTTTTTAATTTCTTCTTCCCTGATAATGGGTAAGGCAATAAAAATAATATCAATTGCACTATCCTTTGCCATTTGAATCAGATCATAGCCACCACCTAATACAGTCAAAGAACTGTTTTCAGGCTTATAACCCACTGGAAAATCTTTATCATAGAGACCTATCAGTTTTATTCCGCTCCAGGGTTGCTTCTCTATCTGCTCTACAAGTTGTACTGCTTGGGACCCAGCACCAACGATTGCAGCAGTTCGTAAATTTCGATCGCGTTCTCTTAATTCACGCAATACTTGTCTGGAAATAATTCTGAAAACAGAAAGGATTATCGGTGTAACAATCATCCAGGTCATCAATACTCTACGAGAATAAATTGCAGAGGTTTTTGTTGAATAAGCAATAATCAATAAAACAAAAACCACTGCAAGCCAAGTAATAATAACTTGTTTGTTTTCATCAAAAAGGCTGCCAAGTCGCCAGGACGCATAGAGCGCTGTCATTTCTGCGGTGATGATGTAGATCACAATCGCAATGCATCCGGCAATGGTAAAATAGTCATGCCAACTCACACCTAACGCCAAAGCTGATAGATATAGTGTGCTTAGGATCAAAAAGATATCCATCGCCCTAAATAAGGCAGCCAGGATACTACTGTGTGAACGAATGAGGCCTTGATTATGTTTCATGCGTGCAATCCATGCTTAAAATCATATTGTATTTATCAGTTGTTTATACCATACAGAAGATATTGATGCTTAGTTTAAAACTACTGGATTCCCGCTTCGGTTTCTATTCCAGACTCGACTCTACCACCTGCCCTTTGTAGACATCTGCAGAACTGAATTCCCAAACCGTTTTTATTATGTTTTTCAAATCACTATGTTGTGGTTGCCAATCTAATATTGTTTTTGCAACATCAGGTTTCGCAATCAGACTATCGGGATCGCCATCTCTCCTTTCTGATATGACTTCATTTATTACTTTCGCAGTAATCTCTTTTACTGTATCGAGTACTTCCCTTACAGAGTAGCCTCTTCCTGTACCCAGGTTTAGTTTCTCGGATTGGTTTGTCTGTTTTAGATACTTTAGCGCTTTGATATGTGCGCTGGCTAGGTCTGACACATGAATATAGTCTCGAATACACGTACCATCGGGTGTAGCGTAATCATCACCAAAGATTGAAACTGGTGTATTACCTTTTACTGCTTTTAATATGAGTGGAATAAGATGTGTTTCAGGTTCGTGTTCTTCACCAAGTTCGCCCTCTGGATCGGCGCCCGCGGCATTAAAATATCTTAAGGCAACATAATTAATTTCGTGTGCAGCTCGATAATCTTCAAGTAAGGATTCGCACGCTAGCTTTGTTTCACCATAGGGGTTGATGGGTAGCAAGGGATGTGATTCATCGATAGGATTTGTTTGTGGGTAACCGTAAACCGCTGCGGTACTTGAGAAAACAATTTTGTTAACTGAATGCGTTTTCATAACAGTAAGCAGGTTTGCCGTGCCATTAACATTATTATCGTAGTAACTTTCTGGTTCTTTTACCGATTCTGACACCACTATCTTTGAAGCAAAATGGATGACGGCTTTTGGGTTATATTTTTCAAATACTACTGATAATGTTTCCTTATCGCGAATATCACCTATTTCTAGCGGACCCCATTTAACGGCATGCTCATGACCCATAGATAAGTTGTCATAGGTAACTGGATTATAGCCTGCTATTGATAATGCTTTGCAAGTATGTGAGCCAATATAACCTGCTCCACCTGTAACAAGAATATTTTTCATATTACAACAACCTCAGTTGTTTCAACTTTATAAGTTGAATACATTGTTTATTTTTTCCGCATCCTGTTCGCAAACTCCAACCTCGTCAGCAAATACCGACCACTTTTCTACTGCTGCGGTCACCTCTTCAGCGCAGGCTTTTGCTTCCTTTTTAGGAACACCGAAAATACGTTGTTTCCCATCAACTTCCGAGGGACGCAGTGGGTAATTCGAATAGCTGTATCCCGCCGCGTGAAACTGGCCCCGACTTAGAGATGGCACTAAATCGTATGCTGGGGCAAATTTGTAACCCGTTCCATCTGTACACAAACTAAAATTTCTTTCGTGATCGTCCGAATTATTAATCGCTCTATTAAATAGCATCAAACGTAGCAATTGTTTTAAATCTTCCTGGATATTAGTGGAATATGATTTAAGCAAATTATGTATATCATTGTATCTAAACATCATGCCGTAATCTGCAAAAGATGCAGCATTTTTTAATAAGGCATTTATCGTTACCACATGTAGACGACTATCATTGTTAACGACATCAAATCGCTTTAACAGCAGCACGTCTCTACCGTTTATATTTTCTTCTACAAAGCCATCATTTATTTTAATGCCCGCTTTCTTTGCCATGCGTAAGCAGGCTAATTCTACTTTGGCAAAATTGAACTCATCTTGTCTTGTGTTAAATTTTGCAAGATAAGCATTCTTACCTTTATGAATTAGACTTTTGGGTCTGGCACCCCCGGCGCCTCCTGACCCTTCGCGCCAAAGATGGATTAGCTTCGCTGTTTCAAGCGTAATGTTATTAGCAGGTTCATTAATCAGTAATGCTGCATTTTCAGCGTGAATTAGATCCTCATATTCCAGACCCAAATCATAAGTGGGCCCTTCATTTTCGGGTTGGATTGCTAAAGCACCGATATTACTTTTGCTTACCAAAGAGAGTATGTCGATAACGCTATTGGCATTGAAATCAGTCTTCTTTGCTACTGAAGCTGCACGAGCAATAACCCTGCGGCCCCATTGGTCTGGTAAATAGTCGTCTAAAAAGCCGGGTAAACTTTGATTCACTCGATACTGGTAAGCCGTGGAGGAGAGTTGAAGTGCAACCGGGTCAATAGAAAAAGCATTGGGGTGAGTTAAGTACTCTGCCGAATATTTAAAACCGACACCATCAGTATTACCATCAGATTCTTTTATGATAAGCGTGCCACAGTGTATCTTTCCAGTTGCAGGGGTATTTAGAGTGACTTGATACTGCGCTGCTCGCTTACTCATTAAACCAGTCCTCTTCTAATTTGAAGAGTTCATGAAACCGTGATTCCAAACCTAGCACTTGGCCCGCTTTATAGTAATTGTGCAAACCTACTGAAAGCTCACCTTTTTCCATTTTTTTGTAGGTAGACAATCCAATCTCGCAACGAGCAGCAAAAGCGGCAGCCGTATCTTGGGGAAATTGCTTTTTACGTGCAGAAGTCAGGTTTTCCCCTAACTCTTTAATAGACAATATATTAACCATTTATGTCATTTTTTTATATAATTAGTCACTATATTAACTATTTTATTGAATAGCAAGCTTGATCCGATCACGCTTTACATAAGACTTTAATCTGGCGATTGTCTATTTTTGAATATCACTTCCTCACATTAACTATATTTAGAGATATGATTGGGGGTGTAGAGCGTCAATTAAAGTGGGTATTAGCTTTTAGTGTTACGAAACGTTATTCAAGTACCCATCGTAAGTCATTTCTATACCGTCACGTAAAGAGGTCTTGCTCTGCCAACCGAGACTGTTTAGTTTAGTCACATCAGTGACTTTCTTCGGTGTGCCATCTGGTTTGGATGAATCAAATACGATATTGCCCTGATAGCCCACAGTGTCTTTTATTATTTCAGCTAATGCGTTAATACTAACGTCTTGCCCTGTTCCAATATTAATAATCGACTCATCTTCATAATGTTGCATTAAATAGCAACACGCTTCTGCCATATCATCTACATACAAAAACTCTCTGAAGGGTTTTCCTGATCCCCAAACTTCTACCTGTTTTGAATTATTGGTCTTGCCTTCATGAAACTTTCTGATTAGGGCTGGAAGAACATGTGAATTCATAAGATCAAAATTATCACCTGGCCCATAGAGGTTTGTAGGCATTAAAGAAATGGCATTGAACCCATGTTGTCTGCGATAGGCCTGGCAGAGTTTGATACCAGCGATCTTGGCAATTGCATACCATTGGTTGGTTTCTTCTAATGGGCCGGTTAATAGATACTCTTCTTTAATGGGCTGCGGGCAATCGCGCGGGTAAATGCAAGTCGAACCTAGAAACGCCAATTTCTTAACGCCACTTCTATAGGCGGCATCGACAATGTTGGTCTGAATTAATAGATTGTCTCTTAAGAATTCAACTGGTTGATTATCATTGGCATGGATACCGCCGACTACTGCTGCGGCCAGGAAGACATATTCTGGCTGTGTCTCTGTAAAAAACTCATTAACGGCGACTTGATTACATAAATCCAGTTCTTTATGTGTTCGCGTTAACAGGTTGGTATAACCATCAGACTCTAATTGTCGACAGATTGCACTACCGACCAGGCCGCTGTGTCCCGCCACATATATTTTTGAGTTACTTTGCATTGTTTAATATTTGGTTATAAATAATTCATGGTCATATCTGTCATGTCAGACTTAAACACGAAACCTTGTTTATTACTAGATTCCCGCGTATGCGGGAATGACGCTGTGTTGTCGTACCGGGCTTA
>TARA_R110002110_G_scaffold396756_1_pt1 | contig 10197 bp, 10 predicted proteins | sample TARA_R110002110 | Tara Oceans TARA_R110002110 (sample SAMEA4397330) | marine metagenome | biome: Polar Biome; feature: [SRF] surface water layer (ENVO:00010504); material: water (ENVO:00002006), including particulate matter (ENVO:01000060) such as... | depth 5 m
CTTTGCTTTCTCTAAGTCTAGAGCCGCCACCAAGACACATCATTATTACTTTCTTGTAATGAGGACTCAGTTCTTTTAACTGTTCAATTTTCTCAATGTGAACAAAAGCAAATTCAGAATGTTCTTCGCTTAGCCTTATATCATCTCTTGCAAAGTTAGCGCAGAAAAATTCTTTATTATTGTGCCGCATCCCTAAAGAAGTAATGTTGTCTATAGTTAGACCTGTCTCCTCGAAAACTTCCCTTTTTAAACCGCCGATTACATCTTCACTTTCTTTTACATGGCCACCTGGAAGATCCCAACCTTTTTCATTGCGAAGAAGCAGTACTTTGTTGTTGCGGTGTAAGACAGCTTTTGCTACCTTTTCTAAATCTTTTCCGAGATTACCAGGATCGCTGGGGACATGCGGCTCTAGAGAAGCGCCTCGATTCGCACCGGAAGTACCAGCTAGCCCTGGTGAGTACCCACCAAAAGGAACGCTCTCTTTTATAAGAATTTTAATTTTCTTCTTGCTCTCAAACATTGTCGATAATTCATCAACTGCTTGCGACCTTCTTTGTTGTTCCGCTTCTTCTCTTTCGGCCCTGGACGTGACCTTTCCAGTTATCGGATCCCTTTCAGGCATTTCACCGTCTTCTTTAAATTGAGGCATCACATTCTTGACAACATCATTTTGCACCATCTCTTCAAATCTAATTTTAATTTTCTCGATCATTTCTTTGCGGTCGATTGCTTTCAAGAACAACGCGATTAATTTTAAGTTCGCTTCTTCTATTTGTTCCTCTTCATCAGCCTCAATTCTAACATCAAGGAAGTATTTAGTTAATAGGCCACTTGGTCCAACCTGAGTTTTGTGCGCTGATCTGAAAATATTAATGTTGTAATCAGGAACTATAAGACCCGTTTGTTCTCTTTCTGGTGCTTTCGTTTCAAACCCTGGCAAAGCGCTTTGAAGCTTTGCAGCATACATTTCAAAAACTTTGTCAAACACATTTCGCAAATGATCGATTAATTGATCCGTATGTTCAGTTTGTCTTTGATTTATTAGCCCGTCGTAAGCCATCAATGCCGGTGACTTATTTATATCTGCCCTAAACGAACTAGTCCATGAAGGCGAACCGGCCGTCAATCCTTTGTATAAGTGCGCTGGCATCGGAATACCAACGTTAAATACTGTATAAATCGATAATTCCCTGTCTTCTATATCAACGTCAAAATTGTCTAATTCTAAATTGTCAAAATACTCTTTAAGAGTTTTCATATGCGCGCCAGAGACCATGTTCTTCATACCAAAAAATTCTATAAGATCAGTATGATCTTCACCGCCCGGCAGCACTTTTTCTATTTCTTCTTCTAAGTCTTCTACTTTTCTTAAGAACTGCTCGAAGCCTTCGAGGCCGGCATCTTCATCTCCATCAGGCTCCATTCTAAATCTTACAGAGTTATAGTCACCCTCAAATTCATATATATAATGATATGTTCTGCTGCTCATAAACTCATTAAAAGCTTCTGCAACTTCATCGATGTCAGCCTCTTCAAGATCTTCGTGAATGTCGTCAGCATCGACTGAGCCATACGCAGCCCATCTAAAACCGTAATTCTCGCCGTAATCGCTCATATCTTCAAGCTCTACATTCAAATATTTGAATGAGTATTGATTCAACAGATCATAGAATTGTTCGGAGGAAGGTCCGCCCGGGTTTTCTTCTAAGTGACCAGCGATACCAGATCGCTCACTAATTTGTTTTGAATTCGCCCACACTCTCTTAGAGCCAATCATTCCATATAACTGTTCACTAACTTCTCCGTCTATATGTTCGTTTATGTCATCATAAGTAGCAACGGATAATACGTCGTCATCCAGATCTAGCTCGTTGAGAACAAAGCGTATATCTTGCCAGTCATTTGATGTCATGCCGTGTTCATCTTCCGGATCCGTTTTTAATTGTTCCGTGCTAGTGGCAACCACATCCTGCCAATAGTTGTCATCCATGACTTTCCACAGATTGTCCCAAGTCTCTCTCACTGAAGTAAGTTTAGTGCTGAGGTATTGCCCTCTGTCTGGGCCTTTTAGCTTTTTTAGTTTTTGAGCGTGTACTCTCTTTAAAGCTTTCGCGAACATGTTATCTCTCATAGTCTGCTTTAAAGACTCTAACTCATAGATTTCACTAGCTCTTTCTTCTGATTCGCTACCTCCGATGGGATCGTCCTCAACATCAAAGATTTCGTCCGGAACAACGCCGTTGTTTTCACCATATCCAGGCTTATAGACTAAGGCTAGTTTTTTATTAATGTCGTTCTGGGGCAAGTGCTTAAACAAGACAAAGTAGAAAGTTACACCTTCGTTTGTGTACTGTTCATAATAATTTTGACTTCGCGTAGCAGAGATACACCATTTTGTTGCTTTACCGTAATAACAAGATGCATCTGCTGAATTTGGTCTTACAACCATGAAGTCATCATCATCTTGAATATATTCTGTTGTTTCCTTTGCGCCTCTTTCTATTTGTTTCATGCGCTCGCGGTCCATCATTTCTCTTTCGGCTCGATAAACTTCACCTTCCCAGTCATAAAGATTCTTATATGAATCTAGATTCTTAGTCATCAAGCCCCGCTCGGCTGCTTTATGATAAACTCCTAACCGACGCAAAGACTGTAATTTTGCAAATATAATACCGCGAACAGCTTCTCTGCTACTTTTTAACCTTTCAGCATTTGTTAGATAGCCACCTTGATATCTTTGCGTCTTGTCCATGCTTTTAATTTGTTCAAGTCTTTCAGAATCGTAACTGCCAAGCGTAGTTCGACCATCACGTTCCAGATGACTAGATGTAAATCCATCAGGATCTTTTTCCGCTGCAGTAAATCTTTGCATGAATTCATCATCGACTTCTTTTTGAACAACCTCAGCCATTCTCCGAGCAGCCCATTCAATATACTTCTTGTTAGGCGTCGGATCCGATGCTATGATCTCATCCAATACTTCAGTTTGTAAAATCTCGCGCAGGTCTGGGTCGTTAATCTTCTTAACAATCATAGCCGCAGCATTTTCTTTGCGGCCTTCAATCAGTAGAAAACCACGCCAGCTTTCAAATAACAAGTTCATATGTAACTCCGTTTCTATATAAATAGTTTTTTTTATTTAAAAACTCTTTCTTTAGCGGTGTCAAATAAATCATTTAGAAAACTTTTCTTAAGCTTTAATAGTCTTTCGAACTTTACCTGTTCTCTAGCATTTGTGTACAACGTTGTCGGTTTACTAATTTGTCCATCGATAAGTTGTTCATTGAAATCATAAAACTTTGCTTTTGTTTTTGGTTTTGCTCCCATTATAGTCATAATAATGATTAAAAATATAACAAATGGTACAACTTTTTTAAGTACTCTCACGCATACGGCCTCCTGTATTATATGTCAAATTTAAATAATAATTTGTTTAAATGGTCTATGAATTTTGTGTGTTCTGGCTTCCAACACACGTACATGTCTCCCTCGTGATCCGGATCACCGCCACTGCAACCGTCAGCCCACAAAGCAACATGCACAAGTTCGTGCACCAAAGAAGAAGCAAAAACTCTTTTATACGGGTTTGTGCGGAGCCAAACATACGTCGGACCCACAGTCATTCCGTTGACGACTCCTCTTTTTACAACCTGACCCTTGTTGTCGCGCCCAACACCTTCAAAGATTTTCTCAGCTGAAGACCACTCAATCATAAGCTCGTAAAGATTTTTTTTAACTTTGCCTCTTCGATCGCCAAATGTTGTTTGCCATTGACGATAAAAAAGAATTACAGCCTGCGAGACTCTTTCTGTAGAGGGCACATCATCATCTGATTGTATCTGCCAGGAATATTTTGAATGAGGAAGGTTGATCATTTGTTTCGGCGCGCTAGCGCACGAACTTAATAATAAAAAACATAATGATACTATTATATTCTTAATCAACCATTTCCCCTCCTATGCGTCTGCTATTTTTTTAGTCACCATTAAAGCGCGAGTAATGACATCTTTTTCAAGATCTTTGACAAGATGAGCCCAATTTTTAATATCTGCCTTGGTCATCTCGTCCATCATTGCCCACAAAGATTCAACTTCATCTGTAAGTTTTTTATTTTCTTCTTTGAGTCTTTCCAGCTCTTCTTCAAGCTCTTCAAGTTCTTTCATTTTTTTTACCTATTCCGCACCACATGCGTTTTCATCAATAATTTCCATAAGATAATTGTACATTTCTGTTATACTAGTCGATAAAGGATACCACTTTCCTCCGGAAGCCTTCGCAATAGGCTCCCAGCCGCCTTCGTTGTTCCATGTTTCTTTTATTTGTTTTGGAGAAAAAGTGTATACTTTTAAATCTGGCGTAGAGGCAACTGTAGTAGCCAGAAGATCTTGCGTAATTGTATCGTTGGTACTCCATCCACCAGGAGGCACAGGGTCCGGCAACATATAACTTTGACCCACTTCATCACTAAAAACAATTACAACTCTTTTTGAGTCAGGCCTCCAATTAACAATAAAATCTTCTAATGGAGGATTTGATTCGTCTAGCGCTGTCCCAACACCGGTAGCCCACATTATGTCTCCCATTCCATAAGGCAGTATTGTTGCAATATTCCAGATTGATATATAAATTGCGTCATAGAGCATTTCATACTGACCAGACATCGGAGTACCGTTTAAACTAACAAATGATGATATGAAGTCTGTAAAAGATGATAAGTTACTTATCATATCTAAATAATTGTGGTTTCCATAATATTGTTGAGGCACTCTAGGCCCTATTATGAGACCCCACTGTAAAACTTTTTCATCGCTGTATTGAGATGCAAAAGAATTAAGGGCAGCAAGAACAGCAGATATTTCGTTGTCCATAGATCCTGACCAGTCTACAATAAAAAGAATATCCGTTTCTTGGAGTTCTTCACCAGTATCTGTAATCCCATCACAGTCATCATCAATACCGTTACAAACTTCTTCCTGCGGAGTCACCTCCCCCTCACACATACCGGGAACAAAATTGCCGTTCGGATCAATTCCTCCCCAGGTACCATACTTACATGTAACCTGCCCGGGCAAGCAAATTCCTTTGTTTACAGTACCTTCTGGACCTGAGTAGCATAAAGAATACAAATCTTCATCAATCATTTGATTACAATTATCATCAAAGTTGTTGCACAACTCGTCTTCTATTATCATTCCAATCTTAGGATCGCACACTTCGTTTGGATCAGGAAAATAATGACAGAAGGCAAAACATTCAGTGGTGTTAATTGTTATACAGTCGTCGTCAACACATTCACAAGTTTTAAATCCTTGTCCGCACAAAAGAGGTTCTTCCATACATGGAAACAGGACACCTACATCTTGTATAGTGCACTCACATGTAAGTTCTTCATCAACTTGACCGTCACAGTCATTATCTAGACCGTCGCAAATTTCTGTTAATTCTGGAGGAGCAGTACATCCAGTCCAGTTTCCTTCGTTGCAATATTCAACCCCTGTCCCGCATGCAGTATAGCAAGGCTGGTATAAATCTTCATCAGTTGCTCCATCGCAGTTGTTATCGACTCCGTCACATATCTCTATTGGTTCAAGCCCACAAGACCCACACATATTGAGCTGTCCTTCGTCTGTTTCTCCGTCACAATCATCGTCGACACCGTTGCACATTTCCTCTATACAGTCAGTAACACAGTTAGTATATTGAATCTGACCTTTGTTACATATTTTCTCTTGAGTGCCTGGATATCCATCTTCTGTTATACAATCAATATAGTCCAGATGATATTGTGTCGGGTCACACTCTAAATACTCTTTGCACTCTCCTTCATGAAGAATAGCAGGAGGGTTCTCACAATAGTCAATGCATATCTCTTTCTGCCAAACAGAATCTAGTGGAGGGCAAAAATACCACTGACATTGTACACAAGAATTATTGGGGAAAGGATAAACACTAGAAGGGTCGATTATGTCTTCTTGTACAACAACAACAACTACTTCGTTAACTGCTTGTGCTACGTCTGCCGGCGCGACTGGGTCGTCCATAAACGCTTCTGAGCACGCCGTACAAGCGGAAAATAAAAGCATTAATACAAAACCTAATCTCTTTTTCATCATTGTTGAAACTTTAGAAACGTTAACATTTGATCTAATTCAAAATCATTTAGATCAAATTCGTATCCCATACCACCTTTTTTTACAGATTTCTTTCTATTATAAACGTCGACCATCGCCTTTCCGGCTTTATACGAGGAAAAGAACTCATCATTCAGTTTTTGATGAAGGTTGTGACTAGCTTCAAACTCAGGATGAAGACTCCACATGCTAGACCAGATATCTTTTCGTACTTCACCAATAAACAAATCATCGACGTATATTCGAGTTATCAATTTGCAAGGTAAGTCTTTAAAAGATAATTTCATTTTTTTGTTTCCTCATAAGTAACTAGTGCCTATAATACATGTGTAAGGAGAATTTTATGAAAGTAGGTAGGTATAACAAGGATGATAGCAATTTTTCGTCGACACTAGACTGGCTTCAGTCTAACTATTTTCACAACGGAGGAGACGAAGATGCGGAAGTTATAATCAACTGGAACAAGAGAGAAGCAAAAGAAGACGGCGTAATGTCGCTTTACGCTACTAATTCAGTAATATCCAACGCTATAAAAAGATGCAGAAAAGGAATCACTGCCGTCGATGTATATGAGGAGGGCGCATCTTTATATTTTAATTTAAAATCTGTGCGACCACTCTACACTGTGTTAAAAGTTAAGAAATGAAGAAAGATGTTTAATAAAAAAACACAGATCTATTGTGACATGGATGGAGTGATAGTAGACTTTGAATCCGGTACCGTAGATTATATCAATGCAGATTTAGCAAAGCCGAGCCGCGTACCAGCTAGCCTAGTGAAGTTATTTCGAAAACTTCAAAGCAAGCTAGAATCTTTAGGAAGAGATCAAGAAATTACAATTTCAGATCTTACAAGGGATCCCGAAAAAAAAATTAAAGAAGTTCGACGCTACATGTATCGAAGACTTGAAGATGATTTTGAATTTTGGCAAAGCCTTCCATGGACAGAAGATGGAAAAAGTTTATGGAAGCGTCTGTCAAGCTTAAGCCCGCAAGTAAAAATTCTTACTGCTCCTATGCAAGGCGAAGGAAGTAGAACCGGAAAAATTGCATGGGTTCAAAAAAATCTTGGAAAACAATATCAAGTTATTCTAGAAGAGGACAAGTGGAAGCATGCTGCCTCTAATCGACTTTTAATTGACGACACTTTCGAAAAAGTAAAAGGATGGTTAGACAACAGTGGCCTCGTAATTCACCATGTAAATGCGGAAGATACTCTAACAAGGCTTAAAGAGCTAGTGGAATAAAAGAATCTTTCCTATAGTTATTATATGGGAAAAGAAAAATTAGCACTTGTCTGGTTACTAATTTGTCAGTTTTGTAATTTTGCTGACGCCGGCTTCACGCTGTATGCTGTTTCGAAAGGTGTTAAGGAAGCAAATCCTATAATGGCATGGGCTATAGACGTTTCGCCACTGTTCTTTGCTGTGATAAAACTAACACTTTTTACATTTGCAATAGACTTTATAGCTTTTAGAAGGCCTAGGCTCTTAAGATGGATTGCATTGTTTTTAATGTGTGTCCTCGCATGGCACATGAGTTATATTTTTAGCTTATAAAACGATAGATTTTTTTGTATTTGTGCCTATGTTATAGACATGAAAAAAATATTTTTTGCTGTTATCTTGATATCTACTCTTTCATTCGGCCCACCAGCCGGCTCGAATTGTTTTCTTTCGAAAAAAGAAAACAGCGTAAGCTGCAGCACACACGAGAACGAAACATGTTGTGTAATACAATATAAAATAGACAGTCAAACTTGTTTCGAAGCTTGGTGCAATGATATAGACCAGTGTGCTTGGAAAATGGTTATTAAAACGTTTTGTTCAGATCCGGATCAGTCTGATCCATAATCTATAAAATTTTTAAAATATCCTTCAAGCGGATCATGATCGGTCTCTTCATCTTCTTTTTTCCATATGAGCTTAAGTACTTCCAGCCTGTGCTTCTCCTCTAGAGTCACGTATGACTCTCCTAGGTTGCGTCTAGCTTCTTTCGAAGTTAATTTGTCTCTCTGCAAATCTACACATATTAAGCACATACATTAAAACCTCAACAAGGGCCACAGTAGTTAACTAGGACAACTAGTACTAACGCACCAGCGACAACGGGCCAATTTTCAACAACGACTTTTCTTGCTTTAAGTAATAATTCTTTCATGATAATATCTCCTGTTTATCGTATCTAATTAGGTTTGTTTTCAGAATCGGCATCGAATTCCTCAATCGTCTGTTGGACCGTGATCTGGTTCTTCTTCATACGGTGGAAGATTGCTGCTGTCCAAAACTTGATCTTCGCGCTCAAACTCTGCCTCCTCCTCCGGAGTGGTTGTCCAGGACCTCTCGTCAAATAACGAAACTAAGAAATCTTCGAGGAACGATGTCACACGAGAATACGATGGTAGGAAGCTATTAATCATTTCACCGACTGCGTAAGCACCGTACATCACGCATAACGGCCCTGAAGCTACACATATCGTAGTCGTTATCGCAATTTCTTTAGCAACATCATACGCGATGTCTTCCAACGCATCCATTTGTTGTTTGTAGGACATCTTTTCATGAAACACTATGTCGTATACCTGCTTTGCAAATAGTCCGCCGCCGAGAACGTTTAAGCCTACACCAATCTTTCGAAACGCACGCTCAGTTTCAACTTTTGTGTCCCCGACCTTACTCCTTTCTTTAGTATAGTCAACGCTCTGGATCATGCCATCTCTAAGCTTCAAGGCTCGTTTTTTTTGTTTATTCGTGTGCTTGGTCTTTTGCTTTTTCTTTCCTGTACCTTTTGCTCCGCACCCTTTTGGATTAATAAACGTTCCATCTTTTCTTCGACTACAAGGTATATATTTGCTCGCATGCTCCATCCATCTTTTCTTTACATCCTTTGCTTGCCGATTGTTGAGACAATCCCACCAGGTTAATTTAGCTGGAATAAGCCTTGCAATACCACTACATCTATAAGCGTTTATCCTATCGTCTATCATTTTTTCTAGAGTCAACCGACCTTTTGATCTTTGAGCTAAATAATTGTAAGCTCTTACGTGCGCGTCGACTTCGCCTGGGTCCATTAGATACATTTGTATTTTACTTCGGTCTGGAAAATTCTCCCAATCTTCTTTTTCCAAGACCTTCCATTTTTCCGGATCAGGGTACAGCCTGAGAACTTGCTTTAACTCCTCGCTAGTTATCGGCACTCCGGCGCGCCTCGATTGCAAAGCCTTTTCGAAAGTCGCTCGATCGCGTTCGTATTCAACGTAATTTTTAATAACTTCTTGCTGTTCAGGAACCAAGTCTTCAAATTTGGTCTTTTTCCAACCCGAGTCCCTGCCTGCAAATTGGCCAAAATGAACAGTTTCGTGCGAAACAACCTCTTGTATCTTTCTGTAAAGTACGTTATAATAGTTTCGAAAGTCGTCCGGCCCTTTTATTTTTTCTGGGTCGTAATAGATATCTAATTCCATCACGCCTTTGGAAACCTTCGCTTCTACTTCTGGAATATGTACGTCATACTTACCCGGTCCGTGTACGCTTGCAACACCGCCGGGATAATTCGCAGCGCCCGCGCCCGCGACTGCGCGCCCCGAACGATCGTGCATCGGCAGGATCGAAATCATTATTTTTCTTATAGTTGGGTGCACGTCCGTTCCGGCTTCGACCACGATGGGCTTCTGTATCCAGTACTTTTTATTTTTCATTGCGTCTTCAAACGTAACGCCTTTATGGTCCACACGCTTGTCGGGATTCTCAACTGCAGTTTTAAACTGCAGCCAGAAATCTTTTATCAGTGCTTTTGTCTTTTCACGAGGAATAGCTTGTTCACATAAAATAAGACGCGCTTTTTTCTTTTCTGTCTCAACAAGACTTTTAAGTTCTGATAGATTCATTGTGCGATCTTACCCATCATAAAGCCCAAGACAAAACCGAGAAAGAAAACAGCGATAACAGAACTGGTTATTAGCGCAGCTTCCATGTTAACTTCTCCTTTTAGCTCTTCTCTCGGCGCGCTTTTTAGCACGATAATCTTTATACCACTTTGCATATTTTCTACGCAAGGGGTGTTTC
>TARA_R110002110_G_C13466333_1_pt1 | contig 10190 bp, 9 predicted proteins | sample TARA_R110002110 | Tara Oceans TARA_R110002110 (sample SAMEA4397330) | marine metagenome | biome: Polar Biome; feature: [SRF] surface water layer (ENVO:00010504); material: water (ENVO:00002006), including particulate matter (ENVO:01000060) such as... | depth 5 m
ATTAACATTTTATTGTTTTGCTGTCCTATTTTCCTAGACCACTACATTATGAGTAAAAAGTTTATTCTTTCAATAGATCAGGGAACAACCAGTTCCAGAGCTATTCTTTTTAATAGAGAAGGTGAAGTTAAACATGTTGCCCAAAAAGAATTCAAACAACACTTTCCAAATGATGGTTGGGTAGAACACGATCCTCAGGAGATATGGAAAACCCAAAAAGGAGTGATAGAGGAAGTTGTTACTAAATATGCCGACAATGGAAAAGCATTGGCAGGAATTGGGATTACAAATCAAAGAGAAACTACCGTAGTTTGGGACAAAGAAACCGGAGATCCGGTTTATAATGCGATTGTTTGGCAAGATCGGCGCACTTCAGATTATTGTGATCAGCTAAAAGCAGAAGGATGGGTAGAAAGGATTCAACAAAAAACAGGACTGGTTTTAGATAGCTATTTTTCCGGAACCAAGATTAAGTGGATACTCGAAAATGTGGAAGGAGCCAGAGAAAAAGCGGAACAGGGAAAATTAGCTTTTGGCACTATTGATACCTGGCTGATATGGAATCTAACCAAAGGAAAGAAACACGTAACGGATTTTACCAACGCTTCACGAACCCTTCTTTTTAATATCCATGATAAAAAATGGGACTCAGAACTTTTAGAGCTAATGAATATCCCGGAAAGCATGTTACCGGAAGTCTGCTCGTCAAGTGAGGTGATTGCAGATGCTGAGCTGGATTGTTTAGAAGAACAAATCCCTATTGCGGGAATTGCAGGTGATCAACAAGCAGCTCTTTTCGGACAAATGTGTTTAGAGCCCGGCATGTTGAAAAACACGTACGGAACCGGCTCTTTTATTATGTTCAACACGGGAGAAAAAGCAATTACATCTGAAAATAACCTCCTTACCACTATCGGTTGGGAACTGAATAATAAAACAACGTACGCTTTAGAAGGATCTATTTTTATTGCCGGCGCACTGGTTCAATGGCTCAGAGATGGATTGGGAATCATAGAATCTGCTTCTGAAGTGGAAAAACTCGCACTAACAGAAAAAGATAATGGAGGCGTTTATTTAGTTCCTGCATTTGCAGGATTGGGAGCCCCACATTGGGACCAAAAAGCACGTGGAGCCATGTATGGATTAACGCGCGGAGCTACCGCCGGACACATTGCCCGGGCAGCTTTAGAAGGAATTGCATTTCAGGTAAAAGATGTGCTAACCGCTATGGAAGCAGATTCGGGAATTGATATTAAAGAGCTCCGAGTTGATGGTGGCGCATCTGTAAACAAAACGCTGATGCAGTTTCAATCGGATATATTGGGCATTCCAATAATCCGACCAAAAGTTACTGAAACAACAGCACTTGGGGCTGCTTATTTAGCCGGACTTGCTGTAGGTTTTTGGAAAGGAACCGATGAGTTACAAAATAAGTGGGAAATTGATGCTCGTTTCGAACCCAAAATGAAAACGTCAGAGAAAGAAAGATTGTTAGAGAAATGGAATAAAGCTGTAGAAAAAAGCAAGAATTGGGTTTAAGGAATTATGAATGATGATTTATGAATTTTGAGTTTGAAAGATTTCCCCCTAAAAAATTACTTTTTGAGATGTTTAGTATCGAGCAATGGGCAGGAGTAAATTCTCCCTTTAAAGGGAGATGATTATCCAAATAGGTTCTTTGGATAATCCGAGGGATGCCTTGGCATTGTTGCTAGAGCCTGTGCTGAGGAGGCTCAGTATCGGAACAAAAGTAAGGAAGGGGCGTTGTCTTTTAACACTGAAAAGAAGAAAACCTATAAATTAACAACCAAAATGAACAGAACCGAATCACTAAATCACATAAGAGAATACAACGACTACTGGGATATTCTCATAATTGGAGGCGGAGCAACAGGTCTGGGTTGTGCGGTTGATGCTGCAAGCCGGGGATACAAAACCCTGTTGCTGGATATGGCGGACTTTGCCAAGGGGACGTCAAGCCGAAGTACAAAACTGGTTCACGGAGGTGTTCGATATTTACAGCAAGGAGATGTGTCGCTCGTTATTGAAGCGTTACATGAAAGAGGTCTTTTGATTCAAAACGCGCCTCATTTAGTAAGCCATCAATCTTTTATTGTGCCAAGTTACGAATGGTGGAATGGTCCCTTTTATGGAATAGGAATGAAGGTATATGATGCTCTTGCGGGAAAGCTCGGCATCAAAAAATCCAAAACACTTTCAAAAGAAGAAGTGCTGGAAGAAATTCCAACATTGGAACCCGAAGGATTAAGAGGAGGTGTGATTTACTACGACGGCCAGTTCGATGATTCCAGATTAGTAATTAATTTAGCACAAACAGCTTCCGATCTCGGAGCGACTCCTGTAAACTACATGAAAGTAAATGAGTTGATAAAAGGAGATTCAGGCTTTATAGAAGGAGTTGTTGCTAGAGATCATATTTGTGGAGAGGAGTTTACAATTAAAGCCAGAGCCATAGTTAACGCTACAGGAATTTTTTCTGATTCCATTATGAAAATGGATGATCAGGAGCATCAAAATATTATTCAATGCGCGCAGGGAATTCACTTGGTTCTGGATAAAGAGTTTCTTCCCGGAGATTCAGCCATTATGGTTCCGCACACAGATGACGGACGAGTACTTTTTGCCGTTCCCTGGCATGGAAAAGCTATCGTTGGCACAACCGACACGCCTATTGATAAACCCTCTTTGGAGCCAATCGCTTTAGAAGAGGAAATAGATTTTATACTTAAACATGCCAAGCAATATCTAACTAAAAATCCAACCAGAAAAGATGTGAAAAGTGTATTTGCAGGATTGAGACCTCTGGTTAAACCAAAAGATGCAAAAACAACTTCAGAAATATCCAGGAGTCATCATATTCAGATATCAGAAACTGGTTTGATAACAATAGCCGGAGGAAAATGGACTACTTATCGAAAGATGGCGGAAGACACCATTGACAGAGCGGCGATGGTTGCAGGAGTTGAGTTCAAGAAAGCAAAAACGAAGAATCAACGAATTCACGGCTGGCTTAAGAATGTAGATAAAAGTGATCCGTTGAGTGTTTATGGCTCTGATCGGGTTGCATTGGAAAAGTTGATCGAAGAAGATGAATCACTGAAGGAACGCCTCCATCCTAAGCTTCCATATATTAAAGCAGAAATAATCTGGGCAATTAGAAACGAATGGGCTCAAACTATTGAAGATCTTCTCTCTCGCAGAACAAGAGCGCTGTTGCTGGATGCTGAAGCAGCAATTGAGATTGCGCCCCTTGTTGCAGAATTGCTAGCCCAGGAATTAAATGAAGATGAAGAGTGGCAAAAACAAGAAGTGAAAGAGTTTCTGGAACTGGCTAAAAACTATGTGATCAATTAATGGATTATCAGAAAATACTTACTGAGATTAGCGCTGCGCTTAAGCTCCAAAAATTTGGCGGCGCTGTAGCTAATTATATTCCTGAACTTGCAGGAATAAATCCGGATAAATTTGGAATACATTTATGCAGCTTAGAAAATGGGAACTATTCTATTGGTGATAGTGAAGAGCGATTTTCTATCCAAAGTATCAGCAAAGTATTTGCGCTTACTCTGGCGTATCCAATATTGGGAGAGAAACTCTGGAAAAGAGTAGGAGTAGAGCCCTCCGGAAACCCATTCAATTCATTGGTTCAGCTTGAATATGAATCAGGAAAACCAAGAAACCCATTAATCAATGCGGGGGCGCTGGTTGTTTCTGACATTTTGATCTCTAAGCTTGATGACCCTAAAAAAAACCTTCTCGAATTTGTACAAAAATTAGCTGGAAATACTTCTATCTGCTATAATGAAAAGGTTGCCGAGTCTGAAAAAAATACCGGATATAGAAATGTGGCACTTGCCAGTTTGATGAAATCGTTCGGTAATATTGAAAATCTGGTAGAGGAGGTGCTCGATTTTTATTTCTACATGTGCTCTATTGAAATGAGTTGTAAAGAACTGGCCCAAACATTTACAGTATTTGCTAATCATGGAAAACACCTACAAACAGGGGATAGAATTTTAACTCAATCTCAATCAAAAAGACTAAGCGCCATAATGTTAACTTGTGGATTTTATGATCAAGCCGGGGAATTTTCTTTCAAAGTAGGTCTTCCCGGGAAAAGTGGAGTTGGTGGAGGAATAGCAGCTATTTTCCCGGAGCATTATAGTATTGCCGTTTGGAGCCCAAAACTAAATAAAGCTGGAAACTCAGTTCTTGGCATGGAGGTGCTGGAAAGGCTAACTACAAAAACAGGATTATCTATATTTTAAGCTACTTCTACGAGATGGCTTTTATTTTAGAGAATTAAATTTCTTTTTGTAGCTCTTTATTCGTTTAGCGTTCACTCCTAAATCGCCTCGTCCAATTCTGGATTTTGATCTGATATCGATAATACTCCCACTGGTTGTTGTATCCACTCTAATTACAACATCATCAATAAAGCCAAACCAAGCCAGTTTTTGGAAAGCCTCAATACGACCTTCTTCCTTATTTATTTCAACAATCTTCCAAGGCATCTTCTCGGTAGTCTCTACAGCGATATCAAATGCTTCATTGTAACCCATTGATAGAGTTAGTGGTTCAAGATCTGAATAGAAAGCTTTTTGCTGTGCTGCTGTCTCTTCACCTGGATATGGAGTTGGATTCGCTGCGTCTTTTCTGAGCGGAGCAATAGCTACGAATTTTGGAGGGTTTTCAACATTTGTAGTAATATCATGGATAGGAGGATAACCTTGCTTAGTTTCATTGTACCAATAACCCAGATTAGCTAAAGCAATAACAGCGATAAGCATTCCGGAAGCCCCCATAACAACTTGGGAAGTTGCTTTAGATTTATGAATAAAGAAACCTAGGCCAGCTATAATACCACCGATAACAGCAGCACCCGTTCCCCAAGGAATAATTTTAAAGCCAAACCCAATGCTCCACCATCCCCATTGATACGCATAGCCGGCAAGAACTACAGCTAAAGCGCCGAATATGGAAACGATTAGCCCAATTTTTATTAAGCGCGTTTTGGTAGTTTCTTTTATCAACATTAGTCAGTTTTGAGAGAATTCAGTTTTTTTGGCCCAGTAAAGCTTAACAAATCTTTTTTAACAATGTATTCATTCAGAATATTTAAAGCTTCAATTTTTTAAGGGGGAGCTTTTCAGTCTTTATTTATCAAAAAAGTCTTATTCGGGCTATATTTTTAGTTGAAAATAAAGACCTACCGTGTCCTTTTGGCTAAAATTTTGCTCAATTAGAATAAGGACAAAAAAAACCGATCTAAGTTGGGTCTTTAAAAAAGTAAATTGAACTTAGTTGCTCTGTACAGCCTCAGTAATCCGCTCAAAAATCTCATCAATGGTACCAATGCCATCAATTTCTTTAACCACACCTTTAGCGGTATAATGATTTTGAACGGGTTCTGTTTCTTTGCGGTAAATTCTAAGGCGGGTTTTGATCTTTTCCTCAGTATCGTCCGTTCTGCCTTGTCCCCTGGAAAGAATTCTGGAGATCAACTCTTCTTCGGGAACAGTGAGCACTACAAAAGCGTCAACAGCCTTGTTCTGATTCTCCGCAATTTTATCAAAAGCCTCAGCTTGAGGAACCGTTCTTGGGAAGCCGTCGAGAATAAATCCATCGGCGTATTTCTGATTTTTTAATTCATCCGTAACAAGATCAACTACCGTTTCATCCGGAACCAATTGACCAGAATCCAAAATGTATTTAACCTTAACACCAAGCGGTGTTTGGTTCTTGATCGCAGTTCTGAATATGTCACCTGTTGAAAGGTGAGGTATTGAGAATTTGTCTTGAAGTAATTTTGCTTGCGTACCTTTTCCGGCGCCGGGAGGTCCAAAAAGAATAATATTCATCTAAATAAATTTAGCTCTTAAAAAGTAAGTTCTGAGCCCATCAACATGATAAAGCTCGGGTTAAATTCTAAAAAGAGAATATTACTTCTTCTTTCCTTCTTGTCCACGCTCTTTTATGCGAGCAGCTTTACCTCTAAGGTCGCGTAAGTAAAATAGCTTTGAACGCCTAACGCTACCGCGCTTTTTAACTTCGATCTTAGCGATGAAAGGAGAGTAAAGAGGGAAAATACGCTCAACACCAACGTTGCTGCTAATTTTACGAACAGTAAACGTTTTGTTAGCTCCGCTTCCTCGCTCGTTCAATACAACACCCTCGTACTGCTGAATTCTTTCCTTTTCACCTTCACGTACACGGTAATGAACGTTCACTGTATCACCGGCGGTGAATTGAGCGATGTCGTCGTTTACTATCGTTTGTTCTACAAGTTTTAACTTATCCATGATTTTGTTTATTTGCTGACTAATCAGCCGTTAATAATCTTTCTTAAATTTTTCATACAAATCTTTTCTTCGTTCTTTGGTTTTTGCCAGAGATTGTTCATTCTTCCATGCTTCGATCTTTTTATGATCGCCCGATCTTAAAACCTCAGGAACTTCTAGTCCTTTAAATTCTGCTGGTCGAGTATAAATTGGAGCTTCTAATAATCCATCCTGAAATGAATCACTGAGTGCACTTCCCGCATCACCAATAGCCTTCGGTATCAATCTAACTAAAGCATCGGTAATAACCATAGCCGGAAGTTCTCCGCCTGAAAGCACATAATCACCAATGGTATATTCCTTGGTGATAAGCACATCTCTAACTCGCTGATCTATTCCTTTATAGTGTCCGCATAAAATGATCACATTTTGTTTTAGTGATAATTTGTTTGCTTCACTTTGATCGAATTGCTCTCCGTCCGGTGCTGTAAAAATGATTTCATCATATTCTCTTTCAGAAGTTAGATGTTCAATACAGCTAAAGATCGGTTGTGGAGTTAATACCATTCCGGGCTCGCCACCATAAGGATAATCATCGATCTTTTTATGCTTGTCTTCAGTGTAATCCCGAAGATCATGAATAAAGATCTCAACCAAGCCCTTTTCTTTGGCGCGTTGCACAATGCTATTTTGCAGCGGACCTGTAAGTAAATCGGGAACGGCAGATAGGATGTCAATTCTCATTCTATAGCCCTCCTAATTCTTCCAGGTTTTGGCAGATAATGGACTCCTCTTCAAAATTTTCCTCAACCACATATTGTGGAACATGAGGAATCAGAAGAGTTCCGGAAGAAGTGGATACATTAAGGATGGACTGCATGGCATTGGCGATAATATTCATCACAACACCTACATGCTCACCTTCAGTATCATACACATCAAAGTGAAGTACACCAGATGCTTCTTCTTTTTTTGGGATTAGTTTTTCAGCAAGGTCTGTTTCCAGATATACCCCACTGTTTTTTAATCCCTCTGCCGCTGAGCGATCAGCGATATGTTCAAATTGTACAAAGAACGAAATTTCATTTCTTTTTTCCTCGGTTCGAATCTCAGAGATTCTGGCCGGGAAATAATCGCCCCTATCATTTCGCAAATACACAACAGCTATTTCCTTAAGATTTTCCAGATTATCAAATTCGAAAATGATTTTGACTTCTCCATGCAATCCATGGGAACGATCTACGCGCCCAATTAAAGTAAATGGCTGTATATTGGCGTCCTGATTCATAGGAGCCGGATTTTATTATCCTTCAGATTGTTTGCTTTCCCACGCAGCAAGAACTGTTTTTCTTGACTCGCCGTCAGAAATAAATCCTCTCAATGCATCAAGATCATTGTCTCTAATATAATCGATAGCATCTTTAGCGGTCATGTCATCAGAAGTTTCAGATGAGCTTGCTTCGGCCTTAGGCTCATCAGTAATTTCTTCTTTTTCTTCGGTCTCCGAAACCTTTGGCGCAGGGGACTCTTCTTCTTTAACAGGAGCTTCGTCTTTAGTTTCTTCTTCCGCTGGTTCTTCAGTTTCAGGCTCCGTAGTAGCCGCTTCTACTTCAGCTTCTTCCGTAGCAGGCTCTTCTGTTGCCTCAGCAATATTTTCTTCTACTTCTTCCGCTACTTCTTTAGCTTCAACTTCAGGAGTTTCTTCTTCGGCAACTACTTCCTCTTCAGGAGCTTCGTCAGTGGTTTCTTCCGTAGAAGTTTCTTCAGCAACTTCAGCAGTTGCTTCTGACTCTTCTGCTATTTTAGCGTCCGCATCTTCTATAGCAGATTCGGTTTCTAATTCAACAGCTGCTTTCGCTGCTTTTTTCTGAACCTGATCTTTAAATTCTTGTTCTTCAGCTGCAAGCAAATTCTTATGCTTGTCTTTTCTGGAAGTAACGGCGCCTTCTTTAGAATCGCGGTAAGATCTCCATTCAGCTAATGCTACTTCGATCTCTTCTTCGTTTTTTCCCCACATCATCAAATGGCGCTTGTATAAAACCCCTTCATTTCTGAGGATTTTACGAACGGTGTCAGATGGTTGTGCTCCGGTATCTAACCAGTAAAGAATGCGGTCTTCGTTAAGCACCACTTCTTTTTTCTCTGTTACGTTGTCATAACGGCCAACCTGCTCAATGATTCTACCATCACGAGCAACTTTGCTGTCTGCAACTACTAAATGATAGATAGGTCGTTTTTTACGGCCTTTCTTTTGAAGTCTAATTCTAATCAATGTTGTTCTCCAGTGAGTTGTATATATATAATGTTACTTACCAATAGGTAAATTTTTTAATCCTTGAAGCGCCCTGCCCATCTTTCCCATTTTGGACATGGTCTTCATCATTTTTTTCATCTGTTCGAACTGTTTAATGAGATCATTGATCTCACGGACAGTAGTGCCAGAACCGGCTGCAATTCGTCTACGACGAGTTCCATTTAAAATTTCCGGATTCTGACGCTCCTCCGGCGTCATTGAATAGATAATAGCTTCAATCGGTTTGAAGGCATCTTCATCGATTTCGTTGTTATCCAATGCTTTGCTGGCGCCGGGGATCATAGAAACAAGATCGGAGAAATCTCCCATCTTCTTGATCTTTTGAATTTGTTCGAGGAAGTCTTCCAAGTCAAACTTATCTGAGCTAATACGGCTCTGAAGTCGCTGGGCTTCATCTTCATCAAATTCCTTTTGAGCTTTTTCAACGAGCGATACCACATCTCCCATACCAAGTATGCGTTGTGCCATACGGTCTGGGTAGAACGGGGATAGAGCGTCCAGCTTTTCGCCGGTACTCACAAATTTGATCGGTTTATTTACAACAGTTTTTATAGAAAGTGCAGCACCACCTCTGGTGTCACCGTCTAACTTGGTAAGAACTACCCCGCTATAATCGATCCGCTCGTTAAACTCTTTTGCTGTGTTAACCGCGTCCTGACCGGTCATCGAATCAACAACAAACAAAATTTCATGAGGATTTACGGCTTTCTTAATTTCCGCAACCTCATTCATCATCTCCTCATCTACATGTAAACGTCCGGCAGTATCAATGATTACGGTATCCATCGCCAAACTTTTTGCCATCGCTACAGCTTCTTTAGCTACGCGAACGGCATCTTGTTGTTCAATGGAGTAAACCGGCACATCAATTTGGGATGCCAGAGACTTAAGCTGATTTACGGCAGCAGGGCGATAAACATCGGCGGCAGCAAGAAGAGGATTCCTTTTATGCTCCTGCTTGAGGTATCTGGCTAACTTACCAACAAAGGTAGTTTTACCGGAACCTTGTAAACCTGCAATAAGAATTACAGTAGGTGGGGTGTGAGCAACTGCGATATCAGACTTTTCGCCACCAAAAGTTTCAACCAGTTCATCAAATACAATCTTTGTAAATTGTTGACCTGGATTAACGCTGGTAAGCACGTCTGAACCGAGTGCTTTTTCCTGAATTTTTTTCGTGAACTCGCGAGCAACCTCGTAGTTAACATCAGCATCCAACAAAGCACGACGAATTTCTCGTATAGTTTCAGCAATATTTACATCGCTGATACGAGCTTCGCCTTTCAGATTCTGAAACGCTTTATCTAATTTTGAGGATAAACTATCAAACATGTGTTTTGAACAACATTGTTGTAAACAGGGTTACTTCACTTAGTTCAGAGCCGATAAAAATACGGGATTATTCTTGGGTTATCAACACTAATGTGGATAAAGTTTTAGGGAATGGAATATCCAATATTCAACAAGGAATAATGAATGTTGAATATCTTTAATTTCAATTTATAAAGTCCCCTCTCGAGAGGGGATTTAGCTCAACTTCCGCAAAACGGCGTTGTAGTTGCTACAATTTAGGT